>OGZK01003047.1_pt1 | contig 13646 bp, 11 predicted proteins | sample 1576791 | NCBI WGS metagenome assembly OGZK01 (sample SAMEA3541556, study PRJEB24748) | human gut metagenome | biome: human gut; feature: human-associated habitat; material: faeces | place: China | collected 2012
TAGCTGCCGCCGTAGGTTTTGATGACCCCTACTTTTTCTCGCGAAAATTCAAAGATTTTTATGGGAAAACGCCGAGCGAATATGCTGAAGCGTAAAGAGTAAGACAAATGGAACAACCTATGCGATGCAAAATGATATTGTCCATATCAGATAGTCCTCAAGGGGCTACTTGGAAATTGTTTTGGAGATACTTCGCATTTGACGTCGCGGAGCGATTACATGAAAGCCCGCTTCGAAATTGAATAGCAACTGCTAAAGGATCGGTCGTCAAGCTGGTCCTTATTTTTGTGTCAAGGGCGCGGTTTCGTTAGGCGCTTACGCAATATCTCTTATTCTTCCGCTGATTATCACAAAATACATCTGCTTGTCATATTGCAGTTATTATTTTTCCTTTGTTTCCTATCTTATTCTTGTACACTGCTTCAGCAACCGTCAAAAAATTATATACTTTATAGTATAAAATAATGCATTGCATCCGCACGATTGCCGTCAACTCTCACTTCCAGATGCAGATGGTTGCCCGTGACTCTCCCGGTATGCCCGACATATCCGATAACCTCTCTCGCCTGCACCTGCTGACCGGTGGTGACGCAGATGGACGAACAGTGGGCGTACAGTGTTTCCAGCCCTCTACCGTGGTCGATTTGGATGTAGTAGCCGTAACTGCCGCCCCAACTGTCAAGGCCGTTGGCAACGGTGACGATGCCGTCTGCGGCGGCGAGGATCGGCGTACCCTCGGCGCAGGCAATGTCGGTGCCGGTGTGGGAGCTGACTTCGCCGGTGATGGGGTCTACGCGATGTCCGAACTGCGAGGTAATCGTACCCGCAACCGGCAGCGGCCATTGTAATGTACCGGTCGGGGTGCGGGTGCTGTCCGGGGCATAAGTTTTCCATCGTCCTGTGCAAAACCGCCGAGCAATTCCGCCCACAGTTGCTCGTACTGCGGGTCTTGCAGCAGTTGCAGGTAGGTATTCTAGCGGGTGGTATCCTTCTATATGCAAACAAAAAGCCGTCCGACAAAATGATATGCTCCCTATATAGCGAACAGTGAAATAAAACACTGAAAGCTATATGGGGAGCATTTTGTATAAGGGGTCGACTGTTATTTTATATATAAGCAGGTTGATGGCTTTATCTTTATTTGCGCTATCCGCATAAGTAAACTTTGGGCTACCGCAAATGCCGCTGATACAGCAATACCAAAGCAAACGTTGTTTTATTGCATCAATCCATCCCAGCACCGATATCCAGGGCCGCGTGGTAACCCCAGTAGACGGCGTTGGTAATGGTGCTCACCTTGGCGGCATCGCCGATGATGCGCACGAACGGTGCGGTGCCACGCAGGGCTTCTACATCGGCGGTGCGGGAGCGCTGGCCCAGCGCGCAGATGACGCTGGTGCCGGGGACCAGCACCTGTTCCCCGTCCTTGGTCTCGCAGAGGATGCCGTCGGGGCGCACTTCCAGGCCCTTGCAGCCGGTGTGCACCGTGACGTACTTCTCGATTTCCTTGAGCAGCAGCGGACGGTGGCGCACGTTGGCATCGGGGGCCAGGACATCCCGCATCTCGACGAGGTGGACACGCTTGCCCTCCTGGCCGAGGTGGATAGCGCACTCGCAGCCCGCGAGCCCGCCGCCAAAGACCACCACATCGTCGGTGACCTTGTCTTTTTCCTTGTAGTAGTTGTTAACGACGACCACATTATCGCCCTTGAGGCCCGGAATGGGTGGCACCAGCGGCGCGGAACCCACCGCGATGATGAGGGCGTCGGGAGCTTCGGCTGCCACGAGTTCGGGGGTGACGGCGGTGTTCAGCCGGCTCTCCACCCCGGCCTTACGGGCCAGGTTGGCGTAGGTGCCGGCCAGCTGGTACATCTCCTGTTTGAAGGGCAGGGCCTGCTCGCTTTTCAGGATGCCGCCCAGCTCGGCGTCCTTCTCGCAGAGAATGACCTGATGGCCGCGGCGGGCTGCCGTGTAGGCGGCATACAGACCGCCGGGGCCGCCGCCCGCGACGAGGACCTTTTTCTTTTCGGGGGCGGAGTAGATGGTGTCGCCCTCCAGCTCCCGGCCGATGAGGGGGTTCACGGTGCAGCGGCGGGTAGAGGTGGCGGCGCGTTCCGCCATGCAGGTGAAGCAGCGCAGGCAGCGCACGATTTCGTCGCCGCGGTTGGCCATGACCTTGTTGGGCAGGAAGGGGTCGGCCAGCAGGGCGCGGGCCATGTAGACGATATCCGCCTTGCCAGAGGCGATGATCTCCTCCATCTGGGCGGGGTCGTTCAGGCCGCCGATGGTGGCCACCGGCACCTTCACGTGCTTTTTGATCTCAGCCGCCAGATAGACATTGCAGCCGTGCTCCTTGAACATACTGGGGTGAGTATCGCCGAAGCCGCGCTGGTAAGTGCCCGCGGAAACATGCAGCAAATCAATGTAGGGTTCGATCTGCTGGGCAATGCGGCAGCCTTCTTCCAGGTCGTAGCCGCCCTCGAACAGTTCCGAGCCGGACATGCGGAACTCGATGGGGAACCGGGGACCCACGGCCTCACGCACGGCTTTGAGCACCTCGATGGCGAAACGACAGCGGTTTTCAAGACACCCGCCGTACTCGTCGGTGCGCTTGTTGAAGTAGGGGGAGAAGAACTGGTTGATGAGCCAGCCGTGACCGCCGTGGATCATCAGCATCTCGAAGCCTGCCCGCTTGGCAAGGCCCGCCACATGACCGTAGGCCTTGACGATATCGGCAATCATCTCCTTGGTCAGTTCGCCCACTTCCACCCCGTCGGGGCGGGTATAGGCAGAAGGCCCCCACTGGGCCATGCCGTGCTGTTTGGTTTTATCGGTCATATAGGTACCGGAGTACATGCCGGAGTGGGAGAGTTCCAGGCTGGGCATGGCACCGTGGCGGCGGATGGCATCTGCCGTGTAGGTGGCGGCAGCCAGAGAGTTGAGGATGCTCTCGTCCAAATGGTAGGCGTGGGAGCCGTCAGTGGCCGGGTGGACCATGCACTCGGAGACAGTGACCGCACCGGCGCCGCCCTTGGCCCGCAGCTCATAAAATGCGGTGGACTTGGGGCCGATGCAGCCGTCGTTGGTGATGTCGGTGCCGCCCATGGGTGCAGAGAACATCCGGTTGCGGAAGGTAACGCCCGCGATGGTGATGGGTGCGCACAGATGAGGATACTGGTATTGCATGGAAAACCTCCCTTATAAGTTATCGCCGTTGGTTGCAATGACATCCCGATACCATAGCGCCGAGTCCTTGAGGGTACGCTGCTGGGTAGCATAGTCCACATGAATCAGGCCGAAACGGACATCATAACCAGCGGCCCATTCAAAGTTGTCAAACAGGCTCCAGTAGGAATACCCCAGCACCGGGATGCCATCCTCCAATGCCCGGGCAACCTGCCGCAGATAGCGATGCAGGAAGTCGATGCGCTGGGGATCATACACCTTGCCGTCCAGCATGACGAAGTCGTTGTTTGCAAAGCCGTTCTCGGTGATGAGCACCGGCAGACCGTACCGCTCGAACCAGAACTTGCTGGCATAATATAGCACATCAGGCGTGATGTTCCACCCAATAGCCGTGCGGGGGCTCCCCTGCCCGGCGCATTCCGGGTAGCTGGCGGGGTCGGGGATCAGGTCCACCGTATTCTGATAGCAGTTGAAGGCATAAAAATCCAGGGGCTGGCTCACCAGTGCCCACTCTTCGGCATTCATGGGGTAGAGCAGGGTGCCCAACTCGCCTTTGGCCCAGGCCGGGTACCGGCCCAGAAAGATGGGGTCTGCCCACCAGGTGTTGCTCATCAGGTAATTGGGGTAGGGTGACAGCGAACGGTCCCGTGCCTTTTCCACCGCCAGGGGGCTGTCATCCTCCGGCAGGCAGCAGTCCCCGGTAGGGGCAATGCCGATTTTGGCGCCGGGGCAGTTTTTCCGTAGAATCCTCACCGCTTCCCCATGGGCCAGCAGAACATTGCGGGTAATAATCATCAGATCGGCGTCTTCGTTTCGCTCAAAGGGTGCATGGACACCGATCTGCAGCCCCAGTCCACAAAACATCTGCGGTTCGTTGAAGGTCATCCAGTATCTGACCCGATCCCCCAACGCACGGGAAACCACATCCGTATACGCGGCAAACCAGTTGTGGCTTTCGGGATTCTTCCAGCCGCCCTTTCGGTAGAGTGCCGTGGGCAAATCCCAGTGATACAAGGTGACCAGCGGTTGAATTCCGTTGCGCAACAGTTCATCGCACAGGTCCCGGTAAAATTGCAGACCTGCCTCGTTGACAGGGCCTGTCCCCTGGGGCAGCACCCGGGATCAGCTGATGGAAAAGCGGTAAGCATTCAGGCCCATCTCTTTCATCAGGGCCACGTCCTCCCGCCAACGGTGGTAAAAGTCGATGGCCACGTCAGCGTTTTCGCTGCGGGCGATCTTGCCGGTGCCATCGTGAACAAGGGTATCCCAGATGGACTCACCCTTACCGTCGGCGTTCCAACTGCCTTCGATCTGGGTGGCGGCGGTGGAAGCGCTCCACAGAAAATCCTTGGGAAATACGCTTATTAAGAAGCTCCTTTATCGGTTGAGAAACCGGACCAGGGCATCGGCCGAAGCCTTTGCCCCACCCAGGCTGCGCATATCGGCGCTGAATTCCTGCAAAGTCTCGCGGTAGGAATCATTCTGCAGGATAGTCTCGATGGCCATTTTCAAGCCTTGGGAGGTAACGCTGTTCTTGCCGTGGAAGGCGATGCCCAGACCCAGTTTTTCGATTTGCCCCGCCGTGACGGCCTGCTCGTCCATCTGGGGAATGGCGATCATGGGCACGCCGTAGTAAATGGATTCTCCGGTGCCCCCCATGCCCGCATGGGTGATAAAGACCGACGCCTGAGACAGGATGTCCAGCTGGGGCACCATCTGGCCCAGCTCCACATTGGCGGGTACATCCTGCAAGCTGGCCGGATCAATGGAGCCCAGCGCCGCAAAGACATGAATATCCAGGTCCCGTACAGCATCAAAGAGGATGGGGTAGTATTCCGGCCAGTTGTTGAAAGCGGTGCCCAAAGAGGAGTACAGCAGGGGTTTGCCATCAGCGGGGGCTTTCCAGCTACCGAAGGCCGTGCGCTTGCCGATCTGCACCCCGGTAAAGACAAAGCTGTCGTCGAAACTTTCGTTGTGGGGCACCAGCCGCTTCTGCATCATGACCAGGTTCAGATCTCCCCGACCGTCAAAAATTTCCTTCACGGTCATCTTGCGGCAGCCGTACTGTACCACAAAGCGATCGGCCAGTTCGTCGGCGGCCACCCGCAGGGGATGGTCGGGGGACACCGTCTCGAACCCGGCCGCCACCGAGTACTCCCCGTTGGCCGGGTAGCTGGTGTAGAGCATAACGTTGGGCACTCCCAGCACATCGGCGGCCAGGGTACCGGCAATGCCCGCAAAATCGTGGACGATGGCGTCGGGGCGGTCCTCTTTCAGCACCGCCAGCACCGGTTCCAGATAGGCCTCCGCTTCATGCAGGAACAGAAACGGCACGGTGGCAGCCACATCTGACTTGTCCTCCCCGGATTCACCGGCATGTGCTTCCATCCAGGAAGGCACCGCCACGAACTGGGCACCCGTGGGCTCCACAATGGTGCGGAACCCCTCGGTACAGAAATAGGTCACCCGCACACCCCGGCGCACCAGTTCGGTTACCAGTTCCAGAGTAGGGTTCACGTGGCCAAAGGCTCCCAGAGAAACAACGGCAATATGCATAACAGGCAGCTCCTTCCCAATCAGCAGATGTTTACCTTTTGATTTCAGTATACAACAACATACCGAAGGGTTGGTTCCCTGTTAGGAAAAGCAGTTTCAGAAAGAGGCAGCGTGTCAAAAAACCGGTCTCAAATTTGTAGGATTTGTCAAAAAAAGAGCAGGTGCCCGTCGCGGCACCTGCTTACAAAAAGTTTATTCAGAGATATTCTTTTCCATACTGACGCAGATATTGCAGGGTCAACAGCTCCACCGCCATCAACGCCCCGTACTTGCCCACATCGTTGCGGTTGGACACCCCGCACCCCAGCACAAACCGGGCATAATTCCAGTAGGAGCTGGATGTATTCTGGGTGATGACCAGAATGGGGCACCCAGCAGCTATCAGCCCGTTCCAGATGGTAGGGTAACGCATGGGGTAGCTTCCCCCCACTGTGCAGACGATGGCCAGGTCGTTTTTCTGCAGGCTGCGGGCACAAGCCAGCTGCTGGGTGTAGTCCAGATATAGCTCCACATAGCGGTCCATCCGGATCATCTTGCTTTGCAGATGCCGCCCGATATCCCACAGAAAATGGTGGGAGAAGAAGGCGATTCTGCCGCTGTTAGCAAGAGCCACGGCCATCTCGGCCAGGCGCTCGGTGTTTTCGGGGGCAGTGGTGACCCGGATGTTGCGGATCACTTCCTCGCTGTAATCCTGCAGGGCTGCCTGCGGGTCGGCACACAGTTTGTCGTAAAAGGTCCGGGAATAATCCGTTCTGATAGAAAAATCCTGCAGTAAGCAGTCGTGCAGTTCACGGAAGCCGTCAAACCCCATAAACCGGCAAAAACGGGAAATGGATGCCTTGGATACATAGCACAGGTCGGCGATCTCGGCCAGGGACAGATTTTTCAGCTTGCCGTAATGGGTCAGCATGGCCAGAGCAATGTCGTAGTTGGCGTCCTGCTGGGGAGTGGTGCTCACATAACTCATGAGCTTTTCTTCCAAAGAACCCATTGTTTTTGCGTCATTCATCGGCATAACCTCCCTTTTTATTACTGTACCATAAAACAGACATTTCCTGCAATAGAAAAAAGACCGATACCTCCAGGTATCGGTCCTTTTTTGTTGCGAAATCCAAAAGGTCAATCAGACTTTTTCCAGATCTTTCTTGGAGAAGCCAAAGAAATAGGTAGCCACAACACCCACCACCAGAGAGATGGCACAGGCGATGATGCCGTTGATCAGGTTGGCGGTGGTGCCGCCACTGAAGCTGAGCAGCGCCAGGAAGTTGGAGCTGGTGATGGCGTAGGCGCACACATTGGTGATGCCCGCATAAGCACCGCCCACAAAGGCGCCGATGGCGGAGGTGATGAAGCAGCGGCTGTACCGGAAGCAGATGCCGTAGAGGGTGGGCTCGGTGATACCGCCCAGGATGCCGGCGGTGAAGGAGGCAAAAGCGGTGCTCTTTTCCTCTTTATTGCGCAGACGCAGCGCAGCACCCAGCGCCACACCAAAGCAGGCCCAAGTAGCAAAGCTGCCGCTGACCATGGGACCGCTCTGAATACCAGTCTCGAAGAAGGAGGCCATCATGGGCATCATCAGGGCCAGGTGCATGCCGCTGAGAACCAGGAATTCCCACAAAGCTGCAATGACCGCTACACCGAAGAAGCCAGTGGTGGTACCGAACCAGGCCAGACCGTTGCTGATGGCATTGCCCACAATAGTGCCCAGAGGTGCCAGCAGGCAGAGGATAAACGGAATGGAGATCAGCATACTGAGGAAAGGAGTGAATACGGTGGTCAGCACATCAGGCATGATCTTTTTGATGAGCTTATACACCACGCTGAAGAAGAAAACCGACAGCATGATGGGCAGCACTGTCTGGGCATAGTTGGTAACGGTGCAGGGGATACCAAACACTGTGAATGGTTCCCCGGACGTAGCATAAGCCGCAAAATCCGGTACCATGAGAATACAGCCGATGAAACCGCCCAGCATGGGGGTGATGCCCAGCTGCTTGGCGGCGTTGAAACCTGCCAGAATGGGCATGAAGTAGAAGGCGGCGTCATACAGGAAGTCAAACAGGATGTACAGGTCGCTTTCCGCCGGATACAGTCCCAGCAGTTCCGGCCCGCACAGGGAGTTGATGCAGCGGAACAGCGCGCCCGCCAGCAACACGGGAATCAGTGGGGTCATGCAGCCCGCCATGTAGCCCATGATGTTCTTGCCCACCTGTTTGGGGGTCAGTTTGGGCTTGGCCACCGCGGCGTCTTCCGCCGCGGCTTTGGCGCCCTCCACCGGCGCATTGGCAGTGAGGTTCGCCAGCTTGCACAGTTCCTCGTAGACCTTGGGCACATTGGTGCCGATGATGACCTGGTATTGCTGGCCGCCGCGCACCACGCCCAGCACACCGCCGATAGCCTTGACTTCCTCATCCTTAGGGATGGAGTCGTCCTTCAGGTAGAGCCGTAGACGGGTCATGCAGTGGGTGGCGTCCTTCAGATTGGACGCACCGCCCACAGCCGTCAGGATCTGGTGGGCGATTTCTTTGTTGTTTGCCATTGTTTTTCCTCCTCTTTATGATTCCCACAGGCCGTTTTGCCGTATGACCTGTTGATACCAGCTGAAACTGTCCTTCTTGATGCGGGCACAGTCCATCACATCGGTATCGGTGCGGTTCACGTATACCAGGCCGTAACGCTTGGCAAAGCCCTGGTGGCTGGATACCACGTCCACAAAGCTCCAGGGGCAGTAGCCGAATACCGGCAATCCCTCGTCCAGCATGATCTCCAGTTGCTCGATATGCCGGCGCAGATAGTCGATGCGGTAGACATCGTGGATCTGGCCGTCGGGGCCGGGGGCTTCGCTGTAAGCCATACCGTTTTCGGTGACGATCATCGGCAGGCGGTAGCGGTTGTACACCTTGCGCATCCCGATATGCAGGCCCGCCGGGTCGATGCCCTTGTCCATCCATTCGGTTTTTTCGAGATAGGGATTCTCGCAGATGTCGAAGGCGTCCGACACCCAGAAGGGCGGCTGGTCGTAGTTGATGGGCCCCGTCTTGGCCTTGACGCAGAGGCTGAAATAGTAGTTGATCCCGATGAAATCAGGTTTTGACGCCTGCAGTGCTGCAACATCCTCCGGCTCGGTATGGGGGTAGAGCCCGTGGCTCTTTAAATAGGAGGCCACATAGGGCGGATAGGTACCGTAAACGCTCATATCCAGCAGATAGAACTCCATGAGTTCCTCGGCGTTGGCGGCGGCCAGCACATCCTCGCTGCGGCTGGACTGGGGGTAGACCACCTGAATCGCACAGACCGGGCCAATCTTGGCCTCGGGGTCAATTTTCCGTAACAGCGAAATGGCTTTGTGTTCGGCCAGCGAGACGTTGTAGCTCATCTGGTAGACATTCTGCAGATTCTTCTGAGGGTCCGACTCGTGGTTGCCGTTGAGCATCCCCGCCGCCGTGGCGATGAGCTGCTCGTTGACAGTAGCCCACATTTTGACACGGCCCTTGAAGTGGGTGAAACACACCTCGGCGTATTGCAGGTAGGCATCCACCATCTGGCGGCTGCGCCAGCCACCGAAGGCGTCCACCGCCGCCTGGGGGCACTCAAAGTGGTAAAGGGTCACAAAGGGCTGGATGCCCTTCTCCAGCAGATAATCGATGAGCCGGTCGTAAAAGGCCAGCCCCTCGGGGTTGGGAATGCCGGAATTGTCCGGCATGATGCGGCTCCAGGAGAAGCCCATACGGTAGACTTTCAGGCCCAGTTCGGCCATCAGATCCACGTCCTCTTTCCAGTGGTGGTAGTGGTCGGCGGCCACCCTGTTGTCCGCAATGCCGGGGCGGTTGGCCCCCAGGTCGGTGGTGGCGGGGCCTTTGCCCCCCTCGCCGAAGCCGCCTTCCACCTGAAACGCGCTGGTGGAGGCACCCCAGAGGAAATCCTCCGGGAAGGGATGATGTTGGTTCTGCATAAAGGATTCCTCCTTGGGATTCAGGTGAGGTCGTCGTAGGTGACCAGCTGCACGGGCTGCTCTTCCAGCCAAGCGCGGACCTGGGGGCGGCAGAGCATGTCGACTTCCCGTACCCGGGCGGTGGTCATGGTGGAATGGTCCAGCAGATAGGCGTCCAGATAACCGGGATGGAACACCATCAGGTCGCAGCCGTCCTTGTGGGCATTGGCCACCGCGTCCTGCACCCCGGTGAAGGGGTCGGCTTCGTAGGCGGCGAAATCTTTTGGCATGTAAGCGTAGACCTTGGTGTTGCGGAAGGTCACTGCCTGACCCGGGCAGCCCATAGCAAAGTAGGGCAGGTTGTGGCGGGCTGCCACCATCTCCAGCCCTTTGAAAAAGTTGGGACTGGCCACGGCGTGGCCCTCAAAGTAGCCGGGGTCCTTCCCAGTCAGGGCCTTGAACTGCCGGTACTGGGCCTCGATTTCCTCTACGACCTCCTCCAGCACCACGAAATCCTTCCCGGCCTTGGCGGCATCCCGGTAAGCGCGGCTGGGTTTGAATTCTCCTTCCGGTGTGCAGAGGCTGGGGATGCGAGCGGGATTGGTGAGGGGCCGCCCCACGCAGATGTTGGTGTGCTGCCCCAGACAGACCGGGTGCCCTGCCAGCAGGCCCAGGCCATGGACGGCATCCGGCATGTTTGTCATGACCCCCACTGACCGCACCAGCCCGGCCGCCACCGTGGCGGCAATGCCGCAGTTGACGCCCTGGGAATAACCCAGATCGTCAGCGCGGATGAGAAGACGTTTCACGCAAAGCGCTCCTTTCCTTGTGCGGTCACGCTGTACCGCATCGCTCTTTCTGGTTGTATTGTACACGAAAAAAGCCCCGCTGTTGTTTCGTAGCGAGGCATACTGTTTCCCGTTCCGGCATCGCAGAAAAAACCAGAACGTTTCTTTGTGCAATTTGCCGAGGGACACACAGCAAAAAGCATCCCCCACGGGCGATTACTATGAAGCCGGTCTTCTGTAAGCGGTCAATAATCCCCCGGATACAAGTGAACACTCCGTTGTGAGATAATAGATTCTAAGAAATCTCAGAAATCTAAGAGGTCCTAGAAGTTTAAGAAGTCTTAGATTGCCGCATGAGATTTATTAGAAGTCTCAAAGAATGGAGTGAGAATATGGCAGGCGAGTATCGTAGCTTAAAGAAACAGCATTACTTGAATCTCATCAAGGAATGTGCAAGCAGCGGGAAGAATAAGCAACAGTGGTGTTCTGAAAACGGAATCAAGTATTCCACGTTCATGCGTTGGCAGGCTCTTCTGCGAGATGAGGTAGCGGATCAAGTCATGGAGCAGCAGACTATTGTTCCTGTAAAAATAGCTCCACCAATTGTTTCCGCTCCTCATCCAGATACTGCTCTGCCGCAGGAGATTCATATCAGGAAAGGCGAGGTGTCAATCTCCTTGCCGTGCTGTTTGCCTGCTGCGTATATTCTGGAAATCATTAAGGGACTCGCCTAATGCTGGGGGATATTCGTCAGGCCAAAAATGTGTATATCGTTACCGGGTATACAGATATGCGAAAAGGAATCCGCAGTCTGGTTCCGTATGTCATGCAAAATTTCAAAATGGATCCATATGAAAGTGGGCTGTTTCTGTTCTGCGGTAAGAAGTGTGACCGCTTAAAGGCACTGCTCTGGGAACCGGATGGATTTGTGCTTCTTTATAAAGTTCTGGATAATGGTCGTTACCAGTGGCCGCGGAATGAGAAAGAGGTCAAGGAACGGACATGGGAGCAGTTCACATCTAAGTATTGCAATTCTTCGGTCATCGGTCAAGCTCCTAAAATTGGTTCGCCAAACGACTCCAATGCGGTATTGCACTGAATCACGGACTCATGTTTGGCGATAGAATGAAGGATAATGCTGTCTCTTTTCACGCGCGGATATAGCATGGCCATGTGGGCAATTCGGAGAAGCGATTGCAATTCATCAAGGGAAAGCTTCATGGCGAGTGCGAATGAAATCAAGACATCCCTCGATGGCATATCTTTCCGACCAGAGAAAATTTGATACCCGTAGCTACGTTCGATGAGAGCGTCTGCGATGATCTTTCCTTTTTTCAGACCATGTTCAGTTAAAAGCTGGTTCAAATACTGACAAAGCGAAAATTTCAAGAATTCGTTGCTGTTTTCTTCAATGTACTTTTGCATGTCTCCCTTGGATATCAGAATCTTCAGTAACTCATCGGTCGTTTTGTTCATTATTCATGGAACTCCTACTCAAATGTTTTACTATATATATATTGGTCTGATTATGTTGATTATAGCGTGTATTTCACAGATTAACAAGGCTGACTTCATTATTTTTTCAGACCAATTAAAAAACAGTCACAACCGACGTAGTTAAACAGTTTCTGTAAAAATTTAAGAGAAAAACTGCATCGAATCCACACGGGTTCCGTTGGCTCGCGTTTCAAGATGCAAGTGACTGCCCGTCGCCCGCCCGGTGTGACCCACATAGCCGATGACCTGCCCGGCCTGCACCTGCTGACCGGTGGTGACGCAGATGGACGAACAGTGGGCGTACAGTGTTTCCAGCCCGCCGCCGTGGTCGATTTGGATGTAGTAGCCGTAGCTGCCGCCCCAACTGTCAAGACCATTGGCAACGGTTACGATGCCGTCTGCCGCAGCAAGAATCGGCGTACCCTCGGCACAGGCAATGTCGGTGCCGGTGTGGGAGCTGACTTCGCCGGTGATGGGGTCTACGCGATGTCCGAACTGCGAGGTAATTCTCCCCGCAACCGGCAGCGGCCATTGCAGGGTGCCTATCGGTGTGCGGGTGTTGTCCGGAGACATAAGTTCACCACCGCCCTGTGCAAAACCGCCGAGCAATTCTGCCCACAGTTCTTCATACTGCGGGTCTTGCAGGAGTTGCAGGTAGGTGTTTTGTCGAGTGGTAAAATGATAATCTGCCGCCATCTCGTTGGGTGTTTTGTGGGTCAGTTCGATTACGAGGACGGTTTCGGTTATCTCCGTGGTGGTAGGATTGCCATCATCGTCAGTAGTTTCTATAACAGCGGTTTCTGCACGGGTAGAGTAGTCCACTGCGTTCATCGCCCACATGGTTTCCCTCAGCTTGTCCAACTGTTCCTCTGTCAGTGCCGCAACAGGTGCGCCTTGTTCGCTGCCCGCCACATACGAAGAAAAGACCGCCAGGACATCTTGCCAGCGGATGTAGTACACGTCATCGTTGGCGGTAATGTCTTGGCGGTCGTGCTGTACTGTATTGGAGATTTCTTCCAGCTTATCGCGGTATTCTGCCGTCAGGGTGTCTACGGCTTCGCGCACGGTGACGGACGCTGCGTTGGGGGCATCGGCGGCAAAGAAGATGCCGTAAGCCGAGCCGGACACAAACGCCACAAGGCAGATGACGATAACAATGCCCAGTGCCGCGCCTGAGCCCGCTGCAAGAACCGCTGTAAGGCTGTGCAAGCCGGCAAGAAAGTTACGAATTGCCGAGCGTACCGCCACAGTCGTTCTGCCTGTACCAGCCGCAACCTTTTGCACGGCAAGCCGTATTTTTTGCGCACGGGTCTGCATCTGCGCTTGGGTAGTCACACTGCGCGTGGTTTCATTTGCGGCGGTGCGCGTCCAGCGCTGACTTTTGGTCACACCGCGAATATCGCGCGGCGCGGTTTTGGCGGTGATGGCTTTTTCTTTTGCCCGCTGTCGGGGCAAATCTGCCCCACGGCGCGGGCGGTGCGCCGCATCGGGCAGCGTGCCGCACTCGGCTTGTTTCGGGCTGACACCGCGCTCATTGGCGGCGTGGGCGCGGGCAGCAGCCTCCTTTTGGCGGTGCTGTCGGGCTTTGGTTTCTGCCAATTTCTGCCCCTGATGCCGCACAAAAGCTGCCGCCTGTTCCGCCGCCGAACCTGCAAGGTCTGCCGGTTCCTGCTGTCGGGGGTCGGTGT
>OGZK01003052.1_pt1 | contig 13635 bp, 10 predicted proteins | sample 1576791 | NCBI WGS metagenome assembly OGZK01 (sample SAMEA3541556, study PRJEB24748) | human gut metagenome | biome: human gut; feature: human-associated habitat; material: faeces | place: China | collected 2012
ACAAAATTATGCTCGAAAATCCGCACACATTTCTTATGAAGACAGGTTCTTACTTCTCAAAAATGCAGCGGGCGCTCATGGTTTCGCCCGGCTCGACCCGCCTGAGACTTGTGATGTCGTCCTGCCTGTACTTGTCAGTGTCCTCCCACAGCACGGGGAGATAGACCTCGTTGTTCTGCGTGTCGGGTATGCCGTCGTTTATCGGCACCCTTTCGCACATTCCGCTGGGGTAGTAGAGCATTGCTTCGGTGCAGTCCTCAAAGAAGCGATTTTCATAAAGCACCTTTGGAGCGCTGAGACATGGGTTATCGCTTGTGTTTGTCATGTCTATATCGGTGTAGGACTTATTCTTGTAGGCAGTGACTGTTACGGAAAAGCCGTCGATATCATAGCTTTCGGATATTCCCTCGTCTTCCGTCTGTGAGGTTTCCGTCTGCGTCTCTTCGGTCTGTGCGGCGGTCACTTCCGTTTCCGCTTCATCAGCCTTATACATAACGGTGGTGGTTTTGTCGGGGAATATGACGGAAAGACTTTTGCCGTCCTTTGAAATTAAAACTATGCCGAGCAGGGAGCCGTCATATTTTGGATTATCCGATGTAAGGCTGGCATAAACCGTTGTGCCCTTTTCGGCGGGAACTGCGGAAACGGAGCCTGCGGCGGTGTCGCCGTTGAAACACAGCGCATATCCGTAGCTTTCGTCAATGATGATATATCCCTGCTCATTTTCCCACTTGCCCACGCACATGGGGTAAAGGGTTTCAAGGTCATAGGAATGGTCGTTGGCGGCATCTACAAATGCGTCGATAAGATATTCGTCAGGGTCATGTGCCTGCTCCTGCGGAGTGTATTCAGGCATTTTGTTCGATGAACTGTTGTCCGAGGCGAGTATAGACATGGGCCAGACGATAAACAGCATGATAGCTATGATGACGGCTGCAACGCCTACCCATTTGGGCATATTTGAGGGGCTTTCGGATATAAAGCGTGTGCGGCGGCGTGATGCCTTAGGTGTTATCAGCCGAACCTGCCATTCGTTGGAAATGGAGTTGACGCAGATGTATGAAGCGCCGTGACCGAAGCAGTAGGCGATAAGGTTTGCCACTTCCTTGGTGTATGTGGCGCGGTAAAGCAGCGAGGTGGCTTCCAGGCGGAAGTCCTCATCTGCTGCCAGACGGGAAAAGTCGTGGCTGTTCAGCAGCTCGTACCACAGCTGATAATTGTCGGCAGTGGATTTTTTCATTACCATGCGGCGTATCTTTTCAAGATAGAACTTCCGCATAGCTTCCATGCGCTCTTCATCTGTCTGATTGAGCTTTTCGGGGTCAAGGGAGCTGAAATCAAACCCGTCGATTTCTTCATCATCGGCGTCAGGCTTTGGTGCTTCATCTACAGAGGAAAAGTCAAGGGCATTATCATCTTTTTTATCTTCCCTTTGCGGCTGAGGCTTTGCGCTATCATTTACATTGGAGAAATCAAAGGCATTTTCCTGCCCGTTTTCCTCTGACTGAGACTGCTCCTGTTTTGGTGCAAAGGAAAGGTTCAGACCCTCTTGGGTGGTGTCGGGCTTCTGCGGCTCCGGCGTGTTCTTCGAACGTGCATATGCGCAGGCAGACTTGTAAGCGTCAAATATCCGCTTGAACTCCTCGGGGTGTTCTTCGGGATTGTACTGCTTTGCAAGCTTTGCGTAAGCCGCTTTTATGGTTTTTATGTCCTTTGTAGGCTCAATTCCAAGTATATTCCACATTTATATGTAAATGCCTTTCGTTAGTTTTGGCTTATGAAAAATACTGCTGTAACAGGCTGCCTGCCAGTACAAGAGCAAAGAATATCAAAGATATGATAACCATGATCATAAGCTGCGGTGCGGTGCGATGAAGCAGGCTTGGGCCACCCATATAGCTTGGCACCTTGTAGCTTTCCGGGGGCTTTTTGCCGCTGTGGGAGATGTAAACCGCCCATTTGTCGCCCTTTTTCTGCGGCAAAGCCCGTGAGCCACGGCTGAACCTGCTTGCAATGTATGACGATACATTCGGCGCAAGAAGCTCCTTGTCAAGCAGCTTCTGAGCCTTTTTTCTGAAGCCCTTGTCATCGCATACGGACAGAAATGTGGGCTTTCCCAGCAGCCATTTCCAGCAGGAGATATCGTCACGCTTGTTTTTGTCGGAAAGTATGAGAGCCATGTTCTGCAAAAACTTTTCCTGAGCCAGCTGTGGAGTTATCTCAAAGTCGGGGAAAATATCCACGGAGGTGAAGTTGAACTCAGGCTGTTGGGACTGCTCATGCTGTTCATGCTGTAACGGTTCTTGTTGTTCTTTCGCTTCGGTAGCAGCTGCTGTGATCGTAACGATCGGATCGCTGCGGCGCTCATTTACCGATCTTGCCAGGGCAGAGGCGGACTTGTAAGCGTCAAAAATCCTCTTGAACTCCTCGGGGTGTTCCTCGGGATTGTACTGCTTTGCAAGGCGTGCATAGGCACGCTTTATCTCCCTTATGTCCTTTGTAGGCTCAATTCCAAGTATATTCCACATATCAGTATTCCAGATTGTCCAGAAGAGCGGTCAGATCCTCCGCAGCTTCGTGAATGCGGCGGTTGTTCTGCATATTAAGTGCTGCCTTGAAGCTGCCCAGAGCATTGTCTATCATATAGCGCTCCTCAGGCAGAGCTTCCTCATAAATGCGCTCGGCACGGGCAATGAGCAGGCGGTTCTCTTCCTTGTCCGCAGGGCTTATTTTAAGAGTTTCCATTTTTTTGAGGGCGGTGTTTATCTCCTCATCGCTCATATTGTTGGAACTGCTGAGCATTACATGGCTGTAGTGCTTATTATCCGCTAAAGTGGTGACATCGACCACAAGTATCCCGTTGATGTCATAGGTCATGCGGGCGGTGCAGGTGGGCTGATGCTTTCGTGCAGGCGGGTGCTTTACACAAAGCTCGCCTATGTACAGGTTGCGTGAGGGCACACGGCTCTCGCCCTGATAGAACTTGAACTTTGACACGGTCTGACCGTCGTTCACAGCGCTGTAGATATGCTCACGGCTGGTGGGCAGGGGAGAGTTGCGGTCGATGATGAAGTCCATTACCGATTCACGGCTCTGTATGTCAAGAACGTCCGTTCCCAGGGAAAAGGGGCAGATATCGGTGAGGATAATGTCTTTCAGCTTGTCGTTTCTGTCCTTTATGCCTGCAAAAATGCCTGCTCCCTGAGCAATGGCAGTATCTGGGTCGATATCTGTACAGGGGCGCTTGCCTGTTATCTTTTCGATGAACGCCCTGACTGTGGGCATTTTGCAGGAGCCGCCCACAAGTATTATATCGTCGATATCATCAATACTGAGACGGCTGTCGTGGAGCGCTTTTCTTACAGGCGATGCCACTCTCTCAAACACTGCGGAGCAGACCTCTATGAGCTTGTTGTTGTCAAGGGTCAGCGAAAGCTGCTTGCCGCCGATGTTTGCTATCATCATTGCCATTGGCTGGGTGGTGAGGGATATTTTGCATTCCTCTGCCAGCCTATATACTATCGCCTTGTCATCGGGGGAGAGGGTGTTCATGTCAATGCCGTTTTCCTTGCAGAAGTAGTAGGCAATGGCTTCGTTAAAGTCCTTACCGCCCAGATGATTGTCGCCTGCAACGGCAAGTATCTCCATAACGCTGTCAAAGGAATCGACTATGGAGATATCAAGGGTGCCTCCGCCGAAATCCACTATCATATATGTGCCGTCCCCGAAGCCGTGGCGTGCCTGATAGGCAAGTGCTGCGGCGGATGGCTCATTTACCAGCCTTTCAACATAAATGCCGGAAAGCTTTGCGGCAAGCTTGGTGGCGGTTCGGCAGTTATCGTCAAAATATGCGGGCACGCTGATGACAGCCTCGGTCACAGGCTCGCCCAGATAGGCTTCCGCATCTTCCTTTATCCTGCGCAGCACAAGGGAGGACAGCTCCTCGGGAGAGAAGCTCCGTCCGCTGAGAGTTACAGTCTGGCGCAGACCCATTATCCGCTTGAACTCTGCCGCTGTGGCGCTGGGGTGGGATATAAGCCGCTCCTTTGCCACCCTGCCCACAAGTATCTCGCCATTGTCGTCAATGCTGACAACAGAGGGAAGATAGTTATCTCCCAGACTGTTTTTTATGATCTCAGCCTTTTCGTTCCTGTAGCATACGGCAAGGCTGTTTGTAGTTCCCAGATCAATTCCTATGATAGCCATAATTACCCCCAAAAATGTCTTTTAATGATTATAACACTATTGTAACATTGATGTCAATAATTTGCGGGAATTTTAATTGAATAAAGTTCACATCAAGCAGCGTCGGCACAGCTTGAAATATTTATGCTGATGTGATATTATATTAAAGCTGCATATTAGAACCCGTCTTCACAAGCATATTCGCACGTCTTTTCGGCAAATTTTGCCGCAGACTGCGTTAAAAATCCTTGCCGGGCGAAAGCCCGCCTGCGGATTTTTGCCTACTCTGCAACAAAATTATGCTCGAAAATCCGCACACATTTCTTATGAAGACAGGTTCTTATTTCCGAAAGGAATGGTCATAAAATGGATACAAACGAACTGTTTGGCAAGGAGAAGATAAGCAAAGTTCTGCTGAAGCTTGCTCCGCCTGTAATGCTGGCGCAGCTTATTCAGGCGCTTTATAACATAGTTGACAGCTTTTTCGTTGGCAGGGCTTCCGATTCGGGACTTACCGCCCTTTCAATAATCTATCCCATACAGCTGCTGATGATAGCCTTTGCCGTGGGAACGGGCGTGGGAATAAACACCGCCATGGCAGCAAAGCTTGGCACGGGCGGAACAAAGGAAGCCGACGAGTATGCGGGAGTGGGAACTCCGCTGGCTGTGGTGATGTGGCTGCTGTTTGCCGCTGTGTGCTATGCAATAATGCCCGCATATGCAAAAATGTCCACCGACTCGCCTGCGGTCATTGCCGATGTTATCGCATACGGCAGGATAGTGTGCGTGTTCAGCTTCGGGCTTTTCCTTGAAAGCGTGTGGACAAAGATCCTGCAGGCTCACGGCGATATGAAAACGCCTATGGCGGCGCAGATAATAGGTGCGATCACCAACATTATCATTGACCCTCTGCTTATTTTCGGAATGTTCGGGCTTCCCAAAATGGGCATATCGGGAGCGGCTGCCGCCACAGTTGCGGGTCAGATAGCTGCGGCGCTGGTTGTTATGAAAAAAGGCTTCCGCAGGTCTCCCGACAGGAGAAAATACCCTGCATACATAAAGCGCATATTCGCTCTGGGCACGCCGAATATCCTTATGCAGTCCGCATACACGTTCTATATCCTTGGGCTTAACCTTATACTTTCAGGCTTTTCGGATCAGGCAGTCACAGCGCTGGGACTTTACTACAAGTGGCAGACCTTCTTCTTTATCCCCCTGGGAGCAATGCAGACCTGCATAGTGCCTGTCATAAGCTTCAACTATGCGGCGCACAATATCGAGCGCTGCAAAAAGACATTGTCCGCCTCGGTCATATTCGGCATAGCGCTTATGTCGCTGGGAACATTATGTTTTGCAGTTATCCCCGAGCAGCTGCTGAGGGTGTTCAGTTCTGACGAGCAGGTGGTGGCGATAGGAACATTCGGGCTCAGGATAATCGGCATAAGCTTTATCCCCATGGTTACGTCGCTTATTTTCCCCGTGTTCTTTCAGGCGGTGGGAAGCAGCGTGAAAAGCTCACTGCTGACAGTTATAAGAACGGTCATACTGTTCGTTCCGCTGGGATATATCTTCTCACGGTTCGGACTGGAAAGGTTCTGGTTCACATTCCCTGTTACGGAGATCATCACAACCACAGTCGGATTTATCTTTTACCATAGGTTTCTTAAAACGCCTTATGTGCAAAAGGGCTTGGATAAATAAGAACCTGTCTTCATAAGAAATGTGTGCGGATTTTCGAGCATAATTTTGTTGCAGAGTAGGCAAAAATCCGCAGGCGGGCTTTCGCCCGGCAAGGATTTTTAACGCAGTCTGCGGCAAAATTTGCCGAAAAGACGTGCGCATATGCTTGTGAAGACAGGTTCTAAAAATGCCGCCGTATCGGAAATATCCGATACGGCGGTTTTGGTTAGTATATTTATCTTTCCTCACGGAAATAGTTCACACCGCAGGAAGCTGGCTGTGAACGCTCCTTGGACTTCTTTACGGAGGTGATGACAAGCACCAGCGCCGTTACAAGGTAGGGGAGCATATCAAAGAATGATTCGGGAACGGTAAATCCCAGGTCTTTGGGGAAGTAATATTTCAGCACCATGAATGCGCCGAAGATGTATGCGCCGTATATTGCCTTTGCGGGGTTCCATACTGCGAATATTACCAGCGCAACGGCTATCCAGCCCAGTCCGTTTACGCTGTTTGCCATCCAAACGCCGCCGTTTATTACCATTGAGCAGAACGCTCCGCCGATGCCGCATATTCCGCCGCCGATAAGCACGTTGATGTACTTGTACTTCACAACGTTTATTCCCACAGCGTCCGCAACTGCGGGACTTTCGCCGATAGTCCTCAGGTTAAGACCTGTTTTTGTCTTGTTCAGGTAGATAAACATGATTATCGCAATTACGATGCTGATATATGTGAATATGTTCTGGTTGAAAAGCACACCGCCCAGCACGGGGATATCGCCAAGCAGAGGGATCTTAATGTTTTTCAGCGCTGCCGATACATTTTCGGGCAGCTTCAGGTTTCCTGTTTCCGAAGCGGTTATCATCTGCTCGCCGATGAAGTTTGAAAGACCTGTGCCGAAAATGGTAAGGGTAAGACCCGTAACGTTCTGGTTTGCCATCATGGTGATGGTAAGGAATGCGTAGATTAGCGAAACTGCCATTCCGACAATAAAAGCCATTATCAGCGCCAGCACAAGGCTGCCCGTTTTGTAGGCGGTCATAAAGCCTGCGCAGGCTCCCATAGCCATAATGCCCTCAACGCCCAGGTTAAGGTGGCCCGACTTCTCGTTCTGTATCTCACCCACAGTGCCGAAAAGCAGGGGAGTGCCCATATATACCGCATGAGCAAGAAATGCAATAAGTCTTTCCATATCACTTTTCCTCCTTATGACGGAAGATGAATTTATATCTGATAAAGAACTCGCAGCCCAGCACGAAGAACAGGATTATTCCCTGCAATACGGGTGAGCAGTAGGGTGACAGATTAAATTCGGAGGAAACTACCGTGCTTCCCTTCTGGAGCACCGCAAAGAGGAAGGAAACTATCACGATGCCCACTGGGCTGAGATTTGCAAGCCATGCAACGATGATTGCTGTGAAGCCCACGCCGCCTGCTACCGATCTGGAAAGGGTATGTTCTGTTCCGCACGCCTGCACCATGCCTGCGATTCCGCAGACAGCGCCGCTGAGGAACATTGTTCTAATGGTTATCTTTCCGGGGTTCATGCCGGCGTATCTTGCTGTGGCGTGGCTGTCGGAAACGACCATTATCTCATAGCCCTGCTTGGTGTAGCGGAGATACACGAATATAACTGCCGCCAGCACAAGACCTATTACCCAGCCAATCTGAATGCCGCCCAGCGAGTCAAGCCAAGCGTTTTTGTCAAAGGTCGCTATCTTGGGGTAGCCCTTTGATTCGGGATCCTGCCAAGCGCCCTTTGTCAGCCAGTCAATGATGTACAGGGCAATGTAGTTTAGCATCAGCGTCAGCAGAGTTTCGTTTGTATCAAACTTTGCTTTAAAGAATGCGGGTATCATTCCGTAAAGTCCGCCGCCTATCATTGCCGCTATAAACATGAGTATGAACAGCAGATAATGGGGCAGGTCATAGTGGAAAAGTGCAAAGTATGAAGCGAATATGCCGCCCATGATTATCTGACCCTCTGCGCCAATGTTCCAGAATTTCATCTTGAACGCCAGCGTTATGCCCAGAGAGGATATGAGCAGGGGTATCATTATCTTTATGGTCTCACGGAAAGGCATCATAGGATTTTTTGGGTTCTTGCCTATGAATGCTCCCGCAGCCATCTTGCTGTAGTAAAGAAACGGATTTTTACCCAGTATCAGAATGAAAATTCCGCCTGCGCATATGGCAAGAAGCACGGAGAGAAGCCTTAAAACCAGCTTTTCCCTGTTGGAGCGCTCGGCTCTTTTGGCAATTCTGATAAGGGGTTCTTTTTTTATGGCTTTAGCCTCACTCATCGCCCATTACCTCCTCCATAGTTGAGCCTGTCATCATAAGGCCTATCTTTTCCTTTGTAAGCTTCTTTGCGTCGCATATGCCCGTTATCTTTCCGTGGCACAGCACCATTATCCTGTCGCACAGCTCCAGCAGAACGTCAAGGCTCTCGCCGATGAACAGCACGGCAGTGTTTTTCTTTTTCTGCTCGTTGAGCAGGGAGTATATCATGTAAGAGGAGTTGATGTCCAGACCTCTTACGGGATATGCGGTTATGAGCAGGTCGGGCTGGCTGTGTATCTCACGTCCCAGCAGAACTTTCTGAACATTTCCGCCCGAAAGCATTCTTACGGGCTGCTCGGTGGAGGCTGTCTTTATCTCGAGGCTGTCGATAAGCTCCTTGGAGAGCGCTCTTGCAGGCTTTCTGTCCACAAAGCAGAACTTCCCTTTTTTGTAGGTTTTCAGAAGCATATTGTCCGTCATTCCTGCGGAAGCCACCAGACCCATTCCCAGACGGTCCTCGGGGATAAAGCTCATGCTTATGCCAAGCTCTATTATCTGCTTGGGAGTTTTGCCGATGATGTTTTCCTTGTTATAAAGCACAGCGCCCTTTTCTATCTTCTGTAGTCCTGCGATAGTCTCGCAAAGCTCCTTCTGACCGCTGCCTGCGATGCCTGCAACGCCCAGTATCTCGCCCCTGTTGATGACAAAGCTTACGTCGTTGAGGGCGATGCTTCCCTCGGAGTTCTTTACCGTCAGGTCAACTACATTGAGTATGGGTGTTACATTCTCAGGCTCGGGGCGCTCGATGGAAAGGTCAACTGGCTTGCCCACCATAAGCTCGGTGAGCTTTTTCTCACTGCTTTCGGCGGTCTGCACCGTTTCAACGCTCTTTCCCTTGCGGAGAATGGTAACTCTGTCGGATATCTCCATTACCTCGTCCAGCTTGTGGGTGATGATGATAATGGCACAGCCCTGAGCTTTCATCTTTTTAAGGATAGCGAAGAGCTTTTCCGTTTCCTGAGGGGTAAGCACGGCGGTAGGCTCGTCAAGGATAAGTATTTTTGCGCCTCTGTAAAGGACTTTAAGTATCTCCACCGTCTGCTTTTCGCTGACGGACATATTATATACCTTTTTGTCGGGGTCAACTTCCAGCCCCAGCTGTTCGGATATCTTGTTTATCTCGTCCCTTACAGCTCCCTTACCTTTAAGGCTGCCCTTTGTGCCTGCAACGATGTTGTCCGCTGCGGTGAACACCTCCACCAGCTTGAAGTGCTGATGTATCATGCCTATTCCCAGTGCAATGGAGTCCTTGGGTGAATTTATGGCAACAGTTTTGCCCGAAATGGCTATGGTGCCCTTGTCGGGGTGATAGATGCCCGAGAGCATATTCATAAGAGTTGTTTTGCCCGAGCCGTTCTCGCCCAGAAGAGCCAGTATCTCGCCGTATTTTACTTCGAGATTTATATCGTCGTTTGCCACAACGCCGCCGAAGGTCTTTGTTATCCCGCTGCATTTTACGGCGATCTCATTCCCGCTCATATGATCTTCCTTTCCTTTTCAGTTTGATATTCATCAGAAAGCGGCGGTATCAGCTGCCGTTTTCTCATGGATACCATAAAAATAGGGCGGCAGAATCAATATAATATAAATCCTGCCGCTCTGTTTGGTTTTATTAGCGATTACTTTACTTCAACAGTCTTGAAGTACCAGTTGATGCCGCCTGTGATGGTTGCATCGTCGAGAGTGGAGCCTTCCTCGCCTACGGTCTGACCGTCGTTTGTTTCGATAACGCCGTCAAATACGTTGAAGGAACCGTCCATGATCTTTGCTTTTGCTGCGTCAACAGCTGCCTGCATCTCATCGGTGCAGATGTCCATGTTGAGGGGAGAGATATCAACGAGACCGTCAGCCATGCCGCCGTAGTAGTTCTCGCAGGTCCAGCCGCCGTCAACGATCTGCTTTACCTGATAGGTGTAGTAAGCGTCCCAGTGCCAGATAGTGGAAGTAAGGGTAGCCTTGGGAGCGTCCTTGGACATATCGGTGTTGTAGCCTACGCCCCACTTGCCTGCGCTCTCCGCTTCGAGCTGGGGGTTGGGGGTATCGCAGTGCTGAGCGATAACGTCGCAGCCCTCGGAAAGAAGAGCCTTGGCAGCGTTTGTCTCCTCTGTGGGGGAGTACCAGCTGTTTGTTACCTTTACATAAACCTTAGCGTCGGGATTTACGGAATAAACGCCCATTGCAAAAGCGTCAATGCCGCCTGTGCACTCGGAGTTCTCAACGCCCATTGCGGAAACGTAGCCGATGAGGTTGGACTCGGTCTTCATACCTGCAACGATACCGGAAAGATATCTTGCCTGGTAGATTCTGCCGAAGTAGTTGTTGAGGTTAGTGCCGTTGTTCTTGTAACCTGTGCCGTGGCAGAAGTAAACGTCGGGGAACTCAGCTGCCAGAGACTCCATCTTGTCCATGTAGCCCCAGCTTGTGCCGAAGATGATGTTGCAGCCTTCCTCGATGCACTCACGGATAGCTGTTTCAGTTGCGGCAGGGTCGCTGTCGCTTACGTTGTTCTTTCTTACGATCTGGTCATCTCTGAGACCAAGCTCCTGCTGCATACCTACGATACCCTGATCGTGAGCGTATGTATATCCGGAGCCGTCAGCAGGGTTGCCGATGTGGATAACGCCGATCTTTACATCGTCATAGGTGAGTGTCTGAACAGCAGCTGTGTCAGCTCCGTCGGAGCCTGCTGCGTCTGTGCTTGCATTTGCTGTATCGTCAGCGGCTGTTGTGCAGGCAGTGAATGCGAATGCAGACATGAGCGCTGAGAGAGCAAGTGCCAGAAAGCGGTTTTTCTTCATTTTTCTTCCTCCATAAAACTTTTTTCCTGTACGCTGTCAGTTATAACAGCTATATTAACGCCTTTTGCGTTAATCTCTGAACACGATCTTGCCGTCGTCCATGGAATCTATTATTGCAAGGGATTCCAGCTTTATTCCCATGTTACGGATAGTCTGTCCGCCCACCTGGAAGCCCTTTTCAATAACGATGCCTGCGCCTACCAGATCGGCGCCTGACTGCTCGACGATATGTATAAGACCCATAAGAGCGCAGCCGTTTGCAAGGAAATCATCAATGATAAGGACCTTATCGCCCTTGCCGAGGTATTTCTTTGAGACCATTACATCATAAGTAACGCCCTTTGTGTAGGACTTTACCTGAGTGATGTACATCTGACCGTCAAGGTTCTGGCTGAGGGTCTTTTTTGCAAAGATAATGGGACAGTTGTTAAAATGCTGGGCTGCGATGCAGGCGATGCCGATACCCGAAGCCTCGATGGTAAGTATCTTGTTTACGCCCAGACCCGCAAAACGCCTTGCAAATTCCTCGCCGATGTCGTTAAAAAGCTTAACGTCCATCTGGTGATTGAGGAACTTATCCACTTTAAGGACGTTTCCCTCTTTTACAACGCCGTCCTTTAAAATTCGCTGCTTTAAAATCTCCATCTCATTTTCTCCCGTAAAAATAACAAAAATTACAAAATTCATCAAAAAAAGACTATATAAAAAAATTATATACCTTTTCTTTTCAATATTCATTTAATATAGGATATCAAATTATTATTTTTTTGTGAATATTACGCCAATTTGTTATAAAATTTATGAGAGTGATACGTTAATACGGTGAAACTCAGGTGAAAACACTGTGTTTAATGTTCAAAAATAACTTGCCCTATCCTGTTGATTTCTTATCCGATTTGTGGTAATCTTATATAATGATATAGTTATGTCGTTTATGTTCTGCATAAACATATGCCCTGCATAAACAGGCGGAATGGAGGATATTATGAATTTTTTGATAGTTACGGGTCTTTCAGGCTCAGGCAAATCGGGTGCGGTGAACGCTCTTGAGGATATCGGCTACTACTGCATAGATAATATCCCTCCCCAGCTTATACCGAAATTTGCGGATATCTGCGTAAAATCCCACGGACATATGAGCAAGGTGGCTATAGTTACCGATATCCGTGGCGGTGAGCTTTTCTATGAGCTGGACAGCAGCCTTGATTATCTCAGAAAATCGGGACTTGAAGTAAAGGTGCTTTTCCTTGACGCATCGGACGAGGTACTTATCAAGCGCTATAAGGAGACACGCCGCCGTCACCCGCTGGACGAACAGTCACACGGCAGCCTGCAAAAGGCTATAACTATGGAAAGAGGCATACTTTCTCACATCAGAGAGGCTTCCGACTACACCATAGACACCTCCGACATGACCCTTGCCCAGCTGAGAGAGACTATTTTCGACCTCTTTATGGATAATCCCGACGACAGAATGTCTGTCAAGGTAATGTCCTTCGGCTTCAAGTACGGAAACTGCCGTGAGGCTGACCTTGTTTTTGACGTAAGATGCCTGCCAAACCCCTTTTATATCCCCGAGCTTAAAAAGCACACAGGGCTTGAAAGCTGCGTAAGGGACTATGTTATGAGCTTTGACAGCTCCAAGGAGCTTGACAAAAAGCTCAAAGACCTTATCGACTTCCTTCTCCCCTTGTACCGCCACGAGGGAAAGACCTCTCTTGTCATCGCATTCGGCTGCACCGGCGGAAAGCACAGAAGCGTTACCTTTGCGGAAAATATCTATCATTATCTTGATGACAAGGGCGTTAAATCAAGAGTGTGCCACAGGGATATCGAGGTCGGAAAGCTGTAATTTGGAAGCAATGAAAGAGGGATAAGATGTCATTTTCACAAAGCGTAAAAGAGGAGCTTTGCTCTGTTATAACCGACCGTGACAAGGAATATGCCTGCCTTTACGGAATGTTGCTCTTCTGCCGCCGTTTCGGTGCGGAGGAGATACAGTTCCAGACAGAGAACCGCCTGGCGGCGGATATGTTTTCAAGGCTTTCCGACAAGATAATCGGCAGGAGCGGCACTGTTGCCATAAACGAGACCAAAAAGAAAAACGGCTCATCGCTCTACAGCCTTACAGTTCCTGCCGAGCCTGACAGGGAAGAGCTGATATTCCGCTTCAGGATATCCTCCAGCAAGCTCATACACCGCATTCAGGAGGATATCATAGACAATAACAACGTCTTTGCGTTCCTTGCAGGGGCGTTCATTTCATGCGGAAGCGTTACCGAGCCGATAAAGGAGTATCATCTGGAATTTGCGGTGCCCTTTGAGGAGCTTTGCACCGACCTGAAAAAACTGCTGGAACGGCTGGGCATAATGTCAAAATACGTGGAGCGCAAGGGGCTTTACGTGCTGTATTTCAAGGGCAGCGAGGATATTGAGGATATGCTCACCCTCATGGGTGCCACAAAATCCTCCATCGAGCTGATGAACGTGAAAATTCTCAAAGACGTGCGCAACAAGGCAAACCGCATAGCAAACTGCGATGCGGCAAATATCGAGCGCACCCTCAAGGCTTCCGAAAAGCAGATAGAGGACATTGAGTACATAATGAACACCGAGGGACTTGAGA
>OGZK01003114.1_pt1 | contig 13457 bp, 9 predicted proteins | sample 1576791 | NCBI WGS metagenome assembly OGZK01 (sample SAMEA3541556, study PRJEB24748) | human gut metagenome | biome: human gut; feature: human-associated habitat; material: faeces | place: China | collected 2012
ATAACACCAACTGTAATTGGTTTATCAAATGGATCACCAGTTCTACCATCATATAAAGTTTGTTTACCATCTGGAGTTAGTCCAGCTTCTTGTAGCAATTCTTCTATTTCTTCGTCTGATGCACCATCAAATACTGGTGTTGAAACTTTCCATCCTAATGCTCTTGCTGCTGCACCTAAATGAACTTCTAGAATTTGTCCTAAGTTCATACGTGATGGTATACCTAATGGGTTTAATAATATATCTATTGGTGTTCCATCTGGTAAGAATGGCATATCTTCTTTGGGTAATATTCTTGAAATTACACCTTTGTTACCATGACGTCCAGCCATTTTATCTCCAACTGATATTTTTCTCTTTGTAGCAATGTAACATCTAATTACTTGATTTACTCCAGGGCCTAATTCTTCTGAATTATCTCTTGTAAAGATTTTTACATCAACTATTGTTCCAGCTTCTCCATGTGGTACACGAAGTGATGTATCTCTTACTTCTCTAGCTTTTTCGCCAAATATAGCACGAAGTAATCTTTCTTCTGCTGTTAGTTCTGTTTCTCCTTTTGGAGTTACTTTACCAACTAAGATATCTCCTGGTCTTACTTCTGCACCAATTCTTATAATTCCGTTTTCATCTAGGTCTTTTAATGCATCATCTCCAACATTTGGAATATCTTTTGTGATTTCTTCTGCACCTAATTTGGTATCACGGCATTCACAATCATATTCTTCAATATGAATTGATGTGAATACATCTTCTTGTACTAATCTTTCATTTAAAAGAATAGCATCCTCGTAGTTGTAACCTTCCCATGTAGAGAATGCGACAAGCATGTTTTTACCTAATGCCATTTCTCCATCTTTTGTTGCAGGTCCATCTGCTAAGGCATCACCTTTTTTAACCATTTCACCTTTTTTTACAATAGGTCTTTGATTTATACATGTTCCCCCATTTGTTCTCTTGAATTTACGTAATTTATGTACAACTGTTTTTCCATTATTGTATTTCATTGTGATAGCATTACCTGTAACTTTTTCTACAAATCCATCATCTTCTGCTAAAACTAAAATTCCAGAGTCCATTGCAGCTCTGTATTCTATACCTGTTGCAATTATTGGAGCTTCTGTTGTCATTAATGGAACTGCTTGACGTTGCATGTTTGAACCCATCAATGATCTTTTAGCATCATCGTTTTCCAAGAATGGAATCATGGCTGCTGCTATTGATACTAATTGTTTTGGTGATACATCTATATATTGAACTTCATTTTTATCAACTTCTATAATTTCATTTTTACGTCTTACACGTATACGTTGGTTTATAAATTCTCCACTTTCTGTCATTGGCTCTGATGCTTGAGCTATTGTATAATTATCTTCAACATCTGCACTCATATATTCTACTATATCTGTTACTTTATGTGTTTCTGGGTCAATTTTTCTGTATGGTGTTTCTATAAATCCATATTCATTAATACTTGCAAATGAAGATAATGCAGATATTAATCCGATATTTGGTCCTTCTGGCGATTCTATTGGACATAATCTACCATAGTGTGTATAGTGAATATCACGTACTTCGAATCCAGCTCTTTCTCTTGAAAGTCCTCCAGGTCCTAATGCTGAAATTCTTCTTTTATGTGTTAATTCTGAAAGTGGATTTGTTTGATCCATGAATTGTGATAATTGTGAACTTCCAAAGAATTCTCTTATTGATGATGTTATTGGTTTTGTGTTTATTAATGTTTGTGGTGTTATAACATCTAAGTCTTGGATTGTCATTCTTTCACGTACTACTCTTTCAAGTCTTGTTAAACCGATTCTAAATTGGTTTTGTAACAATTCTCCAACACATCTTATTCTACGGTTTGCTAAGTGGTCTATATCATCTTTCTTTCCTAATCCATTGTACATGTTTAATAGGTAGTTAATTGAAGCGATTATGTCTTCTGTTGTAATATGCTTTGGAACTAGTTCCTCATATCTCTCTTTTATTGTTTCCACTAAATTTTCCTCTGTTGTATTTTCCATAATATTTTTTAATACTTCATAATTTACTTCTTCTTTGAAGTGTAAACTACTTAAATCAACATTTGGTAATACTTTGTGGATATTTACTATTCCGTTTCCTATTACTTTAACTTTTTTGTCACCTATTTTTAGGTTTACAATATTTATTCCTGCATTTTGGATATCTTCTGCAACTTCTGGTGTAATTACTTCTCCTGCTGTTACAAATACTTCTCCTGTTTCTTTGTCCATGATGTCTTCAAAAGCTATTTGATTTTTGATTCTATTTGCTATGCTTAATTTTTGGTTGAACTTGAATCTTCCTACTTTTGCTAAGTCATATCTTCTATTGTCAAAGAATAATCCATTAAATAGACTTCTTGCAGCTTCTACTGTTGGTAATTCTCCTGGTCTTAATTTTTTATAGATTTCTATTAGTGCTTCTTCTCCTGTTTTTATTGGATCTTTTTGAATTGTTGTTTCCAACAATGTTTCATCTCCAAATAAATCTCTTATTTGGTCGTCAGATACTAATCCAATTGCTCTTAATAATGTTGTTATTGGAATCTTTCTTGTTCTATCAACACGTACCCAGAATATGTCGTTTCCATCTGTTTCATATTCTATCCATGCTCCTCTTAATGGCATTACTGTTGATGTATATGTTTTCTTTCCTGTTTTTGTATCAAATATTTCGTCATAATAACATCCTGGTGAACGTACTAACTGACTTACTACAACTCTTTCTGCACCATTTATAATGAATGTTCCACTTTCTGTCATTAATGGAAAATCACCTAAATAAATTTCTTGTTCTTTGATTTCTCCTGATTCACGGTTTATTAATCTAACTTTTACGTGTAATCTTGCAGAATATGTAGCATCTCTTTCTTTTGCTTCTTCTTCTGTATATTTTGTTTTGTCTTCCATGTAATAATCGAAAAATTCTAGAACTAAATTTCCTGTATAATCTACTATCGGTGAAATGTCTTTTAATACTTCTCCAAGACCTTCTTCTATGAACCAATCATATGAGTCTTTTTGAACCTTGATTAGGTTTGGCATTTCAATGTAATCTCCAACTTTTGAAAAATCTTTACGAGTTGTTCTTCCGAACTTAACTTCTTTGATATCCAAATAAATCACTCCTTAAAAAATATTAAGCAGATGTGAATGTTCTCTGTTTAGAAAAATCTCTTCTTGACTATATATTTTCATAAATCATCAAATCTTGTCTGCTTCCACAATTTTATCCTCTTTATTTCCATATATGTAATTCTTATTTTTCTAATTTTTAACTGTTGTGAAATAATTTTTATTAATTTTCTCTTTGTAAAATGGCATAAAAATCCATTTTTAAAGTCATACATTATTATAATATCATAATTTTTCTTTGCTTGTCAATGGTTTGAGCACATTTTTTATGTTAAAAATTGAATTTTTCAAAAATAAATTTTATTCTATATCCTTGACTTTTTTATATGTTATAGTAAAATAGAATAAGTTTTATTTAAGGAGGAATACAATGGCAAGTTTACCATTAATCGTAAAATACCTAATAGTTTTTGTTATCTCTATGGTTCCAATAGTAGAATTAAGAGGTGCAATTCCTATTGCTGAAAGTCTTGGATTAAATATTGCATTATATTATCCAATAGCAATTATAGGAAACATGCTTCCTGTGCCTGTAATATATTTATTTGCCAGAAAAGTACTTGAATGGGGAAAAGATAAAAAACTAACAAAGAAATTTTTCACATGGTGTTTAGAAAAAGGTGAAAAGGGTGGAGAAAAATTAAAAAAATCTGCTGGTAATAGTGGAATATTCTGGGCATTGTTATTATTTGTTGGCATCCCTTTACCAGGAACAGGTGCTTGGACTGGAACATTAGCAGCAAGTTTTCTAAATCTCGATTTCAAAACAAGCATATCCGCAGTTGCTCTTGGAGTAATATTAGCAGGTATTATAATGTCTTTAGGTAGTAAAATTGTTGCTACTCTTGGATGGTCAGGAGTTATAGCAATTATTGCACTAATATTAGTAGCTATCTTAGTCTCTGTTTTTGTAAAGAAAAAACGTTATGCAAAAAGATAATTTATATTATATGCACCTACAATTGGGTGCATATTTATTTTGTTTTATATTATAAAATAGTTGCACAAGGAGGAAAAAAATGAACAAATTAAAAATACCAGAAAACCATAGCGGAATAAGTAAAACTTTACGCTTGCCAGAAAACATCGTAGAAAAAGTACAAACTTTAGCGAATTTAAAAAATCTTTCCTTTAACAGAACCATTATTTCTTTACTCGAATTTAGTTTAGAAAATCTTGATGATACTGACAAAGAAATCCTAAATAACACACTCAATTAAATAAAATAAGATTTTCTGAAAAAAAGAAAATCTTATTTTTTAGCTTATAAACCTAATTCTATTTTTGTGTCATTATCTAAGAACAAAACTATTTTGTTTTCACTGATCTCAACTTGATATACTTGATTAAAATTTAATGATAAATATACTTCTTTAGTCTCATCTCTTAAATTTAAAGTGTCATATTGAATTTTATACATCATTTTTTCTATAAAAAACTGATTTAATATAAACCCACTTTGGCTGACTCTAACCGTCTTCTTTTGTAGTTTTTCTAAACATTTTTCTATTTTTACAATCATTTCTTTTTCCATTTTATTACCTCTTTCTAGTTATATTTTTCCCTTATAACGCTTTTTTATTCTTTTTTCACCTCTCTTTTCCTAGCACAGTAAAAACTTACAATTTGATTTGTGCTTATTTTATTTGATTGTAATAAACGACAAAAGTGACCTAAATTAATTTGACTTAATTTTTTATTTTGATAAAACAAATTCTCGTGTCATCAATTTAACACGAGAATATAGTAACATTTTTTTTATTCTTTTTCAATACTTTTTAAGTATATTTCTTCTGGTTCTTATATTCAATCCAATCATCTATTATTATTTTTAAAACTGCAACCACTGGTACTGCTAGAAACATTCCTAGAACTCCCCAATAAGCTCCTCCTACAGTTACTGCGAATATAACTAATAATGGGCTTATTTCTAATGAATTTCCTATTATCTTTGGATTTATTATATTTGAATCAATTTGTTGTAATATTATTACAACTATTGCCATTATTAATGTTTGTGATACTCCTCCTGTTATAATTGTAATCAATATACTTATTGCTACTGCAACTATTGCTCCAAAGTATGGAATTATATTAAATAATCCTATCATAAATCCTAGTAAAACCGCATATTTAACTCCTATTATGCTCATTCCAATCGTTACTAAAATTCCAACAATGATTCCATCAATTAATTGTCCACTTATAAATTTAAAGAAAATTCTATTTGTACTATCAACATATGTTCCTATTTTTTCACATATTTTTTCATCAAATATTGCCATAGTCAATTTCTTGAAGAATCTAATTATTGAACCTCTTTGTAGTAATATGTACACAGAAACAACTACTGATACAAACACATCAAATATTCCGCTTGCAACACCTATTACACTTTTTATATATCCAGTTATTCTTTCTGTACTTATGTATTGTTTATAATCTGTTCCTTGAATTGATTCTCCCAATGCTTTTATAATATCTTGGGCTTGTTGACTTTTTAATATAGAATCTTCTGGCAACGCTCCCCATTTTTCCATTACAATATTCCAATAGTTTTGAATATTGCTTACTAACTCTATTACACTATCTATTACAACAGGTAATATTACATTTACTAACAATATAATTATTAAAATTGCTATAATATATGTTATTAAAACACTTATGCCTCTAGCTTTCTTTTTAATTAATTTTCTTTTAGACTTTTCAAATCCTTTTTCAATTCTTGATGCAGGTATGTATAGCAAATATGCCAATAACCCACCTGTTAAAAATGGAGCTATTACATCAAAAAATTTTCCTATAGCTTGTCCTATAGCTGTAAAATTATCTAAGAATTTATATACTATTATTATGGCTAAAGCTAATAAAAAATAATACATCCACTTTGAAAAGTTCTTTTTTACTTCATTCATACAATCACTCCTTATATTTCGATTTCCAAACCAACTGGACAATGGTCACTACCATAAATTTCTGAATAGATTACTGCTTGTTTTATTTTATTTTCTATATCTTTTGATGTGATAAAATAATCAATTCTCCATCCGACATTTTTCTCTCTAGCTTTTCCCATATAAGACCACCAACTATAGCTGTCTGTTTTATCAGGATATAAATATCTAAAACTATCTGTAAAACCAGCTTGCAATAGTTCTGTCATCTTCCCTCTTTCTTCATCTGTAAATCCTGCATTTCCTCTATTAGTTTTTGGATTTTTTAAATCGATCTCCTCATGAGCCACATTCAAATCTCCACACATTATTACCGGCTTTGTTTCATTTAATTTTAGTAAATATTTTCTTACTTCATCTTCCCAAATCATTCTATAATTTAATCTTTCTAATTCTCTTTTTGCATTTGGGGTATAAATTGTAACCATATAGAATTTTTCAAATTCTAGAGTAATTACTCTTCCTTCTTTGTCATGTTCTTCTATTCCAATTCCATATTTTACAGTTATTGGTTCTTTTTTAGTAAAAATAGCAGTTCCAGAATATCCTTTTCTTTCTGCACTATTCCAATAACTTTTATATCCCTCAAATTCCAATTCTACTTGTTCTGGTTGACACTTTGTTTCTTGTATACAAAATATATCTGCATTTGCTTCATTAAAGAATTCTTTAAACCCTTTAGTTACGCATGCTCTTATTCCATTTACATTCCATGATATTAATTTCATTTTTCTTTTATTCCTTTCTATTATTACATGTCTTTTTTATATATTATATATTAACATATTTTAGTATTTTTAGCAATCAATTTTACTTTGCACACCTGAGAACGCTTTTTTTTGGTGCAAATTTGCACAGAAAAAAAGCGTTCTCAAGTGTGCAACAAAAAAAGAGAATCAGATAAATCATCTAATTCCCCTAAAATTTTATTGTAATTGTTTCATAACTTCTTCTGCGAAGTTTTCTTCTTTTTTCTCGATTCCTTCACCTTTTTCGAATCTAGCAAATTCTACTACTGTAGCATCTTTTAACACTTGTGCTACTTTCATGCTTGAATCTTTAACAAATTCTTGGTCTACTAAGCAGATTTCCTCATAGAATTTATTAATTCTTCCCATAACTATTTTTTCAGCAATAGCTTCTGGTTTTCCTTCATTCATTGTTTGTGCCTTTAAGATTTCTTTTTCTTTTTCTAATCTTTCAGCTGGAACTTGTTCTCTATTAACAAATTCTGGTTTTGCTGCTGCTATTTGCATACAAATGTCTTTTGCTAATTCTTTATTTCCGTTTTTCATATTAACTAAAACTGCTATTTTTCCATCTCCATGAATATATTTTTCAATTAATCCATCTGTTGTTTCAAATCTTGCAAATCTTCTTACAGTCATATTTTCACCAATTGTAGCAATTTTATCTATTAATACTTCATTTACTGTTTTTCCTTCTACTGAAATTGAAGGTTCAGCTAATAAATCTTCTACTGTTGCAGGATTGTTTTTTACAACTTGTTTTGCGACATCCATTACAAATGTTTTAAATTCTTCATTTTTAGCAACGAAGTCTGTTTCTGAGTTAACTTCTACTATTGCTCCAACTTTTCCATCTTCTGAAATATAAGCTTCTACTATTCCTTCTGCAGCTACTCTTCCAGATTTTTTTGCAGCTTTTGCAATTCCTCTTTCACGTAATAATTCTGATGCTTTTTCTAAATCTCCATCTGTTTCTGTTAATACTCTTTTGCAGTCCATCATTCCTGCTCCTGTTTTTTCTCTAAGTTCTTTAACTAATGCAGCTGTAACCATTTTCACATTCCTCCTTAATATAAATAAGAGTAGAGCAGTTAGAGCCCCACTCTTTCATTTTAAACGTTATTATTCTTCTACTTTTTCTTCGTTTTCGCTAACAACTTGTTCCATTGATTCTGCTTCTTCTGAAACGTCTTGTTCTTCAACTGTTTCAAAGCTTTCACCTTGTTTTCCTTCAATAACTGCATTTGCCATAACATCAGCTATTAATTTAACTGCTCTTATAGCATCATCATTTCCTGGAATTGGGTAATCTAAATCTTCTGGATTGCAATTTGTATCTACTATTCCTACTGTTGGAATTCCTAATTTTTTAGCTTCTAATACTGCTATTCTTTCTTTTTTAGGATCTACTAAGAATATAACTCCTGGTAATTCTGTCATTTCTTTAATTCCACCAAGATTTTTTTCTAGTTTTTCCATTTCTTTCTTTAATAAGATTACTTCTTTTTTAGGTAATACATCAAATGTACCATCTTGTTCCATTGTTTCTAATTCTTTTAATCTTTGAATTCTTTTTTGGATTGTATCAAAGTTAGTTAACATTCCTCCTAACCATCTTTGATTTACATAGTACATTCCGCTCTTTATTGCTGCATCTTTCATGCATTCTTGAGCTTGTTTTTTTGTTCCAACAAATAGTACTGTTTTTCCTTCTTCTACTTGTTCTTTGATGAATTCATATGCTTCATCAATTTTCTTTGAAGCTTTTTGTAAATCGATGATGTGAATTCCATTTCTGGCTTGGAATATGTATTCAGCCATTCTTGGGTCCCATCTTCTTGTTTGATGTCCAAAGTGAACACCTGCTTCTAGTAATTGTTTCATTGCAACTACTGCCATTTTTATTTCCTCCCTTTTTGTTATAACTTCCATAAAGTATCTTAATTTACCTGGACTTTGATTCCTTTGGTTTCAAAGCACTTCCATTCAAACTCCTCTTTATGTGTTTTTTACGCTCAATATTATATCACATTTTTTTATTATGTCAATAGTTTTTGAATATTTTTACACAAATAATTTTCAGCAGATTTCTATCATTCCATCATTTCTTATTTCCCCTTTTATTACTATAAATTGATTCATTTTATAATTTCTATAAATATAATCAGCTCTAGCATTGTAAGCTTTTACTTTTTAGTAAATCTCATCGCCTTTTCGCATCTTTATGTTAATCATTTCTATTTTTTTGCAAAAAATCAGACTAGTCTGAGTGAGGACTAGTCCGGTGAGGAGGCTGAATCACACTTTGTTGCTTCGCATCATGTGCGATTCAGCCTTCCTCTCGTTCTAATTTTTATATTTAATTCTTTGTTTGAGCTCATTCTATTTTATCGCTACACAGGACTCAAAGCTACAATTAATAAAGTACTACACGAAAGCCGAGGATGATGTTGTCGTCGAAAATGGCCGTAGGGGCGTTAGAACGGTTGGCGGCTGCATCATCGTAGTTATAAATACCTCCTCGTACGACACAAGGACATTCTAGCAAAGCACGAGAAATTAAATTAGCATGTTCTAGTGTAAACTCACTTACATTTCCAGCCAAATCATATATTCCTTGTTTACTAAAATCATCACTTGCTCCTGTTGATAATAATACCATTGTATCTGAATCTTTTATTCCATATGCACCACTTGTCCAATCAAAGTTTTTAAGTTTGCCATCATAAATAGCATATTTAGAATTTGAATTTGTTATATTCCATGCACTATTAGTGTAATTTCCCCAAGATGTACTATCTGTTTTCAAGTCCATTTGACTTGTTCCTTTGGTTTCTAAATATTTTAATACTAAATCCCATTGTACCCCAAACATTAAACTACTTGTATGATTTCCCGATTCCATATTACTTGCTAATGTTTGTGCCTGACTACATGTTACATAATTATATGGATATGCATTTCTTTTTATTACTGGTGTTTCTGTTGGTGCTGTATCTGCTGAGCCTGATGTTTTTGGTTTATTCTCTATCCCTGTTTCATATTTTCCTATATAAAATCCTCCATTTTGATATACACTCTTTAACATTGTTTTCTTTAAATTTGTATATTGGTCATTTGTTAATCCTACTTCTGAATAATATTCATCTTTATTACTTGTTCCATCTCTATAAACATCTGTATATGTGTGTAAATCAGTTTCTATTGCTGTATATTCTTCTTCTGTGAAATTTGTTATACTTAATCCTGCTGTTGGATATACTTCTTCTGTCATTGGTACTTCTATCCATACATATTGGTTTCCTGTACTATCTTGTATTGTTAATCCGTTTTTTAATGTTGTTCCTGATACTTGGGTAAAACCTGTTGGTAAATATGGTTTTGTTGTTTTCTTGCTTGATACTGTTTCTGAACCTCCATTTGCTTCTTCTCCTGGTTGTTTTGGCTCTGCTTTTATACTTACTCCTATATCAGATTTTAAATTCTCTTTTGTTTCATCTATTGGTGTTTTTAGTAATCTTACTGTTACTTTTAATATTGTCTCTTCTTGTGCTTTTAATGTTGTTTTTTCTAATGAACATATTACTTCAAAATATTCTTCATTTGAACTTGTTGCTTCTGCTGTCAAGTCTGCTGATATGTCTGAACTTTGATTTTTTACTGTATATGTTGCTACTGCTTCATCTCCCTTAGCGTTTAATCCTGTTACATTTACACTTCCTTGTGTTTTGTCATCAGAACTTATTGTTGCTGTTGTTGTTCCTTTTCCACTTGTACTTGGCGTTCCTATAAATTCTACTTTAAAGTTTTCTTGTTTGGCTTGTGCATTTCCTACACCATTTATGTTTAAGCCTACATTAGTTATCGCAGCATATGCTACTGCTACTAATATTATCGCTATTAGTAGTATTCCTCCTACTATTTTTGTGTTTTTTCCCATGTTTATTTTTTCCCCCTTCTTTTGATTTGGCTATCGTTTTGGATGCACTTTCGATAGCTTCACTTTTAGTATAATATATTCATTTGTGTTTGTCTAGTAATTTTTTTAATTTTTATTTTTTTCTATTCCCCACTTAATTATAAACTTTTCATTTCATTACTCGGCTTATTACGAAATTTAAGAAATTCTAATTTATTTTAGTGCACCCTTCCACTATCGTGAACTCTTTCCCTAAAATTGCAAAGAATTTCTAAAATTTCTTCATGCACATTCGTAATTTCATTCAAAGTTTATAATTAAGTGGGGAATATGTATAAAATAAATTTTTATAAAAGTTACAGCAACTTATTATTTAGAAATTTCCTCTACTGAAATTTTATCTTTTACTACAACTATTGCATAACTTCTTAAATTTGGTATTGCTCTTATTTCTTCTGTTTGATTATATCTTTCCAGTTGTGCTTTTGCCTCTGCTTGTTTTTGTTTTAAAAGTTCTGGGTTTTTATTATAGTCTTCTTGTTTTATATATTTAAATTCTAACAATACTCCATATCTTTCATTTAATTTTTCTCGTGGTATTATTAATATATCTGCATATTCTCCACCAATTTCTAGCTCTGATTTTACATATACTGCTCCTAACATTCTGCATATTGAATAAAATATTACTTTTATATATTTTTCATCAAAACGTTGGTAGTCTCTGTTAGATAAGTTTGTTAAAAATGTTCCTAGTGTTTCTATCGCTTTATCTATTTTTCCTTCTTTCAATATTTCTTCTGACATTGTTTCTGTATCTATTGTGTTTGTTATTATCTGAGCTTTTCTACTTATATATTCCAAAAAATACTCACTATATATCTTTCTTATTACATCATTCGGTATTTTAAAACTACATTTACTAAAGCCTACTTTTACTATTGTTAAATATCCTAAGTAAAATAGCAATGATATTAATTCTTTTTCTCCAAAACTTATTTCTGCATTAAATTTTTCTGTTAATTCACTTTCTACTGGTTCTTCTGCTACTATTTTTTCCAATAACTCTATTTTATTCATATTTTGGCATAAATTCATAAAAGCTTCTATTTTTTTGTAATCACTTAATATGTTTGTATCTATTAATTTTTTAGGTATATCTTTTTGTCTTTTATATTCTTGTAAAAAATATAATGTCATATTTGAATTATACAATTTATAATCATTTAATTTTTCATTATCTATTTCGTCTGAGAATACATATCCATCATAGTTTTCTTTTATTACTGGTAGTAATTCTTCTTGTTTTTCTTCTGGTATATCAATTTCTGTCATTAAATATTTTACATCTTCTTTACTAAAACCTAACATATCGTTAAATTCAATATCTTTTGTTATATCATTTGCTATATTGAAACCACTTGTTGTACTATCTAATGTTATTGGTGCTACTCCTGTTATAAATATTCTATCTACTACTGATTCTGTTCCTTTTTTTAATATCTCATACCACTTTCTTATTCGTCCATTTTTAGCAACTAATCCTTTAAATTCGTCTGTTCTGAATCCTAACAATTCGTTTGCAAAATGATCATATTCATCTATTATTACATATATTTTTTCATTCGCTTTTTGTATATAAAATGCTTTAAATAAATCATCTAATATTCCTTCTGCACCATAATCTTTATTCACAAAGAAATCCAATCCATATTTTTGTGCAAATACTTCTATTGATGTTGCTACCTCTCTTTTAAAGCCTTCTATTGCTTCCTCTACTGTATTTGAAACTATTCCTGAAAAATTAAATCTTAGTACACAATATCTATTTTTATTTGGTGTTGGATTTCCTCCTATATATGTTTTTCCAAATAATTCTTCAAATTTGTCTGCTTTATTTTTATCATAGTAACATTCTAATGTACTTGTAAATAAGGTTTTTCCAAATTTTCTTGGTCGTAAAAACATTATTGTACTATCAGCTAAATCTTCCATTTTTTCTATATACATTGTTTTATCTACATATATTCTATTTTCCTCTACTATCTTTTCATAGTTACTTATTCCATTTGGCAATTTTCTCATTTCTTACCTCTCTTTCTTTGCACCGATTATCTCGCTTTTTTTCGGTGCATTGCACACGTGAGATTGCTTTTTTTCGTGCAACTTTGTACACTTCAAAGTCGGCAAGTATTACGTTAAACTTCTCACACCAATATCTTATTTTAAATCCTCTATTTCTTCTTCACTTAATCCTGTTATTTCTGCTATTTGTTTGGTTTGCATTTTTTGTTCTTTTAATTTTTTAGCTATTTTTCTTAATTTTTCTATTGTTTCTCTCCTTTCTTGTTCTCGTCCAATTTCTCGGCCAATTTTCTTACCTTCTTCTATTCCATCCTCTCTCGCACAATCAAGTGCAGACTTTTCTTCTAACTTTGACATTAGTCTAATTTCTGCCAATCTTTTAACTTCTTCATCCCCTGTTAAAACTTCATAGTTCTCAACTGCTCTTTTTACTTTATCATTTTCTTTACATGCCATTTCTAATAAGTCACTCCTTTCCATGTCCAAAAATGCGCTCCATTGATTTATTCGTTTTGTCATATCTGGATTTTGGTTTCTAAACTTTTCTAATTCTATATAATAATATTTTACATCATTATTTATCTCA
>OGZK01003116.1_pt1 | contig 13452 bp, 17 predicted proteins | sample 1576791 | NCBI WGS metagenome assembly OGZK01 (sample SAMEA3541556, study PRJEB24748) | human gut metagenome | biome: human gut; feature: human-associated habitat; material: faeces | place: China | collected 2012
CTCTGTTTTCGGGCTTTCCTTTCTTATCACTTTTATTGTCTGTGGCTCTGTTTTCTTTGTCTCTTCTGTTGCCGGCTGTTCTGGTGCTGTGATATATGCAAGTGATGGATTATTGTTAAACTTCTTACTGCTCATTTGTCATTACCTCCAATATTTCCTCGATTAAACTGTTATAATCGTTCGCAGCATTGCTTTTCGGTGCGTATTCAAATATATCTTTCTGCTGTGCCTGGGCTTCACGAACTGCCACGCATTCTCTAATTTTTGTATTAAATAACCGTGTATCTAGTCTCTGGGCTGTATCTTCAAGCATAGTTACAATATCTTTGCTCAATACAGTACGTGCGTTATATCTGGTCACTACAATACCGGCTATCCGTAGATCGTGATTACAGTACTGTTTAACTGTGCTGATTGTCTGCGATAATTGCCCCACACCTTGCAAGGAAAATACATCTGCCTGGACTGGTATTAAAACGTCTGTGCAAGCTGTTAAAGCGTTTATTGTCAGAATCCCTAACGATGGGGCTGTATCTATGATGCAGTAATCATATTGTTCTTCTAGCTTTGCCAGTGCCTCTTTTATTAGATATTCTCTTCCAGGCAAGGTGAATTCTATATCTGCGCTCGCAAGCCTCAAGCCTCCTGGAATAACGTCTATGCCGATTTCAAGCGGTGCTATGCATTCTTCAACCGGTTTCGCTTTCGTCATTACATCATAAAGTGTTGGTGCATTCAATAAATCAACTCCCAGAACAAAACTGGTATTAGATTGTGGGTCTGCATCTACGATTAACACTCTTTTACATCTGTTCTTCAATCCGTAGGCAAGTGCAAGCGTTAGTGAAGTTTTCGCAACACCGCCCTTTTGATTCGTGATCGTGATAGTTTTCATTTCCAGTTCCTCCCGTTTTTCTTATTATTGTACCATATTGTTGTATAATTGTATAAGTGTATATTTATACACTTGTATAGTTATATAATTATATAATTGTACAAGAAAAGCGGTGTAAAATACGCACCGCCGTCCATTTCCATCTTACATATAACGTTCCATTTCACTTCTTAATCGTCTCAAATTTCTTGATTTTCGTCTTGAAATGACGCTCTGCGTGACTTTAAAATAGGATGCCACTTCTTCTTGCGACTTTTTTTCTGTATTTTCCAGACCAAATAGAAGTTTTATCATTGTCTGGTCTCTGGAAGATAATTTTTTGATAGCATTTTTGAGAATTAGCACTTCGGTTTCATTTTCCATATGTTCTGAAATATCTTCTCCATTTTCCAGAATATCCATCACCAGCAATTCACTACCATCACTATCTACACTTACTGATTCATACAAAGAAACTTCTCTTTGTCTTCTTTTTGCACTTCTGATACACATGAGAATTTCATTTTCGATGCATCTGCCCGCATAAGTGGAAAATTTTATCTTTCGAGCAGGATCAAAACTGTTAGCAGCCTTAACCAATCCAAGTAAACCGGCTGAAATTGCCTCATCGCCTTCAATTCCTACATCGAAATACTTCTGTGCAATGAAAAATACAAGTCCCATGTTTCTCTCAATAAGCTCTGTCTTTTCCTTTGTATTCATTATTTCAAGCCTCCTGTTTTTTAATCTGCTGATTATAAACTGTTCTCACGTGATTCTGAAGCGTTTCCAGATATTCATAATCATTCACGTTCAATACAAAATTAATAATATCATTCTGCATTACAGTAACAGATTTTTGCTCGAAGAATAACTCTCGATCACGTTCAGTTGCTTTCAACTTCTTTTTCAGATTTTCAATTTCTTCCTGCTGATCTGCGATAATCTCGCTTGCTAAAGGTTTCTCTTCGCCCTCACAAAGGACATCTGCTGTTTTTCCTGCAAGTTCAAGAGTTTTCTTCTCCTGCTCCGTAAGCTTGTCCAGCTTATCCCAAAAATCCAGTACATAAATCTCTTCTTGGTCATCCAGCTTTTTCTTTATCTCTTCCGGGGTTCCCTCTAATGCGGCCTTAAATCCTTTCAACCTGTTCGGAAGTTCCTGTGTAAAAAATTCCTGTGCCTTTCTCTGGCGAAATTTCTCTAACTCATTATTTATATTCATTTATCAAGGTTCCTTTCTATCAATCAATATCCTCTCAACAGCCAGTCCAGGAACATCCAAACCGGTGTGAGAATTAAGACGGTTAATATAAAAAGCTGTAATGCCTGGATTGCTTTCTGTTTAATGGTTCTTCTGAGTGCTTTCTTAAATCTGAATTCCCATTCGTCATAGGTCATTGTTCTTTGCATTGCTATTCCTCCCTATTGTACGGGCGAACCTTATATGATAGAATATATTTCATACAGGCTTCAAGCCCTGTTATCACTTAACAGTCGTGTCTACTTTGGTCGGTGGTACGACTGTTTTTATTTTTTACCTGGCAAATATGCGTCTAAGGCTTCTCTTACGGTTTCCGCTTTTGTCTGTTTATGCTCTTTAGAATAATCCATTATTCTTTCATCCATTTCCGGAGTAACTCTAATTTTTACCTCAACGGCCTTTCTGCAATCTGTCGGTCTGCCTGTTCTGGGACTCACCGTTTCACCTCCTTATATTTTTGGTTCCCATAATTCTATTATATATTTATGGTTCCCAAAAGTCAAGACTTGGTTACTCTCTCAATAAAAAAAGGGTACGGAACAATTTTCCGCACCTTTTACCAGCTTTCAGTTATTCTCAATTTCTACTTTCAGCTCTCTTTTGTATTTATAGTAACTGCCTCGTGATAATCCAGTAAATGCCATAACTTCGCTATCTGTATTCGTTCCGTTGAAGTCTTTGGACAGTCTCAGGATCTCCGGTTTATACTTCTTCTCTTTATTGCTTGTATATTTCTTTCCTGCAATTCTTCCAATCTGCTTACCTTCCAGTCGTGCAGTCTCGATTCCTTCTCTTGTCCTCTGGTGAAGATCTTCAACTTCTTTCTCAGCCTGTTCAAATGCTTTTCTGATCTGCTTCTCTGCCAGCAGCTTAATAACTTTGTTCGTAGCTTCAATATAAATATCTGCTATATCATTGCCGGTACTTCCAATAGTCTGTTCAATGGTACTTCTGTATACAGATGTATCAATGTAACTTTCCTTCAGAAAAACAAGCGTTACCCCTTTATTAAACAAATCCATGTACAGCTCAATACCCTCATCTGCATTTCGGCTCATTCTGCTGACAGAATCAAATACAATGCTATCTCCTGTCTTTATTTTTTTATACAGTTTATTCCACTCTGGGCGGTCTGTAGTTGTTCCGGTATATGCTTCCTTTAAAACGATTGCATCAGGATAAATTCCTTTAATATTTCTGATCTGTCTTTCTATGCTCTGTTTCCTCGTTGATATTCTGGCATATCCATAAACTGTATTTTTCATTGCTCGTTGCCCTCCCAAAAGTTCATTTTAAACGTTCGTTTAATTTATACTAATAATATATCACTTCTGGTGCCAAAAGGCAACAACTTTTGATACTATTTTCGTATACGTTTATTTTATACTATATCACCAGGCAAAAACTCTTGTGCTTATTTGTTCTATGTGTTATAATACAAGCAGTACGTTAGGTGTAAAAACTTACTCCGTATAGGCAACCTTTCTATCACTCACCATGGTAGAAAAAAGAGGGGCTGTCTTATATAACCGGCAGCCTTTCTTAACAAAACGAGATAAAAAAATCACCTTTTCTAAAAAAAACAGGCCCCTAACTGTCCAGGCACGCATGACAGTATCAACGGGGTCTGTATTTTTTATTTATTCCGTGTTTCTTGTTTTAATCTTCTATACGCTCGCCAATAAATACTCAGGTCATCTTGTCCCGGCTCTTCTGCTTCGCGCCAAACTTTTTCGATGTATTCAGGACTCAACTCATAATACCGGCAAAATTCCACCTTTAAATAGTTGAGATATGTCTCATTCATTGCATGCCGCCATCTTCTGTGAAAGTCCTTTTGCATATTGTGCAGCTGGTGATCTTGAATCATCAGACTTAGCCGAAATGTTGACATGATCAGTATTAACAATCTCAACAGGTTCTTGCTCTTTCTTTTTCTGCTCTTCTGCGTTTAATTTTGCGAAATTCTTTTGACTTATTCGGCTGATCTGAATGTCTTCAATGCATTTGCCTTCATACTCTTTTTCAAGCCTGTTCAAAAATGTGCCGCTGGCAAGAACTTTAATCATCATGCTGTTGCCATCGCTTCCGTTTCTTCCGTTCTCTGTTCCGGTTAATGCTCCACGATATTCGTACAGCACTTTATTAATCTGTTTTTGCGCTGCATCAAGCGTTTCATTTGCTTTTTCCTCATTCGGAACGTTCAATTTAAAGTTATTGTCAACTGCCATCTTTTCTACTTTTCTAATGCAAAACTCCGAGCGGCTTCTCATGGCTTCTTTGCAAAAAGCTGTTATCTCTGCTTCTTCAAGAACAACCCCAGATTGTGCAACAGTGTTCAGCTTGCCTAATAAATCGTAATCAATAAACCCCGGACGGTACTTATCTGCATTGCTAATTCTGCGATCACTTATAGCATCTTTTATTCTTTCACGATACATATTACAAGTCATTTCAAAATGCTTATTGTATTCTGCGTTAAGAGCGGAAATCTCCTCTTTTAATGCTCTTTCGTTTAATCTGTCTTTAGCCTTTGCGACTTCTCTCATCTTATTATTCGCGAGGCTATCTATATCTGTTTTAAATTGCTTTAACAATGTTCTAATTTCATCAAATTTTCCCATTTACTTATTCTCCTTTCTCTGCCGGAATAACCTCTGTAATTACTGGGCAAATTTCCGCGCAACCGTAACCTTTTCGAGTACCAAAACCTAATTTAACTTGTTCCCCGATATTCACTTCAAAATCTCTAGGGGCTGAAATACGTGCCGGCTTGCCATTAAAGCAAATAATCAAGCTTTCGAAGCAATACGGCCGCCCGTCTCTTCCAACTCCTGATTTGCATTCTTTTGATATTACTTTGTACATTTTTTCTGTCATTTTATTTATCTCCTTTTCTTCTAACAGGGAAATCCCTGTGTTTTTACTTTTATTGTCACCAGGCGGCAGCAGTTGTTACAGCTCCGGTATCTCCTGGTCTGGCAATTCCTTAAAATCTGCATACTTTGCAGCAATCTCTGCACGTGTTCTTGTCGGTGTCATTTCATTGTTTTTATTCGATGTCACTAATTTGAACTCATTTGTATTAAGATAGTCGTGGTTATTGCTCACATCGTTCAAATATACGACTGGCGGTATCTTAAACCGAAATGCAAGCTGCTTCTTTGCCGCTAAGATAGATTCTTTGATATATTCAATCGTATCTGCCCAGTCTTGACTCCGTTTAGCATAATTAAGAACTGTTTGTTTAGTGATTCCCAGAAAGATACACCAGCCTTCAATGTCTGGAATCAGCTTTTCTTCATTTTCCTTGTTTGCATCAGCGATATATTGAAAATATCGTTGTGTTGCCAACACAAAAGCCTCCATGCCTTCCTGATTGTCCGGAAAACTTGACAATCTCCCTGCTTTACGTTCTCCTAATTGTTCGATGGATACTGTCAAAAGTGCATCAAGATCATTCATATCACCAATGTAATCATCACTTTTCTGGTATTTCTTCGCATATGCACCCATAATACGAACACCTCTCTCGTCTCTTTTTCTGATTTCTTCACTCACTATTTGAGCCCCCTTTTTTAGTGTCAAAAATTGTTCGCTGCGGCGGCTTTCTCCCGTTCTCGGCAATGATTCTTTCCGCCCATCGTTCAAAGCGATCAAACCGGTGTGTTGCCTGTGCCTGTCCCGGATTTCTGTTTCTTCGTGGCATCTGATACGCCTCCTTTCCGTGATTTTGTTCTATATTCAAGTTCCGAAACAACTAACAATGTTAAGGATTCCGCAAATTTAGCCTCTGGTGTCTGCTTGTACTTCTTCTGTATCTCAGACGCAGCTTCAACAGCTTTTTCCCATGATGGCGTATCATCTTCTTGAATCCCGTAAAATGCTTTATGTAAGTTGCAACAGTCAGCCCAAATTTGCCAGTACGTACTTTGTTTGAAACTTCCCATTTTTCCTCCTCTCTGTATGCTTGGTAGCAAAGGGGGTGTGATTTTTAAAATTCCTTTTATATTTAATATTTTTATGTACGCTATAAATAAAAAAAAGTTCGCCCCTTTTACTACCACTTATTGAAATGGATTTTCTTCAGCTTCCATGAACTTTAGTTCCAGTCCCGAAAAATAAACTGTTCCGTGTATTTTCGTTTCTCTGTATCCCTTTGTTCGCAAAGCTTTATAAAATGCGGTTTTCCGCAGTGGTTCTCGTTCTTCTTCCTTACAAAAACTCTCATATGCTGCAAGCAAATCTGGGCGTTTTATTCTAACTTTTGGTTCACGATTGCAACATTCTTCAAGGAATGCTTCTGTCGTGTCAGATTCTGTTTTCATGCGTGTTATTTCCCCCAAGTTTGCTCCCGACTCGTATATTTGCCCCCGTTCAAGGGCTTGTTTTGCCCCCTCAACCAGTCCAGATATAACCATTTCGACCTCTTTTTCATCACTTAATTTTGCTTCAAGGTCTGGAATAAATGCCCCCTCGTCATTAAAACGAATGATGAGCAAGCGTCTAAAAAAGCCATTGCTCCGGTCGTCCAAAACCTGAGGAAGTTCATTACAGGAAAATATAAACTTCGCTCTGTTTTTAAAAAAGAAAATATCTCCACCCTTATATTCCCCTTGCACCAGATCTTCTCCTGTCAACTGTTTAATTACTGATGTGTCACGTAATGGACTATTTTCCAGATCTCCACAACAATTCACGGTCTTGTACAAAAGTTTAGCTGTTGTAAATCTGTCCGAAATCTTCTGTAACGGTATTGCAGATACATTTTCAGTTCCGGTTAGCCTCAACACCTCATTCAAGATTACACTTTTACCGCAATTTCCTTTTCCTGTCAGAATCATAAATTTTTGAAAGAATATTTCAGAGAAAAGACACATTCCCATGAATTCAAGTAACATTTTCTGATTATCTTTGTCTGGAATCCTGCTTTGAATAAATTCGTAAAAGGTTGTATCTTCAATCTTCAATCCTGGTCTATAATTATGTGGAATCTGGCTAATTGCTTTATATTCCGGTAGATGGTTGTGTAATTCACCGTTTTTCACATCCAACATTCCATTCTTGAAGTTAATCCATTCTTTTGGGTATAAATTAACTTCATCTGGATCCTGCTGTATTCTAAAATCGCTAATTAACAGCTTGTACACTCTTTCGATTCGGGGTGCCGTCTGTAATTCTTCAATCATGCAGTTACGAATAAGAGTTTTTAGCATTACTCCATTTTTATCCTCACGATAAACACCATTTGCATAGTAGAAAGGCTTTCCAGATATAACCATCAAATTATTTTTTTCTATGATATAATTTGAAATTCTTGCGTCTACGACATCATACGGTTTTCCTTTTTCGCTAAATTTATGAAATTTTTGTATTAATTCTTCAGTCAACACATTTTTTTACCTCCTTTCCTTTCAATATGTCATTTTTGAAAAAAAATAGCAGTAAAAGTCCTACAGGCTCTCAATCACATCCAAAATACGTTTTTTCTTCTCCTGTGGAAGTTCCTCCCTTAACCATCTTGAGAAAGTAAACTCACTTACTCCACAGGCTGCAGCAACCTCGTAATTCCTCAGACGTTTATTTGCAATTGCTAACCTGACATCTATGTTCTTCATTCCTAAAAACTCCTTTCTTCTCGGCAATTTTTGTTGATGAATTAAGCATAGCATGATATACTGTATAATATAATACACAGTTAATTTATTTTTTTCGTTATTATTTCGAGGTGATACGCATAATGTTATATAATTTTAGTGTTGGATTAAAAAAAGCAAGAAAAACAAAGAAATTAACGCAACAATCATTTTGCGCTGAATATGAGAAGGTAACGGGTTCATCTATCACAATAGAGACCGTACGGAATTGGGAACAAGGCAGAGCTGTACCACGTATAGACACATTAGTTTCTCTTGCTGATTTTTTCGGTGTGTCTGTAGATTTTTTATTGAATCGTTCAGAATGTACATCTGTCGACAATGAATATATAAGAAAAAAAACCGGATTAAATGATGAAAGTATAGAGGTCTTAGAAATGGCAGTTAAAGAATCAGATCTTGAGAAAAAAATGCAAGATACTTATTCAAACAATAGTAAAGAAACATTATCCGTTGTAGATACTATTAATGTTATGTTTAAACATTCCATGCTTGTAAATGTTGCTAATGCATTTCGTAATTTTTTAGAAACTAAATATTGCGTACCAGTTCAATATGATTCTTCATCGAACAAGTTCATTTATTCTGATAGTGATTTTTCTAAATTAAATAATGAATCCCTAGATGATTTACTTAAACAACATGATATAAACCTTTCTATCCCTCAAGAATATATCATGCATCTTGCTAGTAGCCCAGACAAGCCGGAAGATCACATATCTTTTGGGCTGTCAAACGTATTTCTTGAATCAGTGGCATTAAAACAAATTGAACAATGGTTTTACACTATTAAGCAGATTTATAAAGAAGAACATGATGATCAATAATATTAGCAGTCTCGTATTTTAATTTACGGGACTGTTTTTTTGTATTAACCATCATATTAACATATATATTAACCTCCGTATTAATACAATTATATCAAGTAATTCGTAACAGTCACATCTAGCCTCCAATGGCTCAGATGGAATACTGACACCATCATCAAAGCAAGCCGGTTATACTCCGTCTCTTTGCCCTGTTCAATAGCTTTCTGCCGGTTCTCTCCCCTCAATTTATATGGTTCTTCGTTCATAATGTCATGCAAAAATCTTTTATTTGATGCACCTGCATCATGAAACTCCTTATATCTGGCTGCAAGTTCTTTTCGCAGTTCGTATTTATATCCTGGTTCATCTTTCAGTCTGTCAGCATAATATTTATACGCTTTTTGTGCGTGTTCTCGCCTCAATCCGTGCAGATCTATTTTGTTCTGCATTTCTTCTTTGGAAAAAAGTTTCTGCCCTGGATCCGCATTCTGAAATATTTCTAATACTACTTTCTCATCTTCCGGAAGTATACGCTGCAGCTGTCGTTTGCCGCCTTTTCCTCTGGATACATTCACACACAGATAGCCAGATTCGTCCTCTGTTAGGTCTGTTCCTATTAGCCTAGATAGTTCTGCTCTACGGATGCCGACAGCCTTTTGGAATGTTACAAGACGATTATATCTTTCATCTTCTATTTCTCTTTTGCCTTGCCGGTTCGCCTTTTCGTTTCGGCTCCTAGTGATTTTCCCGGACGTTCGCTTCGGCTTCTCGATTTCGGACATACTTACATCAATGCCCTTACAAGGTGCTGCTAATCTTCGATGAATTGTTGCTGGACTATATCCAAATGCCTCCAGCTCTTTCTCATACCCCTGCAGTAATTCCTTTTCTTTCCCCTGCAGCTGATCGGGACGTTTCACGCCCTGTACCTTACAGTACACCGCAAATAACTTGCAGTCCTTCTTATATGCAGTCACGGTCTGATTATCCGTTATTCCTTTTAATGCAGCTTCTATTAATGTACTTTGTATGCTTCGGTATCTTCCCATTTTCTCGCCTCCTCTCAATTCATCATTTTGATGATTCCTTAACGATTCGTCATTTTGACGATTAGCTTTATACTGCTTCTAGCTCAGTTTTTTGTTTAACTGCCTGTTATTCTGCCTTTTTTATGACTTGGCTTTGTCAAATGAGTTCTGCATTAGCCAGGCGGTGCTAGTTCACCACTTCTTTACAGAAGATAATGCATAATAGCTGCGGTCTGCTATCCTCTAAGCGGTTATTTTCTTTACAGAATCAGCTGTAAAAGTTAGAATGTAACCTGTTTTTCGTACCTTAACTGGTTATTCTCTATCCGGATAAACCGGCAACGAATAACCTTTAAGCTTCTTCTCCCTTCGTCATTATTTTTTAATCATTTATAATATGTCATTTCTGATCAGCCATAAAAAACAATAATATTCCTAACAAGATGAAGCTGTTCAATCAAATTTTTTTGTAAAAAAAATAGAAGGTGTGTACACACTTCCTGTCCTTGCTGTTATATGGTTGTTGATCACCTCGAAATATGGTATAATATGACTACGGAAAGTCAGAACGTATAAGGCGGCCTACCCTCTTTTTCGGAGGGGCTACCCTCCAGACGCAAGAAAGGAGGGCGATGCCAATGGTTACATATTCGGAATTATTCCAATTTTGTACATTCATTGTTGCTCTTGTTGGATTGTGCTACACGATCTTCAAGAAAAGAAAATAGCCGCCCACTACTCGCAATAGTGAACGGCTGTTAATAGTTTTTCGCATATAATCGGGTAGGCCGTACGTTTCTGGCTTTCCCTTTTTTGTATCTTTACTATAACACCTTTAATTCATTTTATCAAGACAAATACATCTTAAATGTTCTAATATCGTCTTATATCACCTAATTATTCCTTAATTCAAATTTTATTTATTAATTTATGATACTATTTCCTCCTATTTTGATTAGCCTCATTTATTTTTTTTGACACGGTACCAGCGTACCTGAAAGTACACCCCTCGCACCTATTCTATATCAATACTTCCTCTTTGCCAGGTCATTTCTTCTGTGACGGTCAATTTGTCTTTCTACTACGGATAAAAACCAGACCAACCCCCTCGCCAAGCCTGTTTTTTCTTGAACTTTACGCTTGACTTCTAGCTCTGGTTATGGCACGCAGGTTAGTTTGCTGTAGGAATACGGCTCTGCTCTCCCCCCTAGCCCAAGGACGGCTCACAATAAGAGACATAAATGGACTAGAGGTATAGCGAATAGATATGTACGCAGTATAAGCTGCTTGAGGTTTCCGTATTCACTCCCGATCGTTACCGATCAGTACGATTCGTGCATAAATGCAAGCGGTCGAAGTCTGCCATAAGACACCGCACAACGTAGAGTTGTTTTCGCAACCCCCCTTCTGATTCACACAAGCAAGCGAACCAGACGACAGGACGGGCAATCACCGATTTCATATAAAATTAGAGACCGAACCGTTCACCCTCTAACGGCATTTCCTGGGGCTACTACCCCCCAAAGGTTTGTTTTAACGTGATTTTCCTCTCAACACTCCCATTACTTCAAGCCGGGCTTTAGCTCCTCATTATTTAAAAAAGGGTTCACTTAATAAAGCTGTATCTTCCGGATTTCTCGAAAAATACCGCCTCTTGTTATCAGATGAAAAATAAAAAACTCCTGTAAAATGGCATTTCTACCACACAGGAGCTTTTGACTTATCACCTTATAATAAAAAACTCTCCATGCGTTCTAATCATCTTTAGTAGTACGCACAAAGAGAACTTTAAACTTCTTCAATAGATATTGACAAAATCATTTAAATTTTCTACAATGAAACCGTGGTGAAGGTTCTATGCAGTAACCTTTGAGCGTATGTGCGAAATACGTGTCAGAAGTAATAAAGGATTGCCGTCCAATATTACGACTGCTATCTTGAAAAATATGCACTAGGATTGCCGTCCTGGTGCTTTTTTCATGTCTTTTTTCTTAACATGAGTATATATTAACACAACATTACATTACTTGACAACGTTTTTAAATACAACTTTCCAAAAAACCACTACTCCAAAATAGAATAGTGGTCTAATCTTATTTATTGTTCTTTTCTCTAAATACTTTCATAAAACGAAAGTACGTGCTTCTGCTTATTTCCATCAGCTCCATGATCTCCGTCATGTTATTACCTTTCCTAACAAGATTAGCAAATTCTGCATAACGTTTCATATACGTTGCATCATTTTTCTTTCTGCCGGCATTGCGTTCATTGTGAACTGGTTTACTCTTCCGGAGAGCTTCGTTTTCGGCTCTGAGTTCTCTATTCTCTCTGTATACTGTCTCTAATTCCTCAGACAGCATATTAATCTTGTAAACATTGCTAGAATTCTGTGCATCTGCCATTCTTTCAACTGCAACATTCTTTTCTATAGTCAACAGTCTGATTTCTTCGCTTGCCTTCTGTCTTTCTTTTCTACTATGTGAGAGTTGGCTTTTTAACATTTCTACCTGTTGTTTTAAATCTCTAATGCAAGCCTGGTCAGCCTCGTAAAAGCTAGAATGTTCATATGTTGCATTAGCCTCATTATTTAATCTTGAGACTTCCTTCATCAACAGTTCGACTTGTGATCTGGCTTCTTTTAATTCCTGTGTAAGTCTCTTATTTTCCTCTTTTAATGTTTCTTTTGCCATAAATACCGCCCTCCTTTTCTTAATCCCATCGTAGCATCTTCGTGACTTGGTGTCAATAATTAATTTATGCGACTTTTTACGGGTATCTTACAAGGCTGTATAATCATGGATTCTGATATATCACAGTTATTCATTGCGTATTTTTGCCTAGAATCAATTTTACTGTGCTAGGCGAACATTTTACCGCTGATACAGTTTAAATCGAAATTAGAGCGTTTTATTAGGTCAATTATAAGCCTTTTTGTTTTTTCGGAAAATTTTTGAGGTGGGGTTTGTTATGGAAGGGGCTTTTTATTTATCGGAAAAACTTCCGGTGGTCATTCCGCTGTCTGACGGTTCCTATTTAACCCCGTCCCCCCTATTCGTCCAGGCAAAAAAAAGAGCTGCAACCTGTCTGATCTGGTGCAGCTCTTGTGTTAATACACTATGTTAATCATTGTATTAATACATATGAATCCTTGCTGTTCTGGTGCTATCTATGAGGTGGTGTCTTACCGCATCACATCCCAAATTCTTATATAGCTATATAACTGTATATTTATATAATTATATAACTCTTGTAACTTGCTGTACAAGGCTGTATTTGCCTGTTTTACGACTGCTAATGCCTTTATGCTAGAATTGTCTGCATTGGATTATTACAGCCGTTTCTGGGGCTTCTGGGCTTCTTATATCTTACATTTTTATATAACTGTATAATTGTATATCTATATACTTATATAATTATATAACTATATAATAATTACAGTTCGTCTTTCATCTGTTCGATTGCCTGTAACTTGCTGTACAGGGCTGTATTTGCCTGTTTGTCAGCTTCTATGAGCTTCAATATATATTGTGTCATTGACGTATATTTGCCCGTTGTTTTGCTTGTATACGCTGCCATAAGGCTTATATATTCTTGACAGTCTGTTATATCCAGTCGCATATATTTCTTCTGTGGTGCTTGCTCCGTTTTCTCTTCCTTTACCAATTTTATTGTCTGTGGTTCTGTTTTCGGGCTTTCCTCTCTTATCACTTTTATTGTCTGTGGCTCTGTTTTCGGGCTTTCCTTTCTTATCACTTTTATTGTCTGTGGCTCTGTTTTCGGGCTTTCCTTTCTTATCACTTTTATTGTCTGTGGCTCTGTTTTC
>OGZK01003121.1_pt1 | contig 13437 bp, 5 predicted proteins | sample 1576791 | NCBI WGS metagenome assembly OGZK01 (sample SAMEA3541556, study PRJEB24748) | human gut metagenome | biome: human gut; feature: human-associated habitat; material: faeces | place: China | collected 2012
CCGTAACAGTCAAGGGCTTCGCAAGTCCGGATCCGGAAAAATCCTGCGCTCGCAGTCGACCCGCAGAAACTCTATTCCAACATCGAGGTTTACCTCCACTACCTGGTCCGCGACATCACGCTGTCGCAGGTGAAGGGAGGCTCCTATACTGCTTTGCAATAGTCGATCCGGCGGCGGGCGGTCGCAGCGCCTCCCGTTCACTGTTTAAACCGATGCTTGAGATGAGACGGTTTTTCTTGTTGATATTATGTGTGTTGTCGTTCGAAAGTATTTGCGGGCGGACGCTGCGCGTCTACCTCGTAGGCGACTCGACGTGCGCCGCGAAGGAGCTTGCCGGGCAGAATCCCGAGCGGGGCTGGGGGCAGCTGTTCCAGCCGCTGTTCGACGGTTCGGTGCGGGTCGAGAACCACGCCACGAACGGGCGTTCGACCAAATCGTTCCGCGACGAAGGGCGCTGGGCCGCCGTTTATGACAAATTGCAGCCCGGCGACTACGTCTTCATCCAGTTCGGGCACAACGACCAGAAACAGAACGATTCGACCCGCTACGCCGCTCCGGAGCGGTATGCCGGCAACCTGCGCCGCTATGTGCGTGAAACGCGCGAAAAGGGGGCGATCCCGGTGCTGCTGACGCCCATTGTGCGCCGTCGTTTCGCCGATGGGCTGCTCGACGACACCCACGGACCCTATGCCGACGCCGTGCGCCGTGTGGCCGCGGCGGAGGGAACGCAGTTGATCGACGCCGAACGGCTGACCCGCGCATGGGTGTCGTCGCTGGGCGAGGAGGCTTCCCGGGCATATTACATGTGGGTCGAACCCGGGACCAGTCCCCGCTGGCCCGACGGACGGCGGGACGACACCCACCTCAACGTCCGCGGCGCACGCGCCGTGGCGCGGATGATCGCCGCGCAGCTTCCGGCGGAGGTTCCCGAACTGGGCAGCCGTCTCGTCGCCTCCGACTTCGTGGTCGCGCAGGACGGCTCGGGCGACTTTTTCACGTTGACCGAAGCTGTGGCCGCCGTTCCCGACTTCTGCCGCGATACGACCCGCATTCTCGTCTGCGAAGGCGTCTACCGCGAGAAAGTCGTCGTTCCCGCCACCAAGCGCAATGTTATCCTTGAGGGGGTGCACGGAATCGGGGCGGATACGGACCGGCCGGCGGTTTCGAAAGCCGGCTTCGAAAACCGGCGCGGCGCGGTGACGGTCACGTGGGACGACTATGCCGCAAAGATCGGTGCGACGGGGCGTCCGCTGGGCACTTCCGGCTCCTCGACCGTCTATTTCGGCGGCGACGGCTGGACGGTGCGCGGCCTGACGTTCGAGAATGCCGCCGGATGCGTGGGGCAGGCCGTCGCCGTGCAATGCCTCGGTACGGACCTGCATTTCATCGGCTGCCGCTTCCTGGGCAATCAGGACACGCTCTACCTTTACGGCGCAGGCAACCGCGACGGGCGGACCTGTGCGGAGAATGCCCGCATCCGCTTCGACGACTGCTATGTCGAAGGTACGACCGACTTCATTTTCGGCTCGGCGGCGGCGTTGTTCTGCAACTGCGAGATTCGTTCGAAGGCCGATTCCTACATCACGGCGGCCTCGACCTGCAAGGGACAGCCCGTGGGTTTCGTTTTCCGCAACTGCCGCCTGACCGCTGCCGAAGGGGTCACGCGGTGCTGGCTGGGCCGCCCGTGGCGCGATTATGCGCAGACTGTTTTCGTCGGCTGCCACCTGGGACCGCACATCGTGCCCGAAGGGTGGCACGACTGGTCCAAACCCCGCGCGCACCGGACCGCGTTCTACGCTGAATATCATTCCGAAGGTCCCGGAGCCGCGCCCCGGAGCCGGGTCGGATGGTCGCGGCAGCTGACCGGAAAAGAGGTCCGGCAGGTGCTTGCGGCCTTTGAAAAATAGATCGGGCATCCGATTTTCGTATATTTGGTGTCGTTGCGACGCGTTTTATTTGCCGGACCGCGTGCGATTCGATTTTGGAAACGTCCGTTCTTTTTGCTATCTTGGGAAAGACCGGATTTGTTAAATGACTATGAAACGACTGCTGCTGACCTTTTTGCTGCTCGCCGCCGTTCCGGGGTTCGCCCGGACGTCGCCCCCGCAATGCCTCTTTCAGACCTACTCCACCCTGGACGGGATGACGCACGACCGCATCGCCGACATCTACACCGATTCGCGCGGGTTCGTGTGGGTCTGCACGTGGTACGGGGTCAGCCGTTTCGACGGGTATGCCTTCAAGAATTTCAGCACCACGCCGGGCGACTTCTCGCCGCTTTCGCACCACCGCTTCGTCTCGGTGAGCGAGGATTCGAACGGCCATCTCTGGTTCACGACCTATAACCTCCACGTCTACCGTCTGAACCGCTATACCGAGCAGTTCGAGGACGTGGTGTCGCTCGTCGACGGCGTCGATTCGAAGCATTACCGCATGACGCACTGCCTGCACGACGGCGACGGCGGCACGTGGGTGGCCATCGCGGGGCTGGGCGTGGCGCGCTTCGCCGACGGGGCCGATGCCGCTCCCGTGCGTGTGGACGCCTTTTTCGACGCCCCGGTGCTGGGCGGCGACGTCACGGCGATGTACGTCGACGACCGGGACGGCGCCTGGATCGCCGCGGCGGACGGACAGCTGAACCACATCGCCGCCGGGGAGCGCACCGCACGCACGCTCTGCGAGACGGCGGCTCCGGCCTTCGCCTTTACGGCCGACGCCGCATCCGTCTACTGCGCCACGCCCGGCGAGGTGGTCCGCGTCGGGAAGCAGACCGGGAAGGTCGACCGTCTGCCGGGCGGCGAGGCTCCGCTGACGGCCATCGTCGCCGACTCGGTGCGCAGCGCGGTCTACGCCGGCAGCCGCTCGGGCGAACTCTACCGGGTCGCTGGCGACCGCCTCGCGCGGCTCGATCCCAAAGGGGCGCGTCCGCGCCGCATCCGCGGCCTTGCGGCCGACTCGCACGGCATCGTGTGGGTGACCTCGGCCGAGACGGGCATCACGCGTTACAACCCCTCGACCGACGACTACAAGCACTTCGGGCAGGAACCTTACACCGTCTCCTACAACCTCGACACGATCACCAAGATCGCCGAGGGCGGCGGTCTGCTGTGGATCAAGATGAACAACTGGGGCTTCGGCTACTACGACCGCGAACGCGACACGGTCGAACCTTTCTACAACGACCCCAAGCAGCCCAACTGCCAGATGACCAACGCCGTCGTGCGTTTCGACGTGCGCGACGACGTGCTGTGGCTCTCGACCTACAACGAACGCGGACTGCGCAAGGCGGTGCTGCTGCGCCAGCCTGCCGAGGTCTTCACCCTCGACTCGAAATCTCCGGACCCGCTTTCGGGCGAAATCCGCGCCCTGATGACCGACAGCCGGGGTCGGATGTGGGTCGGCACGCGCGACGGCGACCTGATCGCTTTCGACGCCTCGAACAAACCTGTCTACACGCTTCCGGCGCAGGGCCGCCGCGGCACGGGGATGATCTACGCCCTGAAGGAGGACTCTTCGGGCAATATCTGGGTCGGGACCAAGGGCGAGGGGCTTTACCGCATGACGCCCGAGGGCGGCGGTTACCGGGTCACGCATTTCGTCCATTCCGACGCGGATGTCTGGTCGTTGAGCGACGACCAGATCTACTGCGTCGAGGAGGACGGCGCGGGCCGTATCTGGGTGGCGACCTACGGCGGGGGCATCAACCTGCTGGAGGACCCCGTGGGACACCGTTTCATCCATGCCGGCAATCTGATGACGCACTATCCGCTCGACGAGGCGGGGCGCGTGCGGTGGCTGCTCTACGACCGTCCGGACCGGATGTTCGCCGCGACGGTCGACGGACTGCTGGCCTTCGACCCGGGCGCCAGCGCCAAGCTGATGCGCTTCAGGCTGATGCAGAAGATACCGGGCGATGCCGAGTCGCTGGGCAACAACGACATCATCCACATGCTCAAGGACTCCGGAGGGCGCATCTGGCTGGCGACCTTCGGCGGCGGGTTGAACCTCATCGAGGGGTACGACGCCGACGGTGCGCCGCGTTTTCGCTGCTACGACAAATCGTCGGGGCTGGCCAGCAATATCTGCATGGCCCTGACCGAGGACCGGCAGGGCGACCTGTGGGTTTCGACGCACAACGCCGTGTCGCGGTTCGATCCCCGGCGCGGGATTTTCTCGAACTACTACCTCTACGACAACATGCGCAATGCGGTTTTCAGCGAGGCCACGGCGCTCACCTCGCCCCGCGGCGAGGTGCTCTTCGGCAGCGGACGCCAGCTCTACCGCTTCGATCCGGACGAGGTCCGCGCCGCGAAGATTGACTACGACCTGCGTTTCACGGGGCTTGACGTGCGCAACGTCCCCGTCGTCGCGGGGCGCCGCTCGCCGCTCTCGGAGTCGGTGACCGAGGCCGACCGCATCGTGCTGCCCTACAATTTCTCGAATTTCCGCATGGAGTTCGCGTCGCTGAATTTCGCCATCCAGCACGTGGTTGGGTACATGTACAAGCTCGAAGGCTACGACCAGGACTGGAACATCTCGGGAACGACCAACCGCGCGGCCTACTCCAACGTGCCGATCGGCGACTACAAGTTCCACGTCAAGGCGTTCGTCGGCAATGCCGATGCCGCCGACGAGGGGATCACGATCGGGGTCGAAGTGCTTCCCCCCCCCTGGCTCACCTGGTGGGCTAAAACCCTCTATGCGCTGCTGGCACTGGCGGCGGCGGCCGTCGCCTGGCGCATTGCCAGCTCGGTCATCCGCATCCGCCGCGAAGCGAGCGTCGAGCAGAACATGACCGATCTCAAACTGCGTTTCTTCACCAACATCTCGCACGAACTGCGCACGCCGCTCACGCTCATATTGGGCGGCATCGAGGACGTGAAGAAACACGACAGCCTCACGCCGCGGGGCGAAAACAGCCTCACGCTGGCCCACCGCAACGCCAAGCGCATGCTGACGCTGATCAACCAGCTGCTCGACTTCCGCAAGATCGTCAAGAACAAGATGGAGCTGAAAATCTCGCGCGTGGACCTCGTGCCGCTGGTCGAGGACGCCCTCGACGATTTCCGCGAAATGGCCTCCGAGCGTCGGATCGAATTGCTGTTCACCCTCTCGCGCCGTTCGGTGCTGGTGTGGGTCGACATCGAACGTATGGAGAGCGTTGTCTATAACCTTTTGTCCAACGCACTGAAATTCACGCCCAACGGCGGGCGAATTGAAGTGATACTTTCACTGCGCGAGGAGGAGGAGAGCGTGACGCTCACGGTCCGCGACACGGGCATCGGCATCCCGAAGGACAAGCAGGGGATGATCTTCGAGCGTTTCGCACAGGCTTCGCGCGCCGTGGACAGCAACATGAAGGGGTCGGGTATCGGACTTTCGCTCTGCCGCGACATCGTGACCCTGCACCACGGCGAAATCTCGGTCGACAGCCGTCCGGGCGAAGGCGCCTCCTTCACCGTGAAACTCAAACTCGGCAACGCCCATTTCGGCATGGAGCAGATCGACTTCTCGGGCGCCGGAGCGGGAGAGGGCAAACGCCGCGACGACTATATGGTCAGCGACTTCACGGCTGCCGACAGCCAGCGCCGCGTGGACGTTGCACCGCCGAAGGATGCACAGAAAATCCTCCTGGTCGAGGATAACCGCGAATTGCGCATCTTCATGTACAACAGTCTGATAGACACCTATTACGTCGTCGAGGCCGACGACGGCGCCGAAGCCCTCGAAAAGATCCGCAGCGAGATGCCCGACATCATCGTCACCGACCTGATGATGCCCTGCATGGACGGCATCGAGCTGATCGACAAGGTGCGCCACGACTTCACGATGAGCCACATCCCGATCGTGATGCTCACGGCCCGCCATTCGCCCGACGACCGGGTGAAGGCCATGGAGTTCGGCGCCGACGGCTACATCACCAAGCCGTTCAGCATCGAACTGCTGCTGGCCCGCATCGACAACCTGCTGACCCAGCGGCGCAAGCTCTTCGAGAAGTTCTCCTCGCAGTCGGCCCGCAACAAGGTGGTCGAACTGGCGGTCGAGGACGTCGTCGTCACGGACCGCGACGAGGAGTTTATGAAGAACGTGATGGCCTGGCTGGGCGAGAACGTCGAGAACTCGGAGCTTACGATCGACCAGCTGGCCTCGCACCTCGGACTGGGCCGTACGACGATGTACAACAAGCTCAAGAGTCTCACGGGCAAGTCGCCCGTCGAACTGATCAAGGAGTACCGCATCACCAAGTCGAAACTCCTGCTGCGCACGGGCCAGTTTTCCGTGTCGGAGGTGGCCTATAAGGTGGGATTCTCCGATCCGGGCTATTTCAGCCGCTGTTTCCGCGAGCAGTTCCACATGTCGCCCGCCGAATACCTCAAGACGCACAACCTGAAACAAGACCAAGATACCAAGATCGCATGAAAAAACGTCTGATTCCTGCCGCACTGTGCGCGCTGGCCGCCGCCTGCACCTCGTCCGGCGCATTGTACGAATCCGGAAACCCGCCCGCCGTCCGCATGGCCGCGAGCGAAATCCTCCGCAACCCTTCGCCGACGAACCTCGACGGCATTCCCGCCGGGAAGGTGAAGTGGAACTACACCACGGGTCTCGAACTGCTCGCCATCGCCGATGCCGGCCGGATGTACGGCATTGAGGAGTTCACGGCCTATGCCGAGCGTTATTTCGACGCGATCGTGCGTCCCGGCGGAGAGGTGCTGACTTATAGGAAGACGAAATACAACCTCGACCACGTCTGTCCCGGACGCGCCCTTTTCGAACTGTACGACCGCACGGGAGACGTGCGCTATAAGATGGCGCTCGACACGCTCTACGCCCAGTTGCAGGCGCAGCCCCGCAACGCCGACGGGGGATTCTGGCACAAGGAGGTCTACCCGCACCAGATGTGGCTCGACGGGCTGTACATGGCCCAGCCGTTCTACGCCGAGTATGCCGTGCGGAACCTCTCCGGGGGCGAGTACGAGAAGGCTGTCGACGACATCGTGAATCAGTTCGTCGTCGTGGCCGCGCATACCTATGACCCCGCGACGGGGCTTTACCGCCACGCCTACGACGATTCGCGCGAAATGTTCTGGTGCGACAAGACCACCGGGCAGTCGGCCCATGCCTGGGGCCGTGCGATGGGGTGGTACGCCATGGCCATCGTCGAGACGCTGCAATACCTCGGCGTCGACGATGCGACGCAGCCGATGGTCGGGATTCTGAACCATATCTACGAGGTGCTGCCGAAATACGCCGATCCCGCGACCGGCATGTGGTATCAGGTGCTCGACCAGCCGGGCCGCGAGGGCAACTACCTCGAATCGACCGCCTCGGCGATGTTCGTCTACGCCATGCTCAAGGGCGTGCGGCTGGGTTACCTGCCCGCGGAGCTGGGCGGGGAGGCGCGGCGGCTGTATGAAAAGTTCGTCGACTGTTTCGTGAAGGAAAATCCCGACGGCACGATCTCGCTGACCGGTTGCTGTTCGGTGGCGGGCCTGGGCGGCAGGCAGATGCGCAGCGGCACGTTCGAATATTACATTTCCGAGCCGGTGATCGAGAACGACTGCAAGGGCGTGGGTCCCTTTATCTGGGCGTCGCTGGAGATCGCCCGCCCGGTTTAAGAAGCCGGTTTTAGGGGCGATGTCAGGTCCGGCCGCTCTCCGTCCGGTTCCGCGCCCGGCTTAAGAAGCCGGCTTTAGGGGCGATGGCGGGTCCGTCCGCTCTCCGTCCGGTTCCGCGCCCGGCTTAAGAAGCCGGCTTTAGGGGCGATGTCAGGTCCGGCCGCTCTCCGTCCGGTTTCGCGCCTGGTTTAAGAAGCCGGATGCTTTTGTGGAACAGGTAAATCTTTTTCCGGGAAAATCCTCCTGCCGAAGGAGGATTTTTTGCCCTGTTTTCCTTTTCCCGGGGTCTTGCGAGGCCGTTCGGGGCGGTTTGACAAATTATCCATGAGAAGTGATAAAAATTACCAATCGAATCCTCCGGGGCAATTTATTTTTGTATAGGGAAATACCCCTTTTACGGAAAAAGCGAAAACCTAATTATTAACCAAAACCTTTTATATGAAAAGCTTTACTCTAAAGTTCGCCCTGTTGTTCCTGCTGGGTGTGGGTCTGGCCTCCACGGCCGCGGCTCAAAAGATCGGAGGAGTCGTCAAGGATTCGGCGGGCAAACCGGTTATCGGAGCTTCGGTGGTCGTTGACGGGACGACCTTGGGGGCGAGTTCGGGTGTCGACGGACGATGGACGCTCACCGTCCCCGACGCTTCGAAGAAGACGCTGGTGATCTCCTATATCGGTATGAAGACGCAGCGTATCGCCATCGGCAGCAAAACGCAGATCGACGTCAGGCTCGAAGACGAGTCGACGGCGATGGACGACGTGGTGGTCGTGGGTTACGCTACCGTGAAACGCCGCGATGTCGTGGGTTCGGTCGCTTCGGTCAACGCCGAGACGTTGCAGCAGATGCCCGTGGCCTCGGTGGCCGAGGCGATGACGGGCCGCATGGCCGGCGTGCAGGTCACGGCCACGGAGGGAGACCCCGACGCCGAAATCCGTATCCGCGTGCGCGGTGCGGGGTCGTTTTCGTCGGACGGCGCGCCGCTCTATATCGTCGACGGATTTCCCGTGGAGAGCATCAGCGACATCTCCTCGTCGGAAATCCAGTCGATCGACATTCTGAAGGACGCCTTCTCGACGGCCATCTACGGTTCGCGAGGCGCCAACGGCGTCGTGCTGATCACCACCAAGAGCGGCGAGAAAGGCAAGGTGAACGTAAACTACAATGTATACTGGGGTTTCAAGGACATCGCCCGCAAGAACCAGGTGCAGGCGCTCAACCCTTCGGAGTTCGCCAGGTGGCAGTATGAACTGGCCGCCATCCAGAACAAGGTTTCGGACAACTACGAGCCTTATTTCGGGGCGTTCTCCGACATCGACCTCTACGACGGCGTGAAGGGCAACGACTGGATGGACCAGCTTTTCGGCCGTTCGGGCGAGCAGTTCAACCACAACCTCACGGTTTCGGGCGGCGGCGACAAGTTCAAGTGGAACGCCACCTATGCGCGTCTCTACGACAAGGCGATTATGATCGGCTCGAATTACAGCCGTGACAACCTGGGCCTGAAAACGCAGTTCAAGGCCAGCAAGCGCATCACGCTCGATTTCAACATCCGCTATTCGCGCATCAAGGTCCGCGGCGCGGGCGCCAACTCGCTCAACGACTCGGGCTCGCAGACCACGGGCCGTCTGAAGAACGCCATGCTCTACACGCCCATTCCGCTCAAGGCCCAGATCGAGGGCGGCGACGACCTGGAGGAGAACTCCTCGGACGCCGTGATGCCGACCGTCGCCGTTTCGGATTCGGACCGCAAGCGCGAGCGCACCAACTGGAACGCCAACGCGGGCTTCACGTGGGAGATCGTCGACGACCTTCGCCTGAAGGTCGAGGCCGGCATGGAGGAGTACCGCCAGGAGACCAATTCGTTCTACGGCGTGACGACCTACTATTCGAAGGTCGGAGGCTCGGGGTCGTCGGTCCCGGGAACCCCGTCGACCAACTACAACGACGTGACGCGCCGCCGCGTGCGCAACACCAATACGCTGAACTATGACTTCAGGAAGCTCATTTCGAACGACAACCACCACCTGAACGTGCTGCTGGGACAGGAGTACATCATCACCGAGCAGCGTACGTTCAACACCTGGGTCGACGGACTGCCCGACTTCTACACCGCCGAGCAGGCGTGGACCTTCATGGGTTCGGCCTCGAACGCCAGTTCGTCGAACATGAACTATGCGGCCGACGACATCCTGCTCTCCTATTTCGGACGCATCAACTACGACTTCAAGGGCAAGTACATGCTTTCGGCCACGATGCGCGGCGACGGTTCGTCGAAGTTCTCGAAGGGCCGGAAGTGGGGTTACTTCCCCTCGGTGGCCGCTTCGTGGCGTCTGTCGGACGAGTGGGGGATGAAGGACCTCAAGTGGCTCGACAACCTCAAGCTGCGTTACAGCTTCGGTACGGCGGGCAACAACAACATACCGACCGGCATGGGCGGCCTGACGCAGCTCTACGAGGTCGGCACGGGCAGCAGCTTCATCTACGGCGATCCGGTCTACTGGACGCCCAACGGCAACGGGGCCAGCGAGAGCTATATGGCCAATGCCAACCTGACGTGGGAGACGACCTATTCGCACAACCTGGGTCTCGACTTCGGATTCTGGCGCAACCGCCTTTCGGGATCGGTCGAGGTGTACCAGAACACCACCGAAGACATTCTGATGCGCTATCCGGTTTCGGGTTCGGGTTACAGCTTCCAGTACCGCAACGCCGGTACGATCCGCAACCGCGGTCTGGAGGTGTCGGTGGCCGCCGTTCTGGCCGAAAAGGCGAAGTGGGGCGTGAACTTCAACGCCAACATCGCCTTCAACCGCAGCCGCATCATGGATCTGGCCGGACTGGAGACTTACTCGCAGTCGTCGGGCTGGAATAACAACGTCACGGACTACTACGCCGTGCTGGGCGGGGCCATCGGCGACATCCGCGGCTATACGACGCTGGGCCGCTACGAGGTCGGGGATTTCGACCTGGACTACTACAACGAGACGGGCAAGTGGCGGACGCTCGACGGATCGAATTGCGCCGGCGTGGTGGGCGACATGCGTCCCGGCTCGCTCAAACTGCTCTGCGATGAGAACGGTACGCCCGTTCAGGGAAAGATCGGCAACGTGCAGCCCAAGTTCACGGGCGGTTTCTCGCTCTCGGCCTATGCCTATGGTTTCGACGTGGCCGCCAACTTCACTTATTCTTACGGCAATAAGGTTTTCAATGCCAACAACGTCGAGTTCACCTCGTCGCAGAAGTACACGGGCAAGGGCGTCATCCGCAACCTTTCGGACGCGATGGCTTTGGGCAAACGCTGGACCAACGTCAACTGGGAGACCGGCGCCCTGATCACCGATCCTGCCGAGCTGGCCGCCGCCAACGCCGCGACGAACATGTGGTCGCCCTACATGCCGCAGACGGTCGTTCACAGCTGGCTGCTGGAGGACGCTTCGTTCCTGCGTCTTTCGTCGCTGACGGTCGGATACACGCTGCCCGCGAGCTGGACGCGCAAGGTGCGCATCAACAAGGTGCGTCTCTATGCGACGGGCACGAACCTCTTCTGCTGGACGCCGTACAGCGGTTTCGATCCCGAGGTCGACACGCGCCGCGCGACGCCCATGACCCCAAACGTCGACTACTCGGCCTATCCGAAGAGCCGTTCGTGGGTTTTCGGTGCGAACATCAGCTTCTAACCTTCAACCGACAGAAAACAATCCAACGATGAAAAAGTTAATCTATATCCTTGCCTGCACCGGCCTGCTGGCCACCTCGTGCGGCGAAGACCTGCTGGACACCCGTTCGTCCTCGTCGTCCGATTCGGAGACCATGTTTTCGAACGAGACCTATGCCGAGGCGGCCGTTATGAACATTTACCGCCAGTTCGGCGTCGACAAATCCTACCGCAACCGCTGGCTGATCTACTACGGGGCCAACAGCGACACGGAGTGGTACGTAGGCGCGTCGCCCGACAAACCCACCGACACCAAGACGCTGATCTACTCCTATAACGCGTCGTACGACGATGCGAACAGCCAGCTCAACGAGAGCAGCGGCCAGTTCGCCCTGGCCTACACCGCCATCGAGAACGCGAATCTGGCCATCGCCGGCCTGCGCAAGTACGGCAACGTGGAGAACAATGCCGGGATGCGTTACCTGCTGGGCGAGGCGCTGGTGCTGCGCGCGCTCTATTACCACGACCTCGTCAAGGCCTGGGGCGACGTTCCTGCGCGTTTCCAGCCCATCGGCGAGACGGGCGACGTCATCAAGCCCAAGAACGACCGCGATGTCATCTACCGGCAGATCATCTCCGATCTGGAGGAGGCCGTGAATTACGTTTACTGGCCCAACGAGTCCGGCAAAACGGGACTCACCACCCGTGTCAACAAGGCGTTCGCCTACGGACTGCTGGCCCGCGTGTGCCTCTCGGCCGCCGGGTATTCGCAGCGTCCCGACGAGGGGCAGATCGGTACGGGCAATGTCGGGCAGAACCGTCGCAGCAGGCTCACCGAAAGCGGGCAGGCGTGGGGCGACGGCGCCCTCTACACGAAGGCGCTCGACGCCTGCAAGGAGGTCATCGCCAAGGAGAATGCCTGCGTGGGTCTGGAAGGCTCGTTCGAGGAAATCTGGCGCGGCATGATGAAGCGCGAGGTCGCGGCCGGAGGCGAGACGCTCTTCGTGATCCCCTTTGCCGACAACCGCGGCCAGTGGATGAACAACTACGCCGTCAAGCACTACACGGCGGATAAGTACTGCGGCAAGGCGAATGCCGGCGGCACGATCGGCCCGCTTCCCACGCTCTACTACGAGTACGACAGGAACGACCGCCGCCGCGACATCTCCTGCGTGCCCTTCCGCTGGAACGGCGGCAGGCAGGAGTTGGAGAACATCCAGAAATGGTACAGCGGCAAATACCGCTACGAATGGATGGACGAGGTCATCTCGGGCAACGACTGCGGCATCAAGCCGATCGTGATGCGCTATGCCGACGTGCTGCTGATGGCCGCCGAGGCCGCCAACGAACTGAACGACCTGCCCTACGCCAAGACGCAACTGCGCAAGGTCCGCTACCGCGCCTTCAAGTCCGACGAGGCGGTGGATAAATACCTTGAGGGCATCGGCTCGAAGGACGCCATGTTCAAGGCCATATACAGGGAGCGCATGCTCGAATTCAGCTGCGAGCAGATCCGCAAGCAGGATCTGATCCGCTGGGGCCTGCTCAAGGCGTCGCTCGACGATGCGAAGAACAAGATGAAGGCCATGCTCGACCACACGCCCTACACGTCGGAACTGACGGGCAAGACCTACGATTTCAGCCTTGTCGGCACGAAGGTCTACTACAAGTATGCCGCCGACGGCGAGACGGTGCAGCTCCACGGACTCGATTTCGGCGAGGCCGGCGAGCCTGAAGGCACGGGCTGGACGCTCTTCACGTCGAAGAAGACCGACGGCACGACCGAGGAGGAGTATATCAAGAGCGGCACGACCGCCGTGGCGCGCATCGACATGATCTACCAGTACGATCCCGACGTGCATATGTTCTGGCCGCTTTTCAAACAGTCGATCACCACCAACAGCCTGCTGGTTAACGATTACGGTTACCCGATGCAATAGCGTTCTGAAAAAGGAAAAAACAAGAAAACGCATGAAAACGATCATCAATAAATTCCTGCTGCTCGTGACGCTCTTCGCCGGTGCGGCGTCGCTTCACGGCTGTTCGGACCCCGACGGGATCATCGAGGACATCGCCTACGGCCGCGAGTTCTCCCCGCTGAACTTCACCCATACGTTGTCCAACAACGTCAACGTGACCTTCTCGTGGACGGTCATGGCCGGAAT
>OGZK01003131.1_pt1 | contig 13419 bp, 9 predicted proteins | sample 1576791 | NCBI WGS metagenome assembly OGZK01 (sample SAMEA3541556, study PRJEB24748) | human gut metagenome | biome: human gut; feature: human-associated habitat; material: faeces | place: China | collected 2012
CGTAATACTTCTTAAATCGGAACTTTATTTACTGTTTTCTGTTCAGAATCATCTAATTTCTTGTCGGCTACATCTTCTGCTTCCGATTCTTTCGGCTTTTCTTCTGTCGGCGGTTTGGATTCCTTTTTCTCCGCATTCTTAGAAGTCGTTTCCGTCTTTTCCGACTCCGACTTTGTAGAGGTAGTCGGCTTTGCAGAAACTGCCTTTGCCGGTTCTGGCTGTTTGCCATCTGCTGCCTGCCGCTTTTCTCTTGCAATTGCCAGCAATACGGCATTGTGCTTCTTATCGTAGCGATAGAACAGAATCAAGACAACAATACCAGCAGCCAGACAAATCAAGCCGATATTCCACCCCGGCGGTGTAAAGGTCATGGTGACTTCATGTTCACCCGGTTCGAGCGGAACGCCAACCAATGCATTCAGCAGCTTCACCGGTTCGACTTTCTTTCCGTCTACCTTCACCGTCCAACCATCTTCGTACGGGATGCTGGTCATCATTACCTGACCTTCTTCTGCTGTAATCGTACCAGTAATCTTCCGATCGTTGAACTTGGTGATGTTCCACTGATTTTCCTTCATCTTGTCAATGTCTTCCTGGAACATTGCTTCATCGAAGCTATAGAAGAAGAAGTTCTTTACAATGGTGTATTCGTTGGCAACGGTCATTCGCAAGCACAGCTTTGTACCGATGTCAAACTGACCGAGCCGCATAATGGTGTAGTTATCGCCTTCAAAGTAAGCGTTGAACCAGTCAAAATCATAATCGCTGGTTTCATCGTTCCACTGACCGAGCCACAAGTTTACAGACTTCTGGTTTTCGGTCTTAAAGAAGATATAAATCGGGTCTTCTGTTGCAACTGTCAGAGGGAAATCCACCGTCGGGTCGCCGCTCTGTCCAGCCGTGTAGCAAGTCTGATCACCGTAAGCAGATGTTGTAACATTGCTCAGAATCGGATCACCATCCAGTTCTACCGGAGAATAATAACTCTTGCTGCCAGAGATTGCACCAGATGCATCAAATTCCATGTTACCGCTGATGACACTCATCAACATATTCTGGCTGTTGAACGGATTATCATTGCCCAGATGGTCAATGCGTTCTACATCTGCATCTGCCATATAACCAATGGAAAGTGCGTTCGGGTTTTCATAGGTTCTGATGGTCTGGCTAACATTGTTTTCATCTGTATAATTATAGTCCCAATCGGTCTTTGCAACATAAGTCGGGTTCAGTTTCCGGTTTGTGCTATCGCTTTCCCGATTCAGAACATACTTGATGCCCAGCAAGGAATCCGCCGGCGGTGTATTACCGTCATAACGGGTATAATAGCTGTGCATACAATAGCCCATGGTTTCAATAAAGTTGATGATGTCGGTATTCATAACCGAGCTGGAATGCGAAATACCACGCAGACCAAATGCACCATTATCGTTGACGCAACGGTAGAATGTCTTTTCTGCACGGTACAAACCGCTGTCATTTTCTTCCAGCTGGTCGGTTGCTGCACGACCGTTTTCAATGAAGTTTGTCCAGGATTTCTTTGTGGAGTATGCAACTTCATCATCGATTTTTTTCATGGAGTCCACAGCGTTATAAGTCAATTCACTGCCGACTGCAAACAGCATGACAACTGTTACAACCACATTGCTCATGCGTTTGAGGTCTTCCTTTGTGCCGCCCTTCATGAAGTACAGGCAGACACAATAGATGCCAATCAGAATGATAGAAACCCAGATGCTCTTAATCGTATCAATGTGCTCATAGCCCAGCTTCGAGATGACTAGCAGCAATACCATCCAGCCGAAGAACACTGCTCCCAGAATGCCCGGCTTGACCGATTTCAGCTTGGTAAATGCCATTGCTGCCATCGTCAACAGGACAAACGAAATCAGGAACGAATACCGATAAGGCAGCCAGTTCGGGGACTGTCCGCCGTGCCACATCATATCAATCGGCTTGAAGTACATACTGACAACCATGCAAACCAGAACGAAGGTATAACCAATTTTCTTTCTCCAGAATCAGTTTGATAGACGAACAGATCGATTCAAGATTTGCTTTGATTGCTTCATAGACAACCTCTGCGGTAATTTCACGTTCCACCGGAAGACCGCTTACGACATCCAGACCAACAACGGTCATCGTTTCCTGTCTTCCCGGAAGTCCGCTTCCAAGCTCTTCTTTTAATGCTTTGGCGGTTTTCTTTCCGATCACAAGGTTAAATTCCCTGCGGATATAGCTGATGATAGACTCATCGAGACGATTGGACCCGAAATGCATCAGATCACTGAGTACAAGTCCTCCGAGAGAAATCACAGAAATTTCGATCGTGTCTGCTCCCATATCCACGACCATGACTCCGGTAGGCTGATTTACATCAATCCCAAGTCCAACGGCATCTGCAAGTGGTTTTTCACAGAGCATAACGTTTTTCGGACGAAATTTGCTTTTATAAAAAAGTTCAAAGAATGCACGTTTTTCTACATCGGTAATGTCTGTCGGTACTGCGACAAGAAATTCTGCATTCTTTACTCTTCCTTTTAATTTTTTCTCAATATAATCAAAAATCATGGTCTGCAGAAAATTGTAATCTGCGATCACTCCCGTAGAAACCGGAAACGTAACGTTGATGCTTTCCGGTGCTTTTTCATACATTGCATAGGCATCATCACCATACGCATAAATCTGCGTTTTGTTGATAATGGCAATGGTGTTTTTTTCAGATACCACTTTTCCACTGGATTTACTGAATACTTTAAAATTACATGTACCGAAGTCAATACCATAAATATTGTTACTCATTGTCTTCTCCCTTTTCTTGTGTTATAACAATTTATTTTCGCGAAAACTGAAATACTGCTGATCTCCGATTACGATATGATCAGCAAGGGTTAATCCCAACACCGAGGCGCCTGCCCGAATCTGTTCGGTAAGCTTTTTGTCTTCTGTGCTTGGAGTTGGGTCTCCACTCGGATGATTGTGCAGGATAACGATCATAACAGCATTTCGAAGCAGTGCTTTGCGAAACAGTTCCATGGGAGAAACATATGCATAACTGATGCTCCCGGTTGCGATTACACTGTCTCCTAAAAATTTGCATTTGGAATCAAAGAAAGCTGCCATAAAGGCCTCTTCCCTGCGGTGCCGGAGTTCTTCCATATAATAATCGGCGATGGAAGACGGACAGTTCATGGATAAATGATATCCGCGTCCGGTTCTGGCAATGCGCTTGGAAAGCTCCGCAATTGCTTTCAGCTGTGTTGCCTTGACCGGGCCAATGCCCCTGCGTTCTAAAAGCTGTTCATATCCGATTTCGTACAGATTCAAAAGATTTCCCTGACACTCCGACAAAAGATCACGTGCAAGATCCAAAGCCGTATAATCCTTTGTTCCTGTCTTTAATATAATTGCAAGAAGCTCTGCATCCGACAGCGCCTCTGCTCCAAGAATCTGAAAACGTTCGTAAGGACGTTCCGATTCCGGCAGGTTTTTCATTGAAATGTGACTCAAAACAGGTTCCTTTCTACTTTTCCGAAGCCACATGAAAACTCATATTATTTTAGCACAGTTCATCTATATTAACAAGGTTACGTTCATAAAGTTTCTGTAAAGACATAAGAATTCCAAGCTTCGCATGGTACCATGTCAGCCCCCCCTGAAAATAAACGGCATATGGCGGTTTCACCGGGCCATCTGCGGAAAGTTCGATGGAAGAACCCTGTACGAATGCACCTGCTGCCATAATAACGTCACAGTCATAACCAGGCATTGCCCATGGCTCCGGAGTGACATAGCTGTCTACCGGTGCAGCAGCCTGAATTCCTTCACAGAAAGCAATCATGGCATCCCGGTTTTGAAATTCCACAGCCTGAATAATGTCATGGCGGCTTTCTGTACTGTCCGGAACCACTTTATACCCCAGTTTTTCATAAATATCTGCCGCAAAAATGGCTCCCTTTAAGGCACCGCTTACAACGGTCGGTGCAAGAAAGAGGCCCTGATAAAAGGACTGGATCACACCAAGCGAAGCTCCTACTTCTTTTCCGAGTCCAGGGGAAGTCAGGCGATATGCCGCATTTTCCACACATTCCTTTTTACCGACAATGTATCCGCCAATCGGAGCAAGGCCGCCTCCTGGGTTTTTAATCAGAGAACCGACCATCATATCCGCTCCCACTGCAAGTGGCTCCCGGTCTTCCACAAACTCTCCGTAACAATTGTCAACCATACAGATGACATCCGGTTTGATATTTTTGATAAATGTGATCAGTTCCCCAATCCGCTCGACCGACAGCGTTGGACGTGTCTGGTATCCCTTAGAGCGCTGGATGGTTACCAGGCGGGTGTTTTCATGGATTGCATTCCGGATTCCATCGTAATCAAATGAACCGTCCGGCAGCAGATCCACCTGGGAATAAGTGATTCCGTATTCGGCAAGGGAACCTTTGGATGGGCGGATGCCAATTACTTCTTCCAGAGTGTCGTACGGTTTTCCGACCGGAGAAAGAAGCTCATCGCCCGGACGCAGATTGGACATCAGCGCGAGCGCAAGTGCATGGGTTCCACAGGTGATCTGTGGACGGACCAGCGCATCTTCCCCGCCAAAACAGTCTGCATATACCCGCTCTAAAGTATCTCTTCCCATATCATTATATCCGTATCCGCTCGAAATATTAAAACATTCTGCACTCACACGGTTTTTCTGCATGGCTGCAATGACTTTCATCTGATTGTATTCCGCATTTGCATCAATCTTTTCAAAACGCTCTTTTAATTCCTGTTCGATTTTTTCGCCAAATGCATAAACTTTCTCGGAAATTCCAAGTTCTTTATATTTTTCTTCCAGTAACTGATTCATTGTATGATTCCTTTCTCGTGTAAAACATCCGTCATTTTCTGTAACATCTGATCTTCCCGGTCATTGAATTCGGATTTGTCCAGCCAGATGACATTCTTTTCCCGGCGAAACCAGGTAAGCTGCCGTTTCGCAAAATGTCTGGTTTCCCGTTTGATCACATACACCGCTTCCTCAAGGGAGCAGCTGCCGTCCAGATAATCTAAAATTTCTTTGTATCCCAGTCCCTGCATGGAAACCATATCTTTGCGGCATCCCATATCATACAGCGTTTTTACTTCTGTAAGAAGTCCCTGCTCCATCATTAAGTCCACGCGCTGATCAATGCGCCGGTATAATTTTTCCCGTTCGTCCGTCAGTACAAAATATGCAAAACGATATGGAGATGTTTTCTGATGTTCTTTTTCGTTGTGTGCGGAAATCGGCGTATGGTTCTGATGGTAAAATTCCAGTGCACGGATGACCCGTTTGATATTATTTTCATGAATGGTTTCATAAGAAACCGGATCAATTTCTTTTAATTTTTCATGCAGGGCATGCGCCCCGTATTCTTTTGCAAATGCCGTAAGTTCTGTACGGTATGCCGTATCGGATTCCTCTTTGGAAAAGTCTATGTCGTACAACAGGGACTGGATGTAAAATCCGGTTCCGCCGGCGATAATCGGGATCTGTCCTGCAGCATAGATCTGCTGCAGGGCCTCTTTTGCCATCTGCTGAAAACGGACAATATTAAACTCTTCGGATGGCTCTAACACATTGATCAGATAATGGGGGATTCCCTCCATCTCTTCCGGCATGACTTTTGCAGAACCGATATCCATGTGTTTATATACCTGCATCGAATCCGCGGAAATAACGGCGCCGTTTATTTTTTTTGCAAGTTTTATTGATAAAGCGGTTTTCCCGACGGCTGTGGGACCTGCAAGAATGACAAGTGGTTTCATGAAACAATCCTCTTAAATTTTTTCTCTATTTCGTATTTTGACATGGAAATGATGGTCGGCCTTCCATGCGGACAGCAAAACGGATTTTCCAGCGTCAGTAATTCCGTCATGAGTGCATCCACTTCCGGCAGGCTCAGTCTATGATTTCCCTTTACCGCTGCCTTGCAGGACATGGTGGCTACTTTTTCCAGTATCAGTTCCGGCGTCTGCCGTCCGGTCAGGTTGGAAAAATCATCAAGCATTTCGATAAACAGATCTTTCATGTCAATATGGTACAGATTATCCGGTACTGCAGAGATCATATATTCTCTGCCACCGAAATTTTCGATCTCATACCCAAATTTTTTGATTTCCGGCAGATACATCTCTAACATTTCCTGCTCATGGGCATCCAGACTCAGCACAATGGGCGGGCTGACTGCCTGGGATGTAAATTCTTTTTCTTTTAATTTTGCCATCATCCGTTCAAAAAGTACCTTTTCATGTGCCGCATGCTGATCCATAATATACAATTTATCCTCGTATTCGATCAGCCAGTAGGTTTGAAACAACTGCCCGATGATGCGGTGCTTTTTGCGGGCATCATCCGTTAAAAATTCCGGTGAAGCAGCGGCAAGGGTCATCTGTTCGCCAGCCGGTTGTTTTCTGCAAAGATCTGCAGGAGGGACGGATTCCTCCCGCTTTGGGAACGGATCAAAGGATTCCCGTACCATGGTTTTATCCGGATGCTGTGGCACATACGGCTCAAATGCCGGTGCTTTTTTTGATGGCACAGGCAAAGCCACAGGAGAAACCGGTTTTTCCGGAATCGGAGGCTGGTGATGCTGCTGTCGGATTTCATTGATTCTGCGCTTTTCAAATGGTTCCGGAATCGGTTCTTTGTATGCCGGGGGAAGATTCTTTTTTTTATGTTCTGCTTCATCTACCGGGACTTCCGGAATCAGTTCCTTATGGGAAAGCAGTCCGAAGAGAACATCACACAATTCTTTGTAAATTTCCTGATTGTGTCCAAACCGCAGTTCCATTTTTGTCGGATGCACATTCACATCTAGGGTATCCTCCGGAAATGTGAAATACAAAACTGTAAACGGATACTGGTGCTGCATCAGGAAATTATGATAAGCCTCTTCTATCGATCTGGAAAGCAGAGAACTTTTGATGTAGCGTCCATTGATAAAATAGTTTTCGTAATTCCGGTTTCCGCGGTTAATCACAGGTTTTCCAATATAGCCGGAAAGGGAGAAATATTCTCCCTTGTAGTTTACCTCTAACAGTGCCGCCGCAATCTCACGTCCGTAAATATGGTAAATGAGATCCCGTTTTTTCCCGTTTCCGGAAGTGTGCAGTCTTGTCTGGTTGTTGTTGATATATTTAAAAGAAATATCCGGATGGGACAGGGCAAGTTTTTCCAGCATGTCACTGATGTAGGTGCCCTCTGTCTGTGCCGTCTTTAAAAATTTGCGTCTGGCAGGGGTATTGTAAAACAGGTCCCGGACCAGAAATGTTGTGCCATCGGGAGCACCGATTTCTTCGTCTGCAATTTCTTTTGAGCCTTCGATCACGTACCGGGTGCCGGTCAGGGCATCGGCTGGTTTGGTGATCATTTCCACTCTGGAAACAGCAGCAATGCTGGAGAGTGCTTCCCCACGGAATCCTAAAGAATGTACACACATCAGATCTTCTGCACTGCGGATTTTGCTGGTTGAATGCCGCAAAAAGGCCAGTGGAACTTCTTCTTTTGGAATTCCGCATCCATTGTCCGTGATGCGGATCAGGGAAATGCCCCCTTCTTTGATCTCCACGGTAATGGCGGATGCCCCTGCATCAATGGCGTTTTCCACAAGCTCCTTTACCACAGAGCTTGGGCGTTCCACGACCTCTCCTGCTGCAATCTTATCAATTGTCTCCTGACTTAATAACGCAATTTTGCTCATTCGTTTTTCCTTTTTTATATCCTACCAGCGGTTTTTAACTTTGTTCTGAAGTTCATACAGTTTATTGAGTGCATCCATCGGGGTCATGTGGCTGATATCCACGTCACGCAGTTCCTGAATGATATCGTCATCTTTTACGGTGTCAAACAATGACATCTGTGTCAAATCCACCTCATCGAGATGCGGTTTTTTCTTTTTGCCGGAGGCTTGTCCTTCCACGGATATATTTTTCACGGTTTCCGTAATATCGTTTGCAGAAAGCTGGTTGACAATGTCTTTTGCACGGTTAATCACAAGTTCCGGAATCCCTGCCAGTTTAGCAACCTGTATTCCATAACTTTTGTCTGCGCCGCCCTTTACAATCTTGCGCAAAAAGACGATGTCGTCTCCTTTTTCCTTGACCGCAATACAATAATTATTGACACTGTTTAATTTTCCTTCCAGTTCCGTCAGTTCATGATAATGTGTGGCAAACAGTGTTTTTGCTCCCAGTAATTTGGGATTGCTGATATATTCGACAACCGCCCAGGCAATGCTGAGTCCGTCGAAGGTACTGGTTCCGCGTCCGATTTCATCCAGAATCAGAAGGGAATTCGCTGTGGCATTGCGAAGAATATTTGCCACTTCATTCATTTCTACCATAAAGGTACTCTGCCCACTTGCCAGATCATCTGAAGCCCCGACACGCGTGAAAATCCGGTCCACAATTCCAATGTTGGCAGATTCTGCCGGAACAAAGCTTCCAATCTGTGCCATCAGAACGATCAGTGCGCTCTGGCGCATATAGGTAGATTTTCCTGCCATATTCGGACCGGTAATGATGGAAATCCGGTTATTGTGATTGTCCAGATACGTGTCATTGTCTATAAACATATCATTGACAATCATTTTTTCGACAACCGGATGACGGCCGCCTTTGATATCAATCACGCCGGATTCGTTGATCTTTGGTTTGCAGTAATTATTCTGTCCTGCCACAAGTGCCAGGGAAACAAACACATCAATCTGCGCCACTGCCCGTGCGGTTGCCTGAATACGTGCAACATTATCCGCGATGGTATCCCGGATCTGGCGGAACAGATCGTATTCTAATTCGACCAGACGATCCTGGGAACCGAGAATCGTATCTTCGAGTTCTTTTAATTCCGGCGTAATATAGCGCTCGGCATTGGTCAGTGTCTGCTTTCTCACATAGTAATCCGGCACCTGATCCTTAAAGGAATTGGTCACTTCCAGATAATATCCAAACACTTTGTTGTATTTGATACGCAGGTTCTTAATTCCAGTCTTTTCGCGTTCTTTGCCCTCTAAGTCTGCCAGCCATTTCTTTCCATCCGTTGATGCGTTCCGCAGCCGGTCCACTTCCTCATTGTATCCGGTTTTTATGATGTTGCCGTCACGTACGGAAATCGGAGGATCATCGTTGATGGAAGACTTCAAAAGTGCACACAGATCTTCCAGACAGTCAAAATGTTCCCGGATTCCGGTGGCAAGCTCTCCCTTTAAATCCTCAAGCAGTGTTTTAATCGGAGGCAGCATTTCTAAAGAATTGCAAAAAGCAATCATATCCCGCGGATTGGCGGTCTGGTATGTAATTCTGGTAATCAGACGTTCCAGATCATATATTGGTCCTAAATATTCCCGCAATTCTTCCCGGGTGATCTCCTGATCATTTAAATTTGTAATCAGTTCCTGCCGTTTTAATATCTCTGTTTTGTCGATCAGCGGCTGTTCCACGTAAGAGCGCAGAAGTCTGGCACCCATTGCCGTCTTTGTCTTATCCAGTACCCAGAGCAGGGAACCACGTTTTTGTTTTTCCCGCATGGTCTCTACCAGTTCGAGATTTCTCCGGGAAGAACTGTCAATGATCATATATTTCCCGATGGAATACGGACGGAGTTCCAGAATATTAGAAAGGGTGTTCTTTTGTGTTTCATACAGATATTTCAGTAATGCCGCGGAGGCAATCACACCACAGTCGTAATCCATCAGTCCCAGCCCTTCCAGACTCTGTACATGAAAATGGGACAACAGCGTTTCCTTTGCCAGATCATCCCCGAAATACCAGGAATCCAGAGCGGATACCGCAATTCCCATGCGCTCCTTCATATCATCGATATCTACCCCGCTCATATAAAACGGCTCGTTGCAGATGATTTCTGTCGGACTGAAACGATTCAGCTCGTCCAACAGTTTTCGTTCACTGTCCACTTCCGTTACAAAGAAATCTCCGGTCGTAACGTCGGTCGTCGCAATGCCGTATTTATCCCCGATATATACGATACACATGAGATAATTGTTTTTTGCCTCGTCTAACGACTGCATATCAATGTTTGTTCCCGGAGTGACTACACGGATGACTTCCCGTTTGACAATTCCTTTTGCCAGTTTCGGATCTTCCACCTGTTCACAGATTGCTACTTTGTATCCTTTTTTGACCAGCCGGTTGATATATCCGTCTGCGGCATGAAACGGAACCCCACACATCGGTGCCCGTTCTTCCAGTCCACAGCTTTTTCCTGTCAGCGTCAGTTCGAGTTCCTTTGAAACTGTTTTGGCATCCTCGAAAAACATTTCATAAAAATCACCCAGACGGTAAAACAGGATACAGTCTTTGTATTCTTCTTTTGTCTGCAGATAATGCTGCATCATTGGTGTTACTTCTTGTTTCACTTTTTTCTCTCTTTCTAATAAACCGGATGATAACGTTTCATCACATCATCAGCCAGACGCAGACCGTCCATCGCTGCCGACATAATGCCTCCCGCATATCCTGCGCCTTCTCCACCCGGATAAATTCCGTGCACACGGCTCTCTCCATTTGTATCCCGCATGATCCGCACCGGAGATGAGGTGCGTGTTTCCATGCCGGAAAGAATCGCATCAGACCGGTCAAACTGCGGAATAATGTTCGAAAAATGTTCCATTCCAAGCAAAAAGGAATGTTCCATGTCCTCTGTCATCAGACCTCTGAGATTTGCAAAGCAGGTCTGCCCTTTTGTCTGGGAATTAAAATCTCCATATCCTTGGCTTTCGATATTCTGCCGGTAATCGCCAAACAGCTGCTGCGGAATTTTTCCGTTTCCCAGCTGATAAGTTTTATGTTCGAGTGTTTCCTGAAAGTGCATGCCATCAAGTGGATCCTGTGCTCCGTAATCGGCAGGGGAAACCGAAACAATAATGGCAGAATTTGCGTTTTTCCCACTTCTGCCCGAATAACTCATACCATTGACACAGGTTTTTTCCTTCATGGAGGAAGCATTTACGACATAACCGCCCGGACACATGCAAAAGGAATATACCCCGCGTCCGTTTGGAAAATTGGACGTCACCTTATAAGGTGCGGCAGGAAGCCGCAGGGCGTTTCTTTTTCCGTTTCCGTACATGGCATCATCGATCATCTGCTGGGGATGTTCCACGCGGAATCCCACGGCAAAATTTTTGGCTTCCATTGGAAGCTGGTGCCGGTGCAGCATCATAAAGGTATCCCTTGCACTGTGTCCAAGTGCAAGAATGGCAACATCGGCAGGAATCACCGTATCATCCTCCGTCACAAGTGCATGCAGTGCGTTTTCTTTTATCTGAATGTCTTTTAAACAGGTCTGAAAACGAAACTCCGCGCCGTGTTTGATCAGGTAATCCCTCATATTTTTGATCACCTTCGCCAGAATATCGGTTCCGATATGTGGTTTTGCATCATAAAGAATCTCCGATGGCGCTCCGAATTTCACGAATGTTTCGAGTACATAGCGGTTTCTTCCGGATGGATCTTTCACCACCGTGTTTAATTTTCCATCGGAAAAGGTTCCTGCCCCACCTTCTCCAAACTGTACATTGGAATCCGGCTGCAGAATACCGGTTTTCCAGAAGCGTTCAACGTCCGCACTGCGGTCTTCTACCTGTTTTCCACGCTCTAAAATAAGCGGCGCATATCCTGCAAGTGTCAGCTGCCAGGCGGCAAAAAGACCACAGGGACCGGCTCCCACAATCACCGGACGCCGGTTTAAACGTTCATGCCCCATTTCCGAAAAACGGTAACCGGTTTCTGTCACAAGGCTGACGGAAGGCTGATGCAGTTTTTTTACGATGCTGTTTTCCTGACGGATCGTTACATAGATGCAATATACATAAAACAATGACGGCTTTTTCCGTGCATCGAGGGAACGCCGCATCACCTCGTAATGAAATGTTTCTTTCGATGGAATACGAAGTGTTTTTCTGATTTTATCTTCCAGATCTTTTTGGGAATGTCCTACTGGAAGCTTTAACTGATTGATTTTAATCATTATGAACCTACTTTACTTCCTGCGACATGTCCGCTGGACCATGCCCATTGCAAATTATATCCCCCACAGATTCCATCGACATCCAAAAGTTCACCAACGAAATAGATGCCCGGGACAATCCGTGATTCCAGCGTATCTGTGTGGATTTCTTCTGTGTGGATTCCCCCAGTGCACACCTGTGCAGCAGAAAAATCCCTTACCTTTTTTAAGCGGACAGGAAATGTCTGTATCTGTCTGCAGAGCGTTTCGGTCTGTTTTTGGGAAATCCGTTCCGTGTGTTCATGAACCGGAATGCCTGCTGCCTTAAGTATAACCGGAATCAGTTTATGGTTTAAAAGCCCACGAAGTGATTCTGCGGCATCCTGTATCCCGGCATCCCGTGAAAATCTGCGCTGCAGTTCCTGCGCAAGCATATCTTCGGAAAAATCCGGCAGAAAATTGATGGTAAGCTCTGCCTGTTTTTTCTGATACAGCGCTTTCGAGGCCGGACTGCTGATCTGAAATACCGGAATACCGGAAATCCCGTAATCTGCAAGCTGCAGTTCTCCCCGTTCCTGTTCGCATTTCTGCCCATCTATGTACAAAGACAGGAGTGCGTCCGTGCGGACTCCGGATACTTTGGAAAATTCCATTCCTTCTGCCTCAAATCCACACAGTGCCGGCAAAATCGGCTCAAACCGGTGCCCAAACGATTTTATCAGCGAAATCATGGATCCATCGCTTCCGGATTTCGGTGCAGCACGAAGACCTGTTGCAAAAACAAGATTGTGGGAACAATACGTTCCCATGGATGTCCGTACCTCAAATCCGTATTTTGTCTCACAAAGCTGCCGGATGTCACAGGAAGTGACCAGGGAAACTCCGCTTCGTTTCATTTCCGCGGACAGCGCATCCGCAACGGAAGAAGCCTGTCCGGAGTTTGGGTATACATATCCGTTCTTTTCTTTTGGCCAGATGCCGATCTCCCGGAAAAACGCAAGGGTATCTTCCACTGTAAACTGCTTTAAAATTTCCTGTATCAGTCCGTGGTCTCCGTAATAACACCGGGGAGACATCTTAAGATTTGTAAAATTACATTTTCCGTTTCCAGTTGCCAGAATTTTTTTCCCCGGCTTATCCATATGTTCTAAGACGGTAACGGACAATCCACGTCTTGCGGCCGTAATTGCGGTCATCATGCCGGAAGCTCCGGCGCCAATCACGAGCACATCCTGTTGTTTTGATTTTTTCTTATCCATAGTCCACCTGTCATTTTATCTGTTAAACCAGTTAAATATTTTATCATATGGGTATAAAATATTCAACTCGAATAGCTTTCCAAAAAGTCAAAAAGGCTCTCTTCATCTGCAAATCCAATGCCATTTTCCGCCTGTTTCTGCAGTTTTTGACTTAAATTCTCA
>OGZK01003151.1_pt1 | contig 13349 bp, 9 predicted proteins | sample 1576791 | NCBI WGS metagenome assembly OGZK01 (sample SAMEA3541556, study PRJEB24748) | human gut metagenome | biome: human gut; feature: human-associated habitat; material: faeces | place: China | collected 2012
GCTGGAAGTTTAACACATAGTCATTGGGCTGGACAGGTTCCAGGCAGAATACTTCAATCAGTGCTCCCGTTTCTTTCCGGAAATGCAGGCGTGCTTGGATGACTTTGGTATTGTTGAATATCATCAGGCTTCCCGATGGCAGATACTCCGGCAGTGAAGTGAATCTGTCTTCTGAAACTTCTCCGTGGCGATACAATAACAGTTTGGACTGGTCACGTACGGACAATGGGAACTTTGCAATGCGTTCGTCCGGCAACGGGTAGTTGAATTCGCTGATTCTGATATGTCTGGGGTCTTCTTTCATGATGGCTTTCTCTTTATTATATCGGCTGCAAAGGTACGGATATTTGGGAAGATTTGAAGAATAAGGGAAATAATTCCTAACTTTGCAGGAAGAAAGTAGGAAAAGACAAACTAAAAGATAAGTTACTATGAAGATAGGAGATAAAGTTCGTTTCCTCAGCGAAGTTGGGGGCGGTGTTGTGACAGGATTTCAAGGGAAAAACATCGTGTTGGTGGAAGATGCCGACGGTTTTGACATACCGATGCCCATAAACGAATGTGTGGTGATAGAGACCGATGATTATAATATCCCCACTCCGGCAGCCAAAGCGGCTGCCAAGAAGAAGCGGGAAGAAGAGCAACAATTGCGCACGGCCGCTACTGCGGCAAGGCCGTCTGCTATGGAGTCTCAGGTTTCAGAGCCTCAATCGGTCCGTTTGGAGAAACCGCAGATATCTGTTTATCGTCAGCCCGAGATGAAAGGTGGAGATATCCTGAATGTCTTTCTGGCCTTTGTTCCGGAGGATATCAAGGCTGTCAGCACTACACCTTTCGAGACATATTTGGTGAACGATAGTAATTATTATATGTATTATACCTATTCGAGTGCCGAAGGAAAGTCCTGGACAGCCCGTTCGCATGGTTTGATAGAGCCGAATACGAAACTTCTGCTGGAGGAGTTCGAAAAGTCCGAGTTGAACGACCGTGAACGTGTGATGGTACAGCTGGTGGCATTCAAAGATAACCGTGCGTTCACAATGAAACCGGCTGTCAGTGTGGAAGTCCGCATAGATATGGTAAAGTTCTATAAACTGCATACATTCCAGCAGACGGTTTTCTTTGAAACACCGGCCTTGGTGTATGATATTGTCCGGAATGACCAGCCTGTCAAGCAGGTGTATGTTTCGGCAGAGGAACTGAAGGAGGCTTTGATACAGAAAAAAACGGCAGATACTCCGTCCAAACCGCAGACGGTCATCAAGCGTGGTGGCAAGAATGGGATTGTCGAGATTGACCTGCATATCGGCGAGTTGCTGGATGACACCTGCGGTATGAGCAACAGCGAAATATTGAATTACCAGCTGGATAAGTTTCGTGAAGTGATGGAACAATACAAAAAAAAGCGCGAACAACGCATCGTCTTTATTCACGGCAAGGGAGATGGAGTGCTGCGTAAAGCCTTGCTGGACGAGCTGAAACGTAAATATCCTGACTGCCGCCATCAGGATGCTTCGTTCCAGGAGTATGGATTTGGGGCGACGATGGTGACGATTAAATAAAATCAAGTATTTGAATAGTGAATAGGGCAGTTCAAACATTGGAATGCCCTATTCATTATTTATAGTCTGACATTGACTCTTGTATTTTTCCTTATGTGTATTTCTTGAGTGGAAGGATTGGACTGCATCATTTCTGATTCTATTTGCTGGATTGCTCTTTTGGCTTTGTGTACAAACCTGCCTTTGGGATATTTTCGCAAATATTCTTCGTAATCTGCTACCGACTGGCAACTATAGAAGAGGCGTTCTTCATTTTCTCTTCTGACTTCTCTTATATCAGTAATGGGAAGAACTGGCTGTGAAGAAGGTTGTGGATGTGGGTGGACAATCTGTTTTTTAGGTTCCTCTTGGAACTGTTCAAGTTTTGCAGTATCCGTTTTTACCGAGTCCATAACGATGTTTTCTTCTCTATTTATTGGGGAGATTGGATTTACCTTGTTTCCCAAAAATTGTTTTATAAAGTTTGCATGAGATGAGGAGGGGTATTCTTTTAGAAAATCTCTGTAGTCTTCTTCTGTACGGCATGCAGCGTACTTGCGCTCTTCTTCAAGGTGTCTAAAGTATATGGAACCTCCTTTGACAAGCAATAGAATCAATACTATACCAAGGCCGGTCCATCCTGCTATGCGTTTATGCATGTTCGAAGGACAGAACTTTTCTTTAAGGCGTGGTGATGTTGTTTTAGGAAAAAGTGGAGCAATAGGCTTCAGCTGTACTGAAGGAGAGTCTGTCTTTGTTTGTTTTAGTATGGAGCAAGCAAACTCATAGGCTTGTTGGGCTGTGGGGCGGTCCCAAGTGTTGAGGGCAAGGCATGCGTGAACAAACTGGGACAATTGGGAAGAATATTTCTCATCTAATGCTGGAATATGTGCACCATTCAGTTGGACACAACCTCCCATACCTTCCCATAATACAAGACCAGTGGATAATTCATAAACACTCATCCCTAAAGACCATATATCGCTGGTAGCCACAATCAGTGGTTTCTCTGCAAAACGTTCTGGTCCCATATAGGCAAGTGTTCCGGAACTTTCTACTTTGTTGATACTTTTACGAAAAGTATGCTCCAGTTTACGGCTGATGCCAAAATCTGAGATGATGAATTTGTCATCATCCCCTATCAAAATATTATCGGGTTTTATATCTTGATGAATGATAGGAGGATTCTGATTATGAAGAAACATCAATCCGCATGATACATCGCGTATGAAGCGCCAGATTTGCTTTTCAGACATTTTGCCTTTCAAGCTCGCTGAGGACCCTTTGGGACAGTAAGGCATTACCAAAAAAGGGCACTGTCCAAAAACATCAAAATGATTAAGGTGCAGTAGATTGGGATGGTGTAATTTGTAGGCAAGTTTGAATTCTTCCCGGAAATCTTTTATGCCGTTGTCATCCAACAGTCCGTACAACTTTATGGCAACGTCTACATCTGCTAATATATTTCGGGCAAGCCAGACTTCACCAAAGCTTCCGACTCCTAATAGTTTCTTCAGCTGATAGTGTTCAGCAAATATATCACCATTTTTCAGTTGCATAGTTTCACAATAGTAATCAATCTGTTAGGGTAGTGTTAGTAGTGTCTGTCTCTGTAACTAGAACCGTATCTGCCTGATATAGTATCGTTTTCCATTTTGCATATTGCTGTGGATTTCTATATAAATAGAAGCCTGCCGCTAAAGCCAGTACCAGGAGTAACAGAAGAATTTTCCGGATTTTGTGGTGGTTGGGTTTGCTGAACACTGTATTATTCAACTTTACTTTGGGCTCGGTATCCTGTAGCATGATGTGGCATAACACAATCGTAATATTGTCATATCCACCTGCTTCAAGAGCAGCTTCTATCAACCTATCCTTGCATGTCATTAAATCATCCTGGTTCTCTTCTATAATTTGCATTATCTCTTCGTCGTGGCATAAACCACATAACCCATCACTACACAGTAGGAGAGTATCGCCATCCTTTAAATTATAGGAACGGAAATCGGGATTGGAACGATTGGTCGGGTCTCCTAAACAGCGGGTAATGATATTACTGTAAGGATGGTCAAACGCATTTTCAGGATCTAGTTTTCCCTGATCTACTAAATCTTGTACATAGGAATGGTCTTTAGATAAACGGCAAAAACCTGAATTGCCATTGAATACATAACAACGACTGTCGCCACACCAACAGATATAGGCTTTATCGTTCAATATCCAAGCAATGACAATAGTAGTACCCATTCCCTGGGTACTACTATCTTCTTTACTTGCATTGACAATATTTAAATCAGCGGTTTTGACAGTTCTGCTCAGAAATTCTTCAACGGCTTCTTCTGAGGTAACAATGCCTTCCTGCGTAACGATATCTCCTAAATTCTCGGGGGTGAATGCATTTTGCACCGTCTCAATGGCTATGGCAGAAGCAACTTCTCCGGCATTGGTGCCGCCCATTCCGTCGGCCACTACCAATATGCTGCCATACCGTCCTAAAGAAATGGGTTCTATCGATTGGGGGATAATCCACTCTGATTGGCATAAATCACGATTGACAACAAAATTGTCTTCGTTGTTTTTCCTGACTAAACCAACATTGGTACCTGCCGCTAATTTAATGCTTATCTCGGACATGTTTAATTTTAATGTATTAAATTTCTGATTGGTACTAAACGATCCTTACCCTCTATGCTTCCTACCATGAAACCCACTACTTTGTAAGAACCATTTTCTAGAAGGAATGCTGGAGAACCATAATAACCGGGCTCTGCCACACGATTCTGTAATATGGTAGTCTCATATTTTGTGTCGGCTATATTGGTATGGTCATTGAAATGAGCCGGAGTAAGATTATGAATATCAGCATAACCTGCATAGCCCACCATTTGAACTTCTGTACCTCCACTCATGTTGTCTGCGGCGGTAATGTCGTAAGGCAATCCCTCACCATAAACGCCTTTTCCTCTAATGTATGCCCAACTGTTGGCAGCAGGGGTAACAATGCTGACACTGATATATTTCCTACGTGTATAGGTCAATTTTATCCCATGTTCCCTTAGTTGTACCCTGATGGATTTATCTACTTCTATTTCGGTCACTTGTACATCATTTCGTCCGTCTTTGGCAAAATCGCTACTGGTAAATGTCAGAGGCTTTCCAGTTCCTTTGGTACTGTATGCACGGTAATGGATAATGATATTACATCCTGCTCCTTTGTATACAGCCAATAGTTTACGCCATGGGTCTTTCCACTCTGTGTTGGAGTATATCCATGGCTCGACATTCTGCCTGTCTGTTACAAACATTCCGTTTGATAGCATGAAGCCAGTTCCGCAGATTATATCTGAAACTTGTATGCCCGGATCAAACTTTGTTCCATTATATTCGATTTCAATACGGTCGACTTTAATTGTATAGATATAATCATAATAATCTTTCAAATCTCCTGAAGCATTACTGTCTTGTTCATCTGCTATATCAGGGTCTTCATAATATTGGTCTTTGGAGAGTCTGGTGCCTTCTTGTATATTTGCGTTAATGGCATTGCTTGAATTCTCAATGCTTTTAGTGCTTATGCTGTTTGAGAGATTGTCCAAGTCTGATTTGACCTTATAGAAACTTGCATTGACATTCTTTAATTGACTATTAACGTTGTCCAACTGTGTTTTTAAGGCCTCTGCATTACCGTCACTGTTTCGTAATTTGGTCTCTAACTCCCGTTGCTGTGCTTCTAGAGATGCTCTTTCGGTCCCCAGTGAATCCAATTGGTTTTGGTATCCTTTCAGTTGAAGTTCTTGTTCTTCTGTCTTCTGTGCCAACAAATCATTTTTTACACCTAAACTGTAGTTCCAGGCAGCCAATCCTGCCACCGCCAGTACGAAAACAATTCCCATGATTGTTAATGCGGTCTTGTAGGGGCGTAAGGCTTGTTTGCGGAAAAGGCTCATTCTCTCAGTCAATCCAATGCTGGAAGTTAATGCTTGGCGACCTTGTGGAACAATGAATCCCAAGCGTGGTCCGCCAACGGATAATTGTATTTCATCTCCTGTTTGTAAATAGTAGGACCCATTTATAGGATGTCCGTTGACCAATGTCGGATTGGAGTGTGAAAGGTGGATAAGTTTCCAGTTTTCACCGTCGCGTACAATTGCAGCATGTTTGCGGCTAACTGTTTCGAAACTTTCATCAAAGCGTACTTGGCAGGAAGCGTCTCTACCTAATTCTACTTGGTCGACAATGATTTTTTGGGATTCTCCCGCTTGATGATACTTTGAAGAGGTCTTGTGCTCCAAAATAAAGTAAGTTCTACCGGAAGCACCCATTAATGCCCCCATACCAGCCCCTACTGAGCCGGCTAAGGTACGTTTGTAATTTTGTGTATCCATACTACTTGATATATAATTAATAGTTTTCAAATCTCATTTTTACATCCCCAATGGAGATGATATCTCCAATTTTCAGTATATGCCCTTGTTTGGTGACTTGGGTGGAATTGACATAAGTCCCATTACTGGACTCCTGCCACAACTTTAACTCCTTCTGCCATTGCCCGTCCCGAATAATCCATTTATCAGTGGCGGGATTTGTTTCTATTGTGCAATGATGGCGTGATATATAGGCACTTTGCTGTTCTGTTATATGTAGCAGATTGTCGCGTTCTCTCCCGATAGTAAGGATTCTATTGCCATATTTTATAAGTTCACTTAATTGATATATTTTTCCGTACTCTTCACCTTGCATAATACGTATACAGAAACCATTGACTGTTTGTGGTGGACAATATCCTCTTTCCATAGGGACTTGGCTTATTGCTGGCAGGTGTTCCAACACCTCTTGCACAGACTGGAAACGTTTTTTGAAATCTGGATTAAGACATCCTGCAAAGAGTTGCTGCCACTGCTCTCTATGTTTCAACTGCGTCAATTTCTGCCGGTTCCAATCTCCATTTTTCCCACGTTTCTGATATAGTGCCAATTCATTATGACTGCTCAATTCGCCAAAGGGCAAACTGCCAGTCAATAATTGAAAGGCTAATACTCCAAAAGAAAAAATGTCCGTAGTGGGTAGGACAGTGGCTTCACCTCGCATGCGGTTCACTTGTTCTGGCGGCATATATGCATAAGTTCCGAAGATTTGGTTGGGTTTGCCAAAAATATTGCGTTCGGTCATACGTTTGTTTCTATCCCCTGCTATACCAAAATCTGTCAACGCAGCGATTCCATTACTCTTGAAAAGGACATTCTCCGGCTTTAGGTCACGGTGAACCTTGCCTCTGGTATGCAAAGCATGTAAACCTATTAGAATTTGCTGGCAAATCAGAGGAATCTTACTGCTTCCAGAACCTAAATAAGGTGTTAAATCTCCTCCGGAACAGTATTCCATTACAATATAAGGGTTGCCTCCAACTGTACCGTAGTCCAATGAACGCACTAAATAGTCACAATCAATTTGCCCAGTTTTGAATTCCATCTCGAAACGTTCCATTAATGGTTTACGTATTTCAGGAGGAACTTCCCATAATCTCAGTAGTTTAAGCGCATAATCTTTGCTTGCGCTGTCCGTAACCCGATATACTTTACCGAATGAACCTTCGCCTAATGTTTGGGAAACCCTATAACGGTTATTGATATATTCCCCTACATTATAATCACATCTGTCGACAGTCCGGTTATTCACAAGAGTTATATTTAGTCACATTCAAACTTGAATCTTCGGTCGCCTAGTACAATGATATCATCCGGTATGATTTCTATTTTTCTGTTTACCTGGATATAGGTCGTTTGAAGCATACTTCGGTCAAGCAGATACCAATGACCATCATCGAAAACTATTTCAGCTTGTTCCTTTGAGGTGATTGTACGATTAGACATTTCTGTATTTTCCCGGTTCAAGATGATGGAGTTCCCTTCATATTCAAATCTTTCCGGAAGAATGTTCTCTTCTTCTTCCGGTATAATTGTTAATGAACAGTGAGGTTTGGTTTCCGGTTCTGCCTCTGTGATGTTCTTTATTTGTCGGCGTATGGTCGGCCGATGTACGCGGACACCGCAGTTTGGGCAAAAAGAGCAGGTTATTGCTATCTTACTTCCACATTCATGACAGAGCATTTTCTCTTCAGAAACGGAAGATGCTTCCTCTTCTACTCTTATTGTTTTGTATTCTTTGTTTGTTGATATGTTTGCCTTTTTTAATGGAGTTCCGCAGCAAGGGCAACTTGTGAAATCTCCTACTACCGGGTAATTGCAATTGGGACATTCTATAATTGGCTGTACAACAGTAGAATGATTCTCTTCTTCATTTGTTGTGGAAAACACCACAGTTTTTCTGCATTTTTCTTCATTGGAGCTGACATTCAATACTGTCGGTTTGGGTATAGCTTCTCCATGGTCTTCTTTTGAAATAAAAATGTCCTGACTATTGGCATAATTCTCCGGCATTCGCAAAGGTTGCCCGCATTTCAGGCATACTGTTGTGTTGGAAAGGTTGTCCCAACCGCAATTCATACATCTCATAAGATTTTACTTTAATAATGGAATTACTTTGTATAAATCAGAGTTTCTCACCATTGTCGGTTTACCATGAATTTAGAATAGACCTCCCTTTTTCTGGGAGAGAATAATTGAAGATATTTTTCCTCCTTTGCTTTTAACTATGAGAGTTCCTTCTCTGGCCTTCTTGGTTTTTCCCACTTTTAAAATGAGTTTACCACGGTCTTTTGCTATCGCTTCACACCATTCAGGAATATCTGCAACTTCCCATTCGGCATTGGAGTCTACTTGCAGTTCCTTAATTTCTCCTTTGGAACCGAATTCCAATTTATCTAATGCGATATTAATGAATTCTTCTTGGCCACCTTGGGTAACACTGACCGTAGCTTTCATCTTTTCATTACTGATTGTAATGGTGGCTTTACGTTCGGTAGTCAGCCAATTGGTCTGGCAGCTTATGGAGAGTTTCTTCTCACCGGGAGTCACTTGACACCAGTCTGCATCTGATATTGCAGTCCATTGTTCTGGAAGACTTTCTATTTTTATACTTTCTGCAGTCTTTGTCTCACACCCAAATTCCAGGTTTTTTCTGTCTATGGTAAGTCTGGTGATTTCGGCAGGAGGCGCTGGCTTGGGAGCGGGATTTATTTTTTCCTCACACTCTTTGATTTTATTTTTGCATGCTTGCTCCAGATTGCTGTCGCATTTCATGGCTGCTTTAAAACTTTTAATAGCGTCTCTGTATCTTCCTCTTTTCATGTATGTCTCTCCCTTTTGATAGATGGAGGCGCATTGCCCCCATATACTTATTGGCATAGAGAGAGCGAACGCTAAAACAATCAGTCTGATAAGTTTATTCATTTTCATTGTTGTCTATGTTTATATATGGTTCTATTTTTTTTGCACGGTCTTCAAAAGCCTGGGCTGCTACGGCTTGGTCAAGGTCTTTCATGATATTTGCCTTTTCTTTAAAAACATGATAGGCAGAATCCAGTATGGCCTCTACTTGCTGTTTCAGTTCTGTTGCATTTAAGTATATTTTCGCGGAGATGGAATCTTTGTAGTAATTTATTTGGCGGTATTTGCCAATGGCATTTATGTAAAAATCCTCAAATACGGAATCATTGTTTTGCTTTAAAGTGTCAATGTCAAATCGGAAAACATCTCCTTGTATTTTAGAGTTTTCGCCTTCTTGAATGATTGACAGACACATTTTGTCGTAATCAATCGTTGGAGTCGGTTCCGGTATGGATTCCACTACTGGTTCTTTGCCGCTTATTAGCGAAAAGATGATGACAATTGTTGCGAATATAGCTGTGATTGCTGCTACGACTATAACTTTTTTGCGTTTCCCTTTGTCTTGATAGGGTGACATCTTATTTATGTCAGAAGAGTGTGCGCTAATGGAATCCTCATGGGTTTTGTCCTCTTCCTCTTGCAAAGTATCATGGCTGTTGTTTGACAGACTAAAGGGGACGGGACTTCCATTGATATGTTGGGAAGTGTAGTCTGCAATTTGTCTGGCTGTGGGTCTGTCCCATGGATTTAAGGCAAGGCACTTGTAAATGATATCTTTTAATTCTTGAGAAAAGTCTTCGTTGATAAGTGGAATGTCTGCACCGTTTTTTTGCAATACGCCTCCATGATCGCCATAGGGCGGCATACCGGTTAGAAGCTCATACATTGTTGCTCCCAATGACCAAATGTCACTAGCCATAATAGGGGCGGGAGATGGACCAAAACGTTCTGGTCCCATATAGGCCAAAGTTCCTCCACTGGATTCTTGGCCTTGGTTCCTGCGTAATGTACTTCTAATCCGTGCGCTGATTCCGAAATCCGTAATCATATACCTATTCTCATCATTAATCAGAATATTATCGGGTTTTATATCCTGATGGATAACCGGGGGAGTTTTTGCATGAAGATAAGTCAGTCCCTCTGCAACATCATGGAGCAAATGCCAGCTTTCCGTTTCTGTTATCCGGTTGTTGTCAGTAAGGTATTGGAAGGCCGAACCGTTTTTGCAAAAAGGCAAAATCAGGTATGGCATCCGTTCCCAGCAGTCATAATAAGTAGGATGCAGTAAATTGGTATGATTCATATCAAATACGAGGGAGAACTCTTGTGTGAAAAGGGATATCCCCGCATCGTCAAGCCCCATCCCCGGAGCATATATTTTTATGGCGACCTTAACATCCGTAAGTTTGTCTTGTGCCAGCCAAACTTCAGAAAATCCTCCTCTTCCTAGTTGTTTGAGTAGCTCGTATCTATCTGCTATGATTTGTCCACTGTCTAACATAGAACTTATAAATTATGTAAAAGAACTGTTTTCTTTTGGAAACAGCCTTTCTTTGTGTGATTGTATTATTTTGTTTGATTGAGTATATTCGCAATTCTTTATCCACAAAGTAATTAATAAAAATGTAAATAAGAAAATGAGAAAAAGTTTGAAATGTACTAAAATGTTGTTTCAGTGGTTTATGTAGCTAAATATTGTACTATGATGTGATTTTTTGTTTCGTTTTAATAAAGCGGTAGCGTATGCTCTTTTGTGGTTGAGAAATACGCCTTATGCTTGACGGTATTTCGCAAAAATATTTTAAGTTTGCAGATGTATTGAATAAATAATCTAATTGCGAGAAACATGGGAGAGAGGATGGATAAGCGAATTCGATTTTATATTTATTGGATATTAGGGTTTGTGCTTCTAGGAGCTTGTGCGCCCGGAGATAAAGAGGACGTATACACAGAAATGAGAGCTTTTGAGGATTTTTCCCATATAAATGGAGATTCTGTGGCCATTGTGCCCCGAAAGGTAAGGTTGAAGGCTTTTCAAAAGATGGAAGAGGCAAAGGATAGCTTGGTCAAGTATAATTATCTGGTAATGACACTGAAAACATATTTGATTACTTCACAGCTTGATTCGGCACAAATCGTAATCCAGCAGATACATGACTTTATAGAAAGGCAGCATAGTTCTTCTCAAATGGCAGATTTGGAGTCTGAATGTTTTCAATATGAAGGGAAATATCTTTGCACGTGTTGGGAATATGGATTCTGCCGAAATTTGTTTCCGGAAGGCTTATGAATTACGGATGAGAGGGACTAGGATTGAAGTGGTGCCGGATATTTTGATGAATCTTGCAGATGCGAATAACCGTTTAGGAAAATTGGATATAGGGGCAGCTTGGTATAGGAGAGCTTTGTTGATGTGCGACTCTTTGCATATAGCTTCTACCAAGAAACCTCCCATTTATTATGGTTTGGCACAAGTATATGTTACCATGCGTGATTTTGAACAGTGTGATTACTATTATAATCTAGCAGGAGAAAGCTATGACAGTATGCTACCTTATGAAAAATATATTTATTTGAATAATAGAGGGACTTCTTACTATTATAGGGAGGATTACCAGACAGCGATAAAATATTTCCAAAAGGTTATTGATTTAGTCGAAGGATATGCTGATATGAGTTTTGAACTTAATCTGGGGAGGTTGAATTTAGGAGACTGTTATCTTCAACTGAATAAGGTTGATTTGGCTGTTAAATATATAAATGAATGCCAACTTTTTTTTGAGGAAATGGGGGTGAGTACTGCACTATATTATATCGATACGCAGAAAATAGAATTGGCTCTGCTTCAGAAAGACTTTCAAGAGGCACGTCGTTTATTGTCCGAGAGTGTAGTCCCTCCGGGCATCGACCCTGATATGGTACATATCCGTAATAAATACCTTCAGCAGTTTTACGAGGAAACCGGCAACTACAAGAGGGCTTATCACTATCTGCAGAGGAACAACCTGCTTGATGATTCTATCAGGAATGAGCGTGTCCGGATGCGTACGGCAGACTTGACTTTGCGTTATCAGCAGGATTCTACCTTGATGGCACATCGGGTTTTGCTTCAGGAGCAGAAAAACGAGGTGCTGGTGCTGAGGCAGACACAGTTTGTCGTGTTTGCTGTAGCTGTTGTATCTATATTGACGGCGGTTTTTCTTTATCTGTACAGCAAAAAGAAACGTGCTTTGTTGCTTGCACGGAATCATCGCACAGTCTCTACACTTCGTCTGGAGAATATCCGTAACCGCTTGTCCCCTCATTTCATCTTCAATGTGCTGAACAGGGAGATGGCGGAGCGGAATGTAGAAGAAAAGCAAGAGCTTTCGTCGCTGGTAAAACTGATGCGTCGCAATCTGGAATTGGCGGAACAACTGTGTGTAACCTTGGCAGAGGAGCTGGATTTTGTGAAAACATATATTAATCTGGAACGCCGTTCTTTAGGTCCGGATTTTCATTCGGAACTGAAGATAGAAAAGGATGTGCAGCCGGAGCAAATAAGGATTCCGTCTATGATGATTCAAATTCCGGTTGAAAATGCAGTGAAGCATGCGTTGCGCGAGAAGGAAGGTGAACGTAATCTTTGGGTTTCGGTCTGCCGCCGGGGAAGCGGTATCTGTATAAAGATAACGGATAATGGTGGCGGTTATCGTCCGGACAGTCGGAACCGGGGCACGGGGACGGGAATGAAAGTCATTATGCAGACCATTCAGATTCTCAACAATAAGAACAAGGAGGCCATTGATGTTTCGGTGTACAATGTCTCTCTACAGAGTGGTGAGATGGGCTGTGAGGTGACTTTCTGGCTGCCTGACAACTACGATTACAGAATTTAAAAGAACCGTTTAATCTTATTTTTTGCAAGGATAGGCATATTTACAGACAAATAGTCCGTAAATGACATTCTATTGCTTTGTATGGGAGTAGGATTATGTATATATTCGCGAGAAGAAAAACATAAAAGGAACATGGATAAATATAAGGTTGCAATAGTTGACGACGATGAGGTGGCTCTTGAGAATCTGAGTTTTGAATTGGGAAAGGATGCACGCTTCTTTTTGAAAGGAACTGCCCGTAATGGTAAACAAGGGAAAAAACTCATTGCCAAGGTACAGCCGGATTTGTTGTTCTTGGATGTGGAACTGCCGGACATGACTGGAATGGAATTACTGCAGGAAATACGTGACAGTGTTTCGTGGAATATGCGGATTGTTTTCTATACGGCTTATGATAAGTACATGATTCAGGCTATCCGGGAGGCTGCGTTCGACTATCTGCTGAAACCTTTTGAAGAGCAGGAGTTGCGGGATATTCTTGCGCGTTTTGTAGAGCAGGCAGAGGCTGGGCAGAGAATGTCATATCCCATTGGTGCACCGTTGCATACCGGACAGACATTTATCGTATTTACGCCAACTAATGATATGCGTGCGTTGCGTCCGGCTGAAATCGGCTTTTTTCGCTATTGTTCCGAGCGTAAACA
>OGZK01003152.1_pt1 | contig 13349 bp, 20 predicted proteins | sample 1576791 | NCBI WGS metagenome assembly OGZK01 (sample SAMEA3541556, study PRJEB24748) | human gut metagenome | biome: human gut; feature: human-associated habitat; material: faeces | place: China | collected 2012
CACGACGTGTAGTTTCATGGAAACAGTTGGGAGATCCGCTGCAAAAGGGGGAACTGTACGGAATGATTAAGTTCGGATCTTGTACAGAACTTTATATACCGGGAGAAGCGGAAATTTGTGTAAAGAAAGGTGATACAGTCCGCGGTGGGCTGACGATAGTGGGGAGGCTTAAATTAGAATGAATAAATCATGGATTGCGAACGGATTTACCGCAGCCAATGCATTATTTGGCGGTCTTTCTATTATGATGTCGATTTCAGGAGAATACCATGTAGCGGCGATATGCATATTGATTGCTATGGCGGCCGATGCCTTTGACGGCAGGGTGGCTCGTGCTCTTGGGACTGCAGGTCCGATGGGAGTGGAGCTGGATTCTTTATCTGATGATATTTCTTTCGGTGTCGCTGCCGGGGCATTGATGTATTCTTATCAGCTGCGGGAACTGGGGGCGTTCGGGTTTATTCCCTGCGCACTCCTCGGTGCGTTCTGCGCGTTCCGTTTGGCGCGCTTCAATGTGAAAGTGACTTCTGTCCATGGATATTTTGAAGGACTGCCTTGCCCGACGGTCGGTGTAATTATTGCCTGCTATGTCCTTTCCGGGGTAAAGATCTGGAACTGGCTTGCCATGGTTTGCGTGCTTGTTCTCGCGGTGCTGATGGTGAGTGAAGTACATTATCCGGATAATAAAGGCGCCAGCGCCGATCAGCTTCATTTGCCGGCATTCCTGTTCTGCCTCGGTTTTTTCATACTTTGCACCATGATTTACTGGCCGTCCTGGGCAGCTGCTTTATGTGCGGCGTATATTATGTTCGGCATAGTAAATACATACCTGAACCGCCGGAAGAAACTCCATAGAAAACTTAAAAGAAGAGTAAAGGAAGAATTTTGACATGAATTATCCTTTGGATATCCTGATGCTGCCCATCCAACTGATTGTGGCGTGGTTTACCGTTTATTATACGGTAATTGCCGTTTTTGGAATATGGCATAGAAAAGATAGGGATTTGTCTGCGCCGAAAAACAAATTCGCGCTTATGATTCCGGCGCATAATGAAGAAATGGTTCTCGGAGACCTTCTTGAAAACCTAAAGATTTTAAAATATCCGAAAGAACTTTATGATATTTACGTTATTGCCGATAACTGTACCGACAGTACAGCAGAAGTGGCCCATCGGCACGGCGCTTATGTCTTTGAACGATGTAATAAAGAACTTGGCGGGAAAGGATATGCCATGGATTGGGCTTTTCCGAAAATATTTGAGACAGGCCGCCATTATGATGCGTTTTGTGTGTTTGACGCAGATAATCTTGTTCATCTTGATTTTTTGGCGGTCATGAATACTCGTCTGATGAAAGGGCAGAAAGTTCTTCAAGGATACTTATCCGCTAAAAATCCGGTGGATACTTGGGTATCGGGTACTTTTGCGATTGCTTTCTGGACTGTCAATCATTTGTGGCATCTTGGAAAGTATAATTTAGGATTATCTTCCTGTCTTGGGGGAACAGGGATGTGTATTTCGGCGGATATTGTGCGGGAATTCGGGTGGGGGTGCGACTGTCTCACGGAAGACATGGAATTTTCCATGAAATGCCTTTCTCATGGGATCCGCACTTGCTGGGTTCATGATGCGATTATTTACGATGAAAAACCGTTGACTTTTATGGCGTCCTGGAGACAAAGAAAGCGCTGGGCCCAGGGGCAGTTTGACTGTTCCGAAAGATATATCCCCATTTTGATGAAAGAAGGTTTTAAGCGACACAGTATTGTCGTGCTTGATGGGATTATGCAGCTGCTGCAGAATTATTTTCTGCTTATTTCCGCTTTTTATTTAGTGATGACATATATTAATATGTTCTATCCTTGTTTTACGGTGGTTCTATATAATGATGCTTTGGTTCCACGGCAATTCTGGAGTGTATTGGGGACAATCCAGTATGTTCTGCCGCTTATCGTCCTTTTGCAAATTGAAGTGCCTGCTAAAATTTACCTGTATTGGCTGATTTATCCTGTGTTCATGTATTCCTGGGTTCCTGTGACTTTCCTCGGATGGATTCATCGCCATGAGAAACAATGGGTTCATACTATTCATACGAGAAGCATGCAGTTTCAGGCTGCTTCTCTTACACGTAAAAAGGAAATAGACAGTTAGTATGCATATATTTGTGACAAACGATGATGGTGTCGCTGCGCCGGGTATTCGAGCCCTGGCAAGAGCACTCTCCGCGCTTGCAAAAATTACCGTTATCGCACCGGCGGAAGGAGTGAGTTCCTGTTCAAGCGCATTGTCTTTAAGAAAGCCGATGAAATTGAAAAAGCGGCAAAGTTATGGAGAAAACATCGAAGTATATTCTTTGACGGGGACTACCGGCGACTGTTGTAAATTGGCTTTGGAATACTGGCTTAAGGATGACTTGCCGGACCTGATTGTATCAGGGATTAATGATGGCTTTAATACAGGAAGCGACTGTCTTTACAGCGGGACAGTGGCAGGCGCACTGGAAGGTATATTTGCGGGAATTCCTTCTATGGCAGTTTCTATGGAAAGCATGGCGGATGGAACTCTTTTAAGGGAAACGGCTGCTTTTGCTGCGGATCTGGTATCCGGATATTTTATGAAAAAGCGGTATACTGGTATACTCAATGTAAATATTCCGAAGATAAAACCGGAAAAAGTTTCCTGGGTAAATGTGAAAGTAGCCCGGCTCGGCTTGCTGCGCTATTCTAATGTGATTGCGGGAAAGCGGACAAAAGCGGATGAAATGGAATTTATCATGAGAGGGAAACCGCTGGAAAGATATGAACCGGAGACAGATGTTTATTGGTCGAGAAAAGGTTATATAACGATTACTCCGCTGCAGTGGAATCAAACCGATTTTGAGAATCTGAGGGAAGTAGGAAAACTTACAGCGGCGTTCATTGACGCATAGCTCTTGTGTATGTTACAATAATTGCCGTTGATATATGCCGGAGTGGCGGAATGGCAGACGCAGCAGACTCAAAATCTGCCGATAGCAATATCGTGTGGGTTCAAGTCCCACCTCCGGCACCAAGTGAAAAAGCCGATGTACTCTAAGAAAAGAGCATGTCGGCTTTTTTAGCTTATGCCTAAAATTTTTGATTATTTTCTAAAAGTGACAACCATTTGACAACCACTTGCACAAAAAATGCACCCGGTGAAGAGTGTATTTCACGTTTTTTAACAGGGCGGTCAATTTTATTTCATCATTTTTGCGGCTATCACAGCAGCGTCATAATCCATGCCGGGGGTTACGTGAGAATAGATATCCATAGTGGTGGAATAGTTCGAGTGTCCAAGTCTGTATTGCACTATTTTAAAATTAATTCCCTGTTCAATCAGGTAGGTGGCGTGGGTATGCCGAAATGAGTGGAATGTAAATTCAGGCAATCCTGCAGCTCTGAATACTTTTTTTGCCTCACGGCTCACATTATCCGGAGCAAGCGGTGTTAGGATTCTGGATGGGAAAACCAGATCACATTTATTTATAGCACTCAAGGCTATTTGCAATTCAAGAAAATAAACGCGCTGTTTCTTAAGCAGATCTATTAAACTGTCGGATAAAGAAATGGTACGGCGGCTTGATTTGGTTTTAGTGGTTTTAGATATTTCTGCAGACTTTCCATTGAGAGCAAGCACAGTCTGATTGACAGAAGCGGTTTTCTTTTGGAAATCTATATCAGCCCATCTCAGCCCTAAAATCTCAGAACGGCGCATTCCGGTTTGAAGCGCGAAAGAAAAGATACGTTCCATGACAGGAGACGCGACATGTTCAAAAAATGCTTTTATTTGTCCTTCTGTGAGCGCCTTAGCCTCTTGCCTATGTTGTTTTACTCTGCGGACAGCAAGCAGGGGATTTGATGGAATAACGCCATCATAGACCGCTTGCTTTAGTGAAGCATTGATTACGGTGTGGAAATAATTAATAGTTCGGGGCGATAATCCCTTATCAATCATTTTTTGTTGGTATATCCTGAAATGGGTAGGCTTCAGCTCAGAAAGCAGAATATTCCCGCAGGGAGCTTTGAATAAATTCCTGCTTAATACGCTTCTATAAGAACGGTAGGTATTAGGAGTAATGCTATTCCGTATACTCTCAAGCCAGGCATCTACCCATTCCGCAAGGGTGATCTTTTCGTCAATTAGAGGAAAATCATTAATGGCAGCCGTGTAAACATCTCGCTTATAGACTGCTTCCGATTTAGTTTTACCATAAAAGTATTTCTTTTTCCCATTGATTCGTACTGTAACGGTATATCTTGTTTTTCTTGGCATAATAAAGTCAGCCTCCTTTGGCAGATAGGCTGACTATGCTATAATATATGCGTAACCAGCCTGTGGTAGGGTTGTTACAACTTGCCGGAAGGATACCCCATATCATTCCGGTTCCCGTCGTCATATTTGCGGTATGGCGGCGGGATTTTATATTGAATTTAAAGTAAATTATGATTTTAATTATAAACTAAAATGTTTTCTTTTGAGGATACGGTGTCTTATTTTTTACTTCTTCGTGATATAGGTATAATCTTTTAATTATATCTGTAGGGATATATGTGGATCGTAAATAATTATCCATTACACTTTGATGGACATAGTTCTTATCTTTTGTGTAACCATCTAAAAATATACAAAGATTTTCAAGAAGAGTCCTTTTTTCTATGGAATTTGGCATAAGTGCCATAGAAAAACATACATATGCATATACGTCGTGTATTCCTACATCTTTACGAATATCTCTCCAAGATAAGAGGATATTTGGTATAAATCTTTTTATGGATTTATGGTTTAGAGCACTGCTGTATCTTTTGCAGTCAAATGAAATGAATTTTAAATTATGTGCTATTGCATTTCGGCATTTGCGGACTAACGTGAGTGTATACTGAAGCAGCTGTATTTTTTGGTCAATCGATAAATGGGTATGTATAAGCATATTTGCCAACTCTTCTTTTTGATTAGGCTTTAACAGGACGAAAAGATTAATAGCATTACTAAAAGAAACATTTTTTAGCAGGATCCAAGGAGGGATGTGATTATGTTTATATGCATAGTGCGCAGTAGGCTCGTCAATTTGAGTTATCGGTTTCTTTTTTCCCTGTTTATCAGTATATACAGATATGAAATGTTTGTATGTCTGGGCATAAGTTATATGTCCCTTAGATGAAACGTAATTCCTTTTAGATAAATAATCATTCTCCCAAACGCCAAAATCTTTTGCAAGAACATATGCGAGATTGTTTTTAAAATAATCTTCTATTAAATTACTAAATGCAAATAATATGTTCTGTATTTGACGATCAAATGCATGGAACAAATAAAGATATTCAAAATTAACAGGCGGCTGAAATTTGTCATTGACCATAAATATATCTTTGTAACCATTAATCAGATCATAGTATGGAATAAATTTCAATGCATTTTCAGCCCAATTTGGATCTATAACGTATAAATCATGTTCATTTTGTAAATGTTCCACTAATTCACGAAAAGACTTAAAAGGTTTATTTGGCAAATTAGACATATCAAATATCTCCCAAAATAAAATCCCACTGCCGTATTAAGACAATGGGACAGTGACCTAACCCGAAGGCTTCGGCCAATTCATCTATAAAAAATTATAACAGTCCCATTATAAAGTGTCAATCAAAACCGTAACAAAATTATCCTAAACCGTAACAAAAATGTCCTAAAAGATGTTGAAAGTGACCTAAAAGGTGTCAAAAATTTCAGGGTTTATACAAACGATTTGAAACGATTGCCAGACAAGTTAAGATTTTGCTTCAGATGCCTTTACAATTTCGTATAAATTAGGAGCCTCATAGATTTTCCAGGTCCCATCATCAAGTTTGTTAGCTTTTAAAATCAACCGGTTTTCCTTTTGTGTCGATTCATTAACCAAATCAAGGTAAATTTCGGCTTTATTGCTATCAATCTTCTTAGATGAAATAGATTTAATAGACTGGTGCTGGGTGGTATTTTTTATGGCTCCGGCCTGAACGGACGATTCATTTTCTTTGATGCTATCCGAAGGAACCGAATCCCCGCGGATATCCTTGTCTATTGATTCTTTAATGGCGGAGAGTGCTATATTTTTGGCTATAGGGAGCAATGCCATAGCTAAAGGATTATTCTTCATTTCCGGGGAATCAATGAGTGCCTGATCTATATAAGAATTAAAAATATTATCTATATCTACGTGTTTATGGACCTTATCCACATCGTGAGATGTATAAGCATCCTTTATGATTTTTACAGTATATTCCGGTGTCTTGATATAATAAAGAAAATAATATCCTGTGACCGCCGCAGTAAGAACAACAATACCGATAATTCCTAATAACCTTTTTGGTGTGTTTTTCATGGTAAACTCCTCTCTCTTGATAAAAATTATAATTTCCCTCTGATTTCAACGACTTTCCCAAGAATAGTCACCGGAAGTTCCTTACATTCTTTTTTATTGTATGTCTTCGGTGTGTAAACGGACGGATTCCAGCCTATTAATGTCAAGCCGGCATAAGTTGCTCTATTCCATTAATGGTATATATTTCTATCTAATAAAGATGATTCTTATCCCAAACCTTTAAATCTTTTATATATTTAATCCATCCGTTAAGTGCAGAAAGATAAACTGATAAAGGTTTATTCATAATTTCGACACAAATTATGTCATCTAATGATTTTGCGTGAGCTTTTATGCTTAAAACTTGCATGTATCTACAAGCTGCATGTTTTCTTTCTTCAATTATATAGTTTCCCTTGTTGTGATTATCTATGTATAAAACAGCTTCTTGATGAGATTTAAATACTCGTGAAGCCCGAGTTGCTCCACTTTTAACAACTGCGTATTCTGAGTATGGGTCAGTAAAGAAAATTTTTCCTACATACAATCCTGAGGTTTTATCAGAATAATTTACAGAGAAGATTCCCGCACTATTTCTGGCTATTTCATACACGCCATGAAGACCAGAAATAGTTGAAGCTTCTTTTAATGTATCAAAAAATAACCGTTCTGTTCTTGTTAAGTTTTTTGCAACAGCTATATCAAGTGCAGGATCGTGTACGGGGCATTGTGCGTTCTCATCCCAATCCCATATCTTGGATTTAAAAGTTATCGTGCATTTTTGAGGATTTATGGAATAGGACACATCTTTATCAGTAACAGGAGCATTTTTAACTATTTGAGAATATGGAATTTCTATTCTCTGTTTATTTCTTTTGATATGTCTATAAAGAAAATAAATGACTATACATATAAAAATGATAGGTATAAATTTCATGTTAAACTTGCCCTAATCGATAAAGGATTTAGTGAACTTCTGATTGCTTTAAAATCGCAAGACCAAGTATCTTGAGACTTTCGCAATTGTTTTCATTAAAGTGTAATGGCGGGTTAGCCGGGTTTTCCGATACCAGCATTACGCTATCAGTGAATCTATAAAATCGTTTCAAACAAATCTTTTCGTTATCAATCTCTACACAAGCAATTTTACCATTTGGTATATCCTGCACGGATTTCACAAAGACTATATCACCATCTTTTATTCCTGCGTTGATCATGCTATTACCACGGACGGTAATGCAAAAATCCACATCATATTTATCATCTACATCATAGTACGGGGTGTCTTGGTTCATGTCTTCTAACGGCTGTCCCGCCGCCGCATAACCGAGCATTGGGACTTTTTTAAATTGCGGTTTATGAGCGCCGGGCGGGAGTGTCGTATCGACATCCCAACCCATAATTACTGCGGGGCTTATCAGTAACGCTTCAGCCAGTGCGGCGATTCGGTCCCTGCGCATATTTGCAATATCGCCTGATTCCCAACGGGATATGGTTGCGGGGGACACCCCTACTCTTTTTGCTACATCTTCAAGTGTTAATCCTAACTCTAATCTTCGATCTTTTAGTATATCTTTTACATCTACGGTCATATCATCACCTCTTTTGATCAAATTTTACCATGCAATTTGCGAAAAAGCAAATTATTTTATAAAAAAGCATTGACATTTACAAAAACGCAAGTTATACTATTTACGTAAACGCAAAAGAAAGCGAGGTGAAAATCAAATGTTGGATAAAAATAAATTTAAATATTTCGCAGCAGAAAAAGGTATTCCGTTAAACGTCTTAGCTACGGAAATGGGCATGAATCCTGCCACACTTAGTAAAAAACTAAGCGGATTTACGGAGTTTACTCGTAAAGAAATTCAAGATTATCAAAGCTTGACAGGAGTATCCGACACTGAAATGCTATCAATTTTTTTTAATCAATGATTTACGTAAACGCAAAAAAGTGAGGTGAAGAAGAAAATGAAGATCGAATGCACTGTTGAAGAGTTTAAGGAACTCATAAAAAAAGAGCCCCACGGCAATGAGGCTCTTGAAAGTCAAAAAGATGTAAATGCGGTTTGTAAAATGCTTCATTCCATATTGCAGAACACTTTTGAAAAGACTTTGAATAAGAATTTCTGATTCAGTTCATAGGAGAAAACGATTCCGGAAATAAACAAATTTTCATTCGTGATTTTCCCGTCTTCTCCCACAAATTGTTCAAAATATTTTTTCATCTATGGTTCAGTCATTTCATCTTTTAATTCAAGACCTACTTGTTGAAAAATTGTTTTCAATTCATTTTTAGTCATAGTGCCGCACCTCCCTTCTAAGACAGTTATAGGGGATGGTGAAATGCGAAACAAGAAAGGAGAGAGTTGAGAATAATGGAAGTATATGAAGGTTTAGAGGAATTAAAAACGATTCTTAAGTATGAGTATATAAAGGCAGTAATCCGATTCGCCCAAAAGGCAAAAGAGACCGCTGCTAATATGCATACTCTAACTACAGTCGTAGACAAAGTTATGAAGATTTCCAACCTATCAATGTGAGGATTGTAGCGGAAAGATATTCGATCAAAAGGTTTTTAAGCGCACTTTGTGCTAAAGGATTCAATAAAGGGAAAATCTTTGAAAATCGTAATGCAGAAACATTTGATTCCATAGTGTTATTTATCAAATTCGGGAAACAAGCTTTCAATTGTTCTCTTTGCTCATTGCTTAATTCGTCTGATAGTTCGATGATTTTATCTGCCGCATTTAATAAGTCCTCTGTCCAAGGGAAGGGCATGCCGCAGTCATTGCAATAAGAAGGTATTTCCACGGAGCGTATTTTCTTATAAGAAGTATGGGATTTCAGAGGCATGGAATCGTCGTATTCAAACGAGCCGCAAGTTGAAAATGCAACTTCCTCGACATAGTAGTCACCTTGGATAAGGGCTTGGCAATGAGGACATTGAGCAATGGTGGAGGCTCCGCATTTAGGGCAATAGGATTTCTTTTCGGTAGGATATTTAACAATATCGGAAGAAATAATATGACCTTTTTCACAAATTTGAGCATTTCCATAGTGATAGTTTGGCATAAAAGATTCACTCCTTTCTACATCGATTATAGAGGAAGGTGAAATGTAAAACAAGAAAGCGAGGTGAGGTGAATGGAGGTTTACAACAAGATTGCATTTACCGTTGAAGAGGCGGCAAGTATTTCAGGATTAGGCCACGGAACTATCCGGAAGCACGCGCTTGAGAATGATTTCCCGTGCTTTAAAGAAGGAAGAAAGATGGTTATCCCTGCACAGGGATTTGTTAAGTGGCTCAATGATCGGGCCACCGCGAGAGTAGGAATGCCTGTCACGTCTTCCATAGTGGATAGGATTCGTAGAAAGAGAGAAAATGCATGAACACACCGTTTATTTGTACGACAGCTCTCATGTCAGCCGCACTGATAGCCGGCGCCGCGGTGGACGCAGGCAAAATCTATCACCGGCTCTTCCCGGAGACAAAAATCGTCGAGTACCGGAGAGAGGTTAGACCCGGAGATACCCTATGGACAATATGCGGAGAGATCGCGACCGACAAAGAAGACCTGCGAAAACTTGTCTATCAGGCAAAGAAAGATAATAGAATCCGGGATGTAGGAAACCTGCAGCCGGGAATGTTGATTGTAGTAAAAGTGAAGGAGGCAAGAAATGAAAAAGTATGAGTTCACCGGTGAAGTAAAAGTTAAATTTGGTGTGACACTCAAAAGAATTAGAGCAATTATAGATTTCGGGAATGTAAAAAAAGGCGAAATAGGCGGATTCATATAAAAAGAAGAGAATTTGTCACACGAAAACAGCGCATGGGTCTCCGGCAACGCAGAGGTCTACGGCAGCGCAAGGGTCTCCGGCAACGCAGAGGTCTCCGGCGACGCAGAGGTCTCCGGCGACGCAGAGGTCTCCGGCGACGCAGAGGTCTCCGGCAGCGCAGACTATATGTTAATTGGTCGGATTGGTTCACGTTTTGGATTTACAACGTTTTTTAAAAATAAAAACAAGGGGGTATCCGTGTCATGCGGTTGTTTTTCTGGAACACTTGCAGAATTCCGCAAAAAAGTCAAAGAAACTCATGGAATTGATACAAAATGTGCGAAAGTGTATCAAGCAGCCGCCGATTTAGCAGAATTGCAGATTTTAGGCAACGAAAAAGCCGACTGATAACTGCAATTATCAATCGGCGGGTGGAAAAATGAGTGATATTTCCACCTCTATTATAACACAGGAGGTAAATAATGACAGAAATTGAAGAAAGAGATGAACATCTTGCGTTCTTGACGCTCATCGAGCGGAGTAAAAGACAAAACGCGCTCATGCACTTAAAGAAAGCGCTGGATTATTCCGAGTGCGGAGTGACGGACATTGAGCTTGTAGAAACGCCTAACGGTTATTTTGTAGACGTTACATTTCACGGAGAAGAAAAACGCCGGGCGAACATAAGCGGTGACAGTATTCCGGCGATGATTTACGACATATTTAGACAAATTGAGTGGTTGAGATGACAGGAGCAATAAACAATGACAGAACCGGTAAAAATCAATGAACTATTAATTGAAAACGTGAAACGAGTAAAAGCAGTACAGTTTGAACCGTCAGCAGATGGCCTTACTATCATCGGCGGCAGAAACGGACAGGGAAAAACGTCTGTATTGGATGCTATTGCATGGGCATTAGGCGGCAATAATTATAAACCGTCTGTGCCGGAGCGGGACGGAGCACTGGTACCGCCGAACCTGCATATTGAACTGTCTAACGGACTGATTGTAGAACGAAAAGGAAAAAACAGCACATTAAAAGTAACAGACCCGAATGGGAATAAATCAGGACAGCAGCTTTTAAATGAATTTGTATCCACAATGGCATTGGATCTCCCGAAGTTTATCAACGGAAGTGATAAGGACAAGGCGGATTCTCTTCTGAAAATCTTAGGGATTGGTGATGTACTGGCTCAGCTGGACACAAAAGAGAATCAGCTGTATGCACAGCGTACGGAAGTGGGACGCATTGCAGACCGCAAGAAGAAAGCGGCTGATGAAATGCCGATGTACCCAAACGTTCCGAAAGAACCCGTCAGTGCAACAGAACTCATTAAAGAGCAGCAGGAAATTCTTGCACGAAACGGAGAAAATGAACGGAAACGTCAGGACGCCGCTCGTTATGAACAAATACTGACAAATGCTCAAATTGCTTTTGATGAAGCCAAAGCAGCATTGCAAAAAGCAGAACAGGATTGTTTAACTGCCCGGAAGTCGGCAGAAGATCTTCATGATGAAAGCACAGCTGAATTGGAAAAGAATCTGGCGGAAATTGAAGCATTGAACATCAAAATCCGTGCTAATTCTACTAAAGAAGCCGCAGAGGTGGAAGCCAATAATCTGCAGCAGGAATATGACGGACTGACGGAACAGATTGAATCTATCAGGGAAGAAAGGAATAAACTTCTTGATTCTGCGGAACTGCCGCTGCCGGGATTGTCCGTCAAAGACGGCAAGCTGATTTATAACGGACTGCCATGGGATGGCATGAGCGGTTCTGATCAATTGAAAGTAGCAACAGCTATTGTACGCAAGCTGAATCCGCAATGTGGCTTTGTTTTGATGGACAAGCTGGAACAGATGGACTTAGAAACACTACAGGAATTTGGCGCATGGCTCAAACAGGAAGGATTGCAGGTTATTGCGACAAGAGTTTCCACCGGTGATGAATGCTCCATCATTATTGAAGATGGCATGGTGAAAGGCGATACGGAAGCGGTTAAAGAAAAAGCGCCAAAGTACGTCAAAGGTGTGTTTTAAAGAAAGGGAATAAGAATGAACATTACAAAAGGAATTATCAGTAAGCCTGTCAAGGTTTGCGTTTACGGCGTGGAAGGTATCGGAAAAACAACATTTGCCAGTCAGTTTCCGGAACCGCTCTTTTTTGACTTAGACAAAGGATCTGCACAGCTTGATGTCAGCCGTGTAACAGACATTACATCATGGCCATTACTGTTAAGCAGTATCAAAGAGATTTATGATAATCCGACTATTTGTAAGACGCTGGTTATTGACACCGCGGACGCGGCAGAGCGTATGTGCATTGATTATATTTGCGGGAAATTCAACAAGAAAGGGATTGAAGATTTCGGTTATGGTGCCGGCTATACATATTTAACAGAAGAATTTGCCAGATTCCTTGTACAGCTGGACGCTTGTATTGGGCAGCCGGCGAGACGCCCGAGGATTTTGCCGAGAGCTGCGACTTCCTGAAGAAGATCGGCTTTTTGAAGGTGCATGTGTTCCCCTACTCCCGCCGCAGCGGCACCCCGGCCTACGACTTCCCGGATCAGGTGCACGAGCGCGAAAAGCAGGCGCGCAGCCGTGAAATGAACGCCCTTGCCGAGCAGGTGCGCTGTGAGGTGCTGGCCGCCCACGAGGGCACCGAGGATGACGTGCTGCTGGAAACGCCGCTGTCCGGCACCCTGTTCACCGGCTACACCCGGCTGTACATCCCGGTGGTGGTGTCCGCCCCCGGCCGCAAGAGCGGCGAGATCGTGCATGTGCGGCTGGGTCCGTACGACGGCGAACGGGTGCGTGCAACACTTTGCTGAAATTTTAAAGTGAAATTTGTTTACTTTTATCCATTTGCGATTTCCTTAACGAATTTTGCGGTTTTCTCTTTTCATGAGCGAAGCTTTATGCTAAAATGAGGATGGAATATCCGGGGCGTGGCACCGTTTGCAGTGGTGCCGTACCAAACGTTCCCGTGGGATGCCGTGTGCTCCGGGCCGTCCGGAGACAGGGCAAACGATGCATTTTTGTTGTTCACTGCAGAGCAAGGAGAGATTGGAATGAGTTTTCGAGGAATCAATACCACGGTCATCCAGATCCGCCGCCAGGTGTTCACCGAGGTGGCCCGGATGGCATATGCCAACGTCAAGGGTGAAAAGGCAAACCACCTGATGCGCAAGATCCCTTACACCATCATCC
>OGZK01003157.1_pt1 | contig 13338 bp, 9 predicted proteins | sample 1576791 | NCBI WGS metagenome assembly OGZK01 (sample SAMEA3541556, study PRJEB24748) | human gut metagenome | biome: human gut; feature: human-associated habitat; material: faeces | place: China | collected 2012
GCACCGTCGCCCACTTGATGAAGCTGCCTACGGCGCTGGCCGCCGTACCGATGGGCGCTGCTACCAGACGCGCAATGCCGATGCCGGCCAGAACCGTCACGATGGGCGTCACCAGAATGTCGATTTTGGTCTCCTTTGCCACCAGCTTGCCGCATTCCGCCGCGACGATGGCGACGACGTATACCGCCAGCGGCCCGCCCGCGCCGCCCATGGCGTTGGCGGCAAAGCCCACGGGGATCAGGGAAAACAGCACCAGCGTCGGGCAGTGCAGCGCAAATCCGATGGCCACGGCAATGCCGGGGCCGACCATGGCGGAGGCAAGGCCGCCGATGGTATACCCCACTGCGCCCTCACCCTTGCCCACGGTGACGATGATCCGTGTCAAAAACCCGATGCCGAACTGCTGTCCCAGAGTATTGAGGATGGTTCCCACCAGCAGCGTGCAGAACAGTCCCTGTGCCATGGCGCCCAGAGCGTCGATCCCGTAGCGCTGGAGGGTGAATACCACGTCTTTGCGAGCCAGAAATTTCCTGATCTTCTCCATGTGTACCTCTTCTTCCAAAAGTATGGGATGCGGTTTATTATATAGGAAATCTTTGCCATACGCAAGGCCAAAAGGGAAAGATTCTCCTTGCAAATGCCGTGCACCATGCTAAAATGGAAGAGGAACGTTACGAGGAGGGATTTGTCATGGATATTTGGAAAGAACTGGAAGCTGAGGGCGTGAACAGGCACCTGCTTGCAGAAGTCCGTTCCTTCCGGGACGCCCACGGCGTGGCGGAGGGAGTACGCGGCCGGATTCCAAACCCCCGATTTGTATACTACGGCAAGGACGTCTGGGAAGCCGCCGCGGCGGCGGTGCTGTGCGGGGAGAACCTGCTTCTGGCAGGCCCCAAGGCCACCGGCAAAAACGTGCTGGCGGAGAATCTGGCCGCCCTGTTCGGCCGCCCGGTGTGGGACATTTCCATGCACATCAACGTGGACGCGGCGTCGCTCATCGGCACCGATACGCTGAAGGGGGGCGAGGTCTGCTTCCGGGAAGGTCCCGTGTGCCAGTGCGCGCGGCTGGGCGGCTTCGGCGTTCTGGACGAGGTGAATATGGCGAAAAACGAAGCGCTGGCCGTGCTCCACGCCACGCTGGATTTCCGCCGGGTCATTGACATTCCGGGCTACCGCCGCGTGATGCTGGACGACGCGGCCCGGTTCATCGGCACCATGAACTACGGCTACGCCGGAACCCGGGAGCTGAACGAAGCGCTGGTTTCCCGGTTCGTGGTGGTGGATATGCCGGTAATCGGGCAGGACGATCTGTGCAAACTCCTGCTGCGGGGTTTCCCGAGCCTGAAAAAGAGCTGGGCGCAGCAGCTGGCGGCGTTGTTCGACGATCTGCGCGCCAAGTGCAGCAGCGGGGAGATCTCCGCCCGGGCGCTGGATCTGCGGGGACTGCTGACTGCCCTGCGGCTGATGGAACGGGGACTTTCCCCGGAGGCCGCACTGGAAATGGGCATCATCAACAAGGCATTCGACCCCTTCGAACGGCAGCTCACCGCCGACGTGGTCTGGGCGCGGGTGCCCAGAACGGCAAAAGCGGACGCGTTCTTCGGAGACTGATATGGACATCGGGGAACAGGAAGCCCGCCGGGCGGACAATCAGATATGGAACGCCGCGGGCGCTTACGGCTTCGCCACGGGCAGCCGGGGCTATGAACCCAACGGGGAAGCGTCCTTGTATTTCAATACCGCTATCGGTCTGGTGCGGCGGCTGTATGACTACCGGAAGCTGGAAATTCTGCTCACTGCCCTGGAGCGTCGGTCTTCGGGAGAAATGCAGAGCGAACTGCTCTGGCTGGGGCTGGAACGGTGCGCGTATCTTAAATACCGGGATACCCGTCCGGCGCTGACCTTTCTGCGGCGGGACTATGCCCAGCGGCAGTTACAGCAGGAAGCCTCCACGAACAGCGAGCAGGACCGGCTGAAAATCGGCTGGTTCCGCCGGGCACTGGGTCTTCCCAGTGAGGAGACCGGCCGGGAAAAGCAGATTCTGGACGCGCTGGAATTTGACCCCGACTGGGACGCCGAGGCCATACAGTCCCGGATGGAGCGGATCCTGTACAAATATTTCGGGCGGAACCTGCGCAGCGAAATGGATCACCTTGGCACCAGCCGGGTGGATTTGGGCTTTTTTGCCAAGCTGATACTCCGCCCCGGCGGGCTGAACCGTCTGGGGCAGGCCGCGCCGGAGGGCGGCGTGGGACTGCGCTCTCTGACGCGGCGCATTTTCGGTTGGCGGGAAGCCCGGAAGGATGATATTCGGAAATACGCCGCCGCGTGCTTCGGCAAATCCATGCTGACCCCGGCGGAACTGGCGGACGCGGAGCGAACCTGCTGCACCGGCCATCACCGGGGCTGTGTGCTGCATTTCACCCGAGGGGAAGCGCCGGAAACCGGGGAGGCGCCCACCCGGGAATGGGAGCAGATTCAGGAGCAGACGGAGCGCAACCGCGCCTATTTTCAGGCGCATTTTGCCCAGAACCGGCTGGAAATTCAGCGCCTTGCCCAGCAGCTGCAAAACACTATCCTGCTGCTTCAGGAGGACGGGAGCCTTCGGTGCCGCGCGGGACGGGTCAACCCGGCGCTTGCATGGCGCGCCCCCTCGCTGGGGGACGGCCGGGTGTTTGACCGGCAGCAGCCCAATACCCTTGGGGACCTGATCGTGGACATTCTGCTGGACGCTTCCGCCTCCCAGAACCGGCGGCAGGAGCAGCTGGCGACGCAAGGCTACATTCTGGCCGAAGCGCTGACCCGGTGCGCAATTCCTGTCCGGGTGCTGTCCTACTGCTCCGTCAGCGGCTGTACGGTGCTGCGGGAGTACCGGGACTACCGGGAAAATCAGGGCAACAACCGGATTTTCGAGTTCGCCGCCGCCGGGTGGAACCGGGACGGCCTTGCCCTGCGGGCAGTGGACTGGCTTCTGCGCCGGTCGGGGGAACAGCAGCGGCTTCTGCTGATCCTCACCGACGCGAACCCCAACGACGATACCCGCCTCCCCGGCACGGGAAATCAGGTTTTCAGCCGGGACTACAGCGGCAGGCCCGCCGTGGCCGACGCTGCCGAAGAAGCGACGGCATTGCGCAGGCATGGCAATCCGCCGCTGTGCCTGTTCTCCGGCCGGGAGGGCGATTTAAGCAGCGCCCGCACCATTTACGGCCGGGATGTGGTCAGGCTGCCCTCCGTGGGCTGGTTTGCCCAGACCGTGGGGAAGATCATTCAGGGACGGCTGCAGGCTCTTGAAAGTTAACGAAAAAAACGCGGCTTCAAAACCGCGTTTTTTTAGACAAATTGGCACTGTACAACGCCTTTTAAGTATGCTACAATTCCCAAAAGCGGGAAAACAGGAGATGATGACCTTGACAAGTCAGGCGCAGCGGTATCTGGAAAGGCTGGATATCGGCTATTCCTACCGCCTTGCAAAGCGGATGGAGGAGCACTGCACCAACCCCGTGCTGGGCTACCGCACCGCAGGCTCCCCGGCGGAGATCGCCACGGGAGACATGCTGGCGGCGGAGATGAAGAAAATCGGCTTTTCCAAAGTATGGAAGGACGCCATCACCGTGGACGCGTGGGAGTTTGAGAAGGCGGAGCTGTCCTTCACCGACGCCGAGGGACAGGAACGCCGCGTCCAGCTGGGCGCGTATCAGACGAATTTCGTCACGGACGGCCCTACCGCCTACGAGCTTGTCTATGCGGGCAAGGGCACGGAAGCGGATTACGAGGGGCTGGACGTTAACGGGAAGCTGGTGCTGGTGGAGATCAATCAGCGGAACGAATGGTGGATCAACTACCCCGTGTATCAGTCCCACCTCAAGGGTGCGGCAGCGCTGATCGCCGTGCAGACCGGGGGCTACGGCGAGGTGGACGATGCCGCGCTGAACGCCCAGGACATCGCAGGCCCTCCCGAGGCCGCCGCCTTTTCCATTTCCCGGAAGGACGCCGGGGTGCTGAAGGAGCTGCTTGCGGACAGTGCGACGGTGGCCGTTACGCTGGACGCCTGCACCCGGGTGGAGCGCGACCGCACCACCTACAATATCATCGGCGAGCTGACCGGCCGGAACCCTGACCGGAAGATCATGCTCTCTGCTCACTACGACTCCTATTTTGACGGCTTTCAGGACGATAACACCGCCATTTCCATGATGCTGGGCATGGGCAAAGCACTGGTAGAGACCGGCTGGCAGCCGGAGAACACCATCCTTTTCTGCGCCATGGCGTCGGAGGAATGGGGCGTGGCGGATTCCCAGTTCGACTGGTCCACCGGCGCTTACGAGCAGGTGTTCACCGTGCATCCCGAGTGGCGGGGGCAGGTCATTGCCGACCTGAACTTTGAGCTGCCTGCCCTTGCCCACGGCACCCGGGCAAGAATCCGCAGCACCTACGAATATGTGGATTTTCTGGAGGAATTTCTGGAAAATCTCCCGGAGCTGACACAGGGCTATCCCGAGGAAACCCGGATCACCGCCCCCATTGAAACATGGTCGGACGACTTTTCCATTGCCATTGCGGGCATTCCCTCCATGGTCAACGATTTCACCGGCGGCAGCTTTATGGAGACCCACTATCATTCCCAGTTCGACAACGACACCTACTATGACGAGGACGTGTACCGCCTCCACCATGAGCTGTTCGGTCTGCTGCTGATGGCCATTGACAGGACTAGAGTCGTTCCGCTGAATTTTGCTGGAACCTTTCAAAAGGCCAAGGAAGCATTGGACTTGGACTGGTGCGCCCGGACGGAAGCCGACGGCGAAAGCCTTGCTCAGGCGCTGGACGAAGCCGCAGAACTGGCACAGCAGGTCTATGACCGGGCGGCGGCCATCAACCGGGGGCAGGCACCCGACGAGGACGCCGGCCGGCTGGAGCGGCAGCTTTTGAATCTGTTCCAGCAGACCCAGGACACCTTTGTCCGCATCGACTGGTACGGCAACGTCCAGTTCCCCCAGGAAAGCCTGCAGCAAAGCCTGGAGCTGCTCCACGGCGCGGCGGACAGCCTGACGGAGGGAAATCTCTCCGCGGCACTGCGGAAACTCTATGAGATCGACAACAACCGGTATGCCTTCCTGTTTGAGCAGCGGGTGTACCGCCACTTCACCCAGTACGTATTCTCTCAGCCCAAGGAGCGCCTGAAATGGGGCTACCGCCGGATCGTGGGGTATATCAACCTCTACGCCACGGTCAAGAGTCTGCTGGAAAAGAAAGCCAAGGGCATTACGGACTACACCGCGGAAGCGGCCTTCCTGCAGGGCGCGGCCGCCGCGCAGGAGGGCGCCTACCGGGATCTGGTGGGCAGTCTGAACATCAGTGTGGAGGAAATGAAGCGGATGCTCCGCGACTGCCTCCCAGGATAAAGGAACGAATATATGGAAAGCGAATTATACAAAGTTACAAAAAAAGACCTGCCAAAGCTTCAGGCACTGCTGAACAAGTGCTTTGCCTCCGACCCGCTGTACGAGACCCTGATTCCCAACGAGGATATCCGCAAGAAGCTTTTGCCGAAGCTCTTTGCCTGCGACATGGAGGAATTCTACAAAAACTGCGACATTTTTGCCGACAGCCCGGATTTGAACGGCCTTCTGGTCGTTTCCGACGAGACCGAGCCGTACCATTTCCTCCAATACTACTTTACGGAGCTGGAAGCGGAATTGCAGACGGACGCATGGCTTATCAAGGAAGACCCGTCGCTCAGAACCCTGTTCCACTTTTTTGCCGCACGGGATTACCTGAACTCCCACTGGACGACCCAGCTCCACGAGGACAACCGTCTCCATGTGATCTATCTGGCGGTAGACCCCCAGATGCAGCACCACGGCATTGCGGTGAAGCTGCTGAAGGCGGCGGTGGATTACGCGGACAAGCATCACATGATGATGTCGCTGGAGACCCACAATCCCCACAACGTGTCACTATACCAGCAGTTGGGGTTTGAGATTTACGAGGTTCTGGAAAAGCATTTTCATCTGAAACAGTTCTGCATGGTGCGCCCGATTCAAAGCAAGCTTGGACAGCCCGCGAAGCCGGGAAATGCGATTTAATCGAAAATAGAAAATCCCGTCCGCAATCTGCGGACGGGAATCTTTCTGTTTATACGAACTTTTTTCGGCAGGTCAAAAGCCCATCAGCCGTTGCGGACTTCCATAAACAGGCTTTCCATATACCGGGAGGTTTCCTCCGGCAGGAAGTTGAAGCTGGTGCCGGTGGTGAGGGTGTCCGCGTCGGGGTAGGCCACGTCACTGTTTGCAACCTCCGGATCCATCAGCTCCTTCGCCGCGGTGGAAGGGACGCTGTAGCCCAAAAACTCCATGTTGGCGGAGGAAATCTCCGGGCTGCACAGGAAGTTGATGAAGGCTTCCGCCGCTTCCTTCTCCTGACAGCAGGTGGGGATGCACATGGCGTCGATGAACATGTTGTAGCCCTGGGTCGTGGGACGGTAGAAGGCCAGATCGGGGTTCTCTTCCACCATGGTCAGATAGTCGCCGGCGTAGTAGGGGGCGATCCACGCTTCCTCGTTTTCCATGGCGTCAAAAATCTGATCCATGACGTACTGCTGCACCACGGGCTTCTGCTCCGCCAGCTTGGCGGAACAGGCCTGAAGCTCGGCCTCGTCGGTGGTGTTCACGTCGTAGCCCAGCAGGTACTCGGCAATGCCGAAGGCGTCCCGGGAGTTGTCGAACATGAGAATCTTTCCGGCGTACTTCTCGTTCCACAGCAGTTCCCAGCCGGTGACGTCGGCTTCGTCCACATACTTGGTGTTGTAGATGATGCCCACGGTGCCCCAAGTGTAGGGAACGGAATACTTGTTCTCCGGGTCGTAGGAGGTGTTTTTGAAGGAGTCGTCGATATACTGGTAGTTGGGGATGTTGCTGAAGTTCAGTTCCTCCAGCATACCCTCCTGCACCATCCGGCCAATCATGTAGTCGGAGGGGATGATCACGTCCACGGTGATGCCGCCGTTGGACAGCTTGGAGTACATGATCTCGTTGGAGTCATAGGTGGAATACTGCACGCGGATGTTGGGGTAGGCTTCCTCAAAGGCGGCGATCACATCCAGAGAGCCGTCGTCGCCCTCGGAGATGTACTGACCCCAGTTGTAGACGTACAGGGTGGTCTTTTTACTGCTGCCGCAGCCGGAAAGACCGGTCAGGCAGCTCACGGCAAGCAAGACGGCAAGAATAACGGAAATCCCTTTTTTCATGATAATTCTCCTTTATACCCCGCTGTGGGCAGCGGCTCGTTTTTTGTCCCCGCGGAGCTGAATGAGGTTCATGGTGACCATCAGCACCAGAATCAGCAGGAATAGCAGGGTGAACAGGGCGTAGATTTTCGGATGGAGGGGCTTTTTCGTGTAGGAATAGATTTCCACGGGAAGGGTCACGAAATCCAGCCCGCTGACAAAATAGCTGATGACAAAATCGTCCAGACTCATGGTGAACGCCATAATAGCGCCGGACACGATGCCGGGGGCGATCTCATGGAGCGTCACCTTGAAAAACGCCTGCAGGGGCGTGCAGCCCAAGTCCATGGCCGCGTCCCGGAGGGAGCTGTCCGTCTGCTTGAGTTTCGGCATGACGTTCAGGATGACGTAGGGGAGGTTGAAGGTGATGTGGGCAATGAGCAGCGTCCAGAAGGTCAGGCTGTTCCTCTGCCCCAGCATCCGGGTTCCCACGAAGACGAACAGCAGGGAAAGGGACACGCCGGTGACGATATCCGGATTCGTCATGGGGATGTTGGTCAGCGTCATGGCAGCCTTGCGCAGTCTGGGGTTCAGGTTGTAGATGCCCAGTGACGCCACCGTGCCGAAGACCGTGGCGATGAAGCTGGCGAGAACCGAGACGAGCAGGGAGTTGCCCAGCAGCTTTAACAGCGTCCTGTCCTGAAACAGACGGGCGTACTGCTGTAAGGTAAACCCTTCAAACTGGGTAACGTCCTTGCCTGTATTGAACGACGCCACGATCAGCACTGCCATGGGGACGTACAGGAAAATGAAAATTAGAACGGTGAGAATGCGGTTGGCTCTTTTCATACGATGACACCGCCTTCCTCGTTGTCGCCGCCGAAGCGGTTCATGATGCCGGTGCAGATGAATACCAGAATCATCAGCACCAGACTCAGCGCCGCGCCCAGATTGGGGTTGTTGCCCTGCTTGAACTGGCGCTCGATCACGTCGCCGACGAGCACCGTGTCCGTACCGCCCAGCTTCTGGGAGATATAGAAGGTGGACACCGCCGGGACGAACACCATGGTCATGCCGGAGAGAATGCCGGGAACGCTCAGCGGCAGCACCACCCGGGAAAACACCTGCGTGCTGTTGCAGCCCAGATCCTCCGCCGCTTCAATGAGCCGGGGGTCGATCTTGACGATGACGCCGTACAGGGGCAGGATCATATAGGGCAGATAGTTATACACCATGCCCAGAATGACCGCGCCGGGGGTACGGATGAGCCGCAGCCGGCCGATGCCGATGGCGTCGAGAATATTGTTGATGATGCCGGTGTCCTGCAGCAATCCGACCCATGCGAGGGTACGGAGCAGAAAGCTCATGCACATGGGCAGCATCACCAGCATATACAGGAACTTCTGAGCGGTTTGGCTTCGGTGGGCGATGTAGTAGGCCATGGGGTAGCCCAGCAGGAGGCAGATGAAAGCCGACGCCACCGCGTAGAAGATGGACTGCCACAGAACGCCCCAGTACAGGTTTAGCCCTCGCAGGTTCACAAGGCTGAATTCCCCCGTAGACGGGTCAGTAAGGGCATAGTAGCACACCACACCCAGAGGGATCAGCGTGAATACCACCATCCATATCAAATACGGGGTGCTGAGCAAGATAGACTTATTCTTCTTCATCTTCGGCATCCTCCGTCAGCTCGTCATACTCGGCGGAGTAGGAGCTGTAGTCGCCAAAGAGACCTGAATATTCGCTCTTGTGCATGATGTGAATGTCTTCCGGGTTCAGGCGGATGCCGATGGTCTCGCCCACGCCGTGGTAGTCCGTGGTCTGGATGAGCCATTTGAAGCCCTTGAACTCCACGATGATGTCGTAGTTAAGACCCTTGAAGGTAATGCCCGTGACGGTGCCGACGAGATGACTCTCCGCGGGCTTCACGATGTCAATGTCCTCCGGGCGGATGACAACGTCCACCGGCTCGTTGGGGGCGAAGCCCTTGTCCACGCACTCAAAGACCCGGCCGAAGAACCGAACCTTGAAGTCTTCCAGCATGACGCCGTCCAGGATGTTGCTTTCGCCGATAAAGTCCGCCACAAAGGCGTTCTTCGGCTCATTATAGATATCCTCAGGTCTGCCGATCTGCTGAATCCGGCCTTTGTCCATGACCACCACGGTGTCGGACATGGAAAGGGCTTCCTCCTGATCGTGGGTGACATAGATGAACGTGATGCCGGTGGTCTGCTGGATGCGTTTCAGCTCGATCTGCATGTCCTTGCGCAAGCGCAAATCCAGCGCTGCCAGCGGTTCGTCCAGCAGCAGCACCTTCGGCTGGTTGACCAATGCCCGGGCAATGGCAACACGCTGCTGCTGGCCGCCGGACAGACTGTCCACGCTGCGGTTTTCGTAGCCCTTCAGGCTGACGATTTCCAGCATTTCATTGACCCTGCGGTCAACCTCGGTCTTGGGCAGCTTCGCTACCTTCAGACCGAAAGCGACGTTGTCGTACACATCCAGATGCGGAAAAAGGGCATAACGCTGGAACACGGTGTTGATCTGCCGCTTGTAGGGCGGAACGTCGTTGATGACCTTCCCGTCAAACGTCACCGTGCCGGAAGTAGGCGTCAGAAAGCCGCCGATGATCCGAAGCGTTGTGGTCTTGCCGCAGCCGGAGGGGCCGAGCAGTGTGAGGAATTCGTGATCGTTGAAATAAAGATTGATGCCGTCGAGAATACGCTCCCCGTCGAACTCCATGGTCAGGTCCTGGAGTCTGATGAGTTCCTTGGACATTATCCTCCCCCGTTTCTTTTTTAGGAATCCCTGACTAAATCGCCTTCGGCTGAGCAGCGGATCTTTTCCCCCAGCCGTGCGGTTTCAAAAGTGGGAAATATAGCGCAGCCGTTGCCAGCGCAAGCTGGCTTACGGATGCGGCATACCCTTTGCGGGTACACAAAGTATTCCTCCACTTTTGAAACCTTCGTCTGGGGAAAAATCTCTCGCTGTCAGCTCTCGCCGATTTAGTCAGAGATTCCTTTATTTTATGCCGAAATACGACAGATACTACTATACCGTAAATTTTTGCAATGTCAATGGATTATATCCGTTTTTTCCCGGGAAAGTTTCGTTTTCCGTTCCGGCAGACGAAAACCGTGCCGCGGCAGAACTGACGTTTGCCGCGGCACGGTATTTGGGTAGGGTTTGTTATGCCGCAGGGGCGGCGACGGCGGTGGTTTCCGGGATGGTTTCCCCGGCGGTTTCCTCCGGGACGGTGCTTGGAACGTAGGTTTCCGGATGGCTGGCCAGGTCCTGATAGTAGGCTTCCCGGTCGGCCTTCTGCTGTTCCAGATACGTCCGGCATTTTTCCATGCCCGCGCCGACGATGGAGTCCGTGCGCTCCATGGACTTCTTCGCGGAGGACAGCATGGCGTCGTTCAGGTTGAACAGCTCCGCCCACTGATCCTGATTGTCTTCGTCCAGCGGCAGGATGTTATATTGCTTCGCCCCGTCAGTGCGCATGTTCACCCATGTGGGCAGCGCGTCCACGCTTTGCAGATACACGGCTCCGTCGGAATACTTTTCAAAGGTGACGGTGAACAGAATGCCATCCTCCGTATAGTAGGGAGGCGCGGCTTGAATATAGCCGTTTCTCTGGTTGGATACAGCGTTGCCCAGAGAGTAGATGACCACGGTCTTGTGGTCAGGGTCAACGGTGCTGGTAAGCAAGTCCACCGGTTGAACAACATGCGGATGCCCGCCCACGATCACGTCAAAGCCAAGATCGCACAGCTTCTGCGCCATGGTGTCCTGAAGGGAATTTTCCTTGATATTATATTCCACGCCCCAGTGAATGAACATCATGGTGGCTTCCGCACCGTCCGCTTTCATCTGTTCCAGAATCTGTTCCGACGCGGTGTACAGCTTGCCGGGGTCGTTGTTGAGGAAGTAGTTCATCTGCCCCTCGTCCTTGATGGGGGTAAGACCATTGAGGGAGAAGGAGGTGCCGTTGCTGCTGTATGCCCATGTGTAGCACACCATGCCGATTTTAATGCCGTTTACGTCCACCACGGCGTATTTCGGCTCGTCGGCGTTCAGCTGGGAGCCGAGGGCGGTCAGTCCCTTGCCGCGGATGATCTCCACGGTGCGGGTGATGCCCGACGCCATGGTGTCGCCCGCGTGGTTGTTGGCGGTGAGCAGCATGTCATAGCCCGTGTCCACTACGCTGTCGATCAGCGCGTCGGGACAGTTGAAAGCGGGATTGCCCTGATAGGGGTAATCGTCGCCGCCGAAGGTGGTCTCCAGATTGGCGATGGCGTAGTCCAGACCGGACACGATATCCTTGACATAGCGGAAAATGGAACTGAAATCGTAGGTGCCGTTGCTTTGCAGGCAGGTGTCAAACACCGGCTTGTGCATCAGCAGATCACCCATGGTGCCGATGGAAGCGGTAGCCACCACATGCTCCGGTTCCGGCAGGGTGGTCTCCGGGGGCTGGGTCTCGGCCTGCGTCGGCTCTGTCCGGATGACGGTGGGAAGGGTATAAACCTGTGTCTCCGTCCGGACGGTAGTCTGGGGCGTTTTGTTCACCAGATTAACACACATCCAGATTACAAGACCTGTCAGCGCGATCATGACGAAAATCAATACGGTCAGCAGCACAACGACTGCTGTGTTGTTTCCCTTCGGCTTTTTGGACATGGGTACTCCTCCTTGTCAGGCTGCCTCTTCGGTCGGAACAACGGGAGTTTCCCGCGCCTGTTTTTCCTGCGCGTAGTAGCTCCGGCATTGCTCAAGCCCCGGGCCGACGATGTTCATGGTGCGGTCGTAGGATGCCACGGCGTTCGCCAGAGCGGCGGCGTCCAGACCATACAGATTCTGCCACTCCGTCCGCCGGGCGTCTTCCAGCGGGACGATGTTGTATTCCTGCTTTTCGTCAACGCTGTGCAGGTTGACCCATGTGGGCATCACGTTCACATCGGCAACGTATACTCCGCCGTCGGCGTATTTTTCAAAGGTGACGGTGAACAGCGCGCCGTCCTCGGTGTGGCCGGTGTTCAGGGTCATCAGGTCCCGGCGCTGGTTGGATACGGCGTTGCCCAGAGAGTAGATGACCGCCGTTTTGTGCCGGGAATCGGAGCTGCTGGTCAGCAGCTCCATCGGCTCCACCACGTGGGGGTGTCCGCCGACAATGACATCCACACCCAGATCGCACATTTTCTGGGCGATCATCCGCTGGGAGGAATCCGCCTGAAGGGAATACTCCGTGCCCCAGTGAATGTACAGCATGGTAGCTTCCGCGCCGTCCGAGCGCATCTGGGAAAGCAGGGACTGCATTTCAGAATAGAAGGCGTCCAGATTGTCGTAGGTAAAGTAATTCACCAGACCAACCTGCGTGACCTCCGCCTCATAGTTAAGGGAGGGACGGCCATTGACCGCGCTGGTGGCGTAGGTGCAGGCCGCCATGCCCACCTTGATGCCGCCCACGTCCACCACGGCGTACTTGGGTTCCTCGTCGCTGAGCTGGGTCCCCAGAGGGGTCAGACCCATTTCCCGCACCCGCTTCACCGTGCGCAGGACGCCTTCAGTGGTGGTGTCGGAGCAGTGATTGTTGGCAGTGAGCAGCATGTCGATCCCCGCGTCCTTCGCCGCCCCCACGATCTCGTCGGGGCAGTTGAAGTCGGGGTAGCCCTGGTAGGGGTAATTATCGCCGCCCAGGGTGGTTTCCAGATTGGCCACGGAATAGTCATAGCTTGCAGTATATTCTGCCACGTAGCGGAAAATTGATGCAAAATCGTAGCCACCGTCTTCCGTTGTGCAGGCGGTGATCACGGGCTTGTGCATCAACAGATCGCCCTGAACGCCTACGGTGGCGGAGGCGACCGGCTCCAGAGGCGGAGTCTCTTCCGTTGTTGGCGGGGTGGTGGGGGCGTCGTCGGGCTTTCCCTTGCCCACGGAACGGACAATGAGGACTACCGCGACGACCGCCACCAGCACCAGCGGCAGCAGCTTCAGCGCGGTATTCCGGCGGGGTTCCTGTTTTGCGTATTTCGGTTTATGTGCCATGGGGTTCCTCCTGATACTAGTGTTTTGTTAAGTCTAATTCTTGTATAAATCAGAACATTGTGCTA
>OGZK01003163.1_pt1 | contig 13309 bp, 8 predicted proteins | sample 1576791 | NCBI WGS metagenome assembly OGZK01 (sample SAMEA3541556, study PRJEB24748) | human gut metagenome | biome: human gut; feature: human-associated habitat; material: faeces | place: China | collected 2012
CCTTTATACCGAATACTGCGGAAGTGGCTTTCTACGGAATGTTGCAGGGACTGGACGATTATCTCAACGAGGAGAAGGTGCGGCAGATTGCCGCTTTGGGACACAACCCCAGCCACGATGAGCTGGAGCGTATCCTGTCCCGCCGCATACGGAGCGAGAAGGTGGCCATTAAGGACATCAAGCTGCGTACTTTCATTGCCGAGGGCAACAGCCGCAACGACCTTGCCGCCCATGTGTACGACATCACTTACGGCAGCCTCGTGCCCGGCACGGACAATCTGGTTATCATAGACGACAGCATTGTGCGCGGCACTACCCTGAAGCAGAGCATCATCGGCATCCTCGACCGCCTCGGTCCGAAGAAGATAGTAATTGTAAGCTCCTCACCGCAGGTGCGCTATCCCGACTATTATGGCATCGACATGGCGAAGATGAGCGAGTTCATAGCTTTCAAGGCTGCCATCGAGTTGCTGAAAGAACGCGAGATGCGCGATGTCATCGAATCCGCCTACCGCAAGTCCAAAGAACAGGTGAGTCTGCCCAAAGAACAGATGGTGAACTACGTAAAGGAGATATACGCTCCCTTTACCGACGAGGAGATTTCCGCCAAAATGGTGGAACTGCTCACCCCGAAAGGTACGAAAGCCCAAGTGCAGATTGTATATCAGCCTCTTGAAGGCCTGCATGAAGCCTGTCCGCGGCACCGGGGCGACTGGTACTTCAGCGGTGACTATCCCACGCCGGGCGGTGTGAAGTTGCTGAACATGGCATTTATTAATTACATAGAACAAGTATATCAATTCTGAATATGAGAAATGTGACTCTTATCCTTGACGACGGGAGCCGTTTTCACGGCAAGTCGTTCGGTTATGAAAAGCCGGTAGCGGGAGAAGTGGTGTTCAACACTGCCATGTCGGGTTATCCCGAAAGCCTGACCGACCCTTCGTATGCCGGACAGTTGATGACGCTTACATATCCCTTGGCGGGCAATTACGGTGTGCCGCCTTTTACCTTCGCCCCCGACGGGCTGCCTGTATTTATGGAGAGCGAACGCATCCACGCCGAAGCCCTTATCGTAAGCGATTATTCCGGTAACTACAGTCATTGGAATGCCGTGGAAAGCCTCGGCAACTGGCTGAAACGCGAACAAGTGCCGGGCATTACGGGCATCGATACCCGCGAGTTGACGAAAGTGCTGCGCGAGCACGGGGTGATGATGGGCAAGATTGTCTTTGACGACGATCCCGATAATGTGCCCCAAGCTGCTTATGCGGGTGTAAACTACGTGGATAAGGTGAGTTGCAGGGAAGTTATCCGCTACAACACGGGCGAGGGCAGAAAGAAAGTGCTCCTTGTGGACTGCGGCGTCAAGGCCAACATCATCCGTTGCCTCTTGAAGCGGGATGTAGAAGTAATCCGCGTTCCCTGGGATTACGACTTCAACGGACTGGAGTTCGACGGGCTGTTCATCTCCAACGGTCCCGGCGACCCCGATACCTGCGATGCCGCCGTCCGGAACATCCGCAAGGCGATGCAGAACGAGAAGCTGCCTATCTTCGGCATCTGCATGGGCAATCAGCTACTCTCCAAAGCCGGCGGAGCCGAAATATACAAATTGAAATACGGACACCGCAGCCACAACCAGCCCGTACGCATGGTGGGTACGGAGCGTTGTTTCATCACTTCGCAGAACCACGGCTATGCGGTGGACAGCAACACGCTGGGCGCAGACTGGGAACCGCTCTTCGTCAATATGAACGATGGCTCCAACGAAGGCATCCGCCATAAGCGCAATCCGTGGTTCTCCGCACAGTTTCATCCCGAAGCGGCCAGCGGACCGACGGATACGGAATTTCTGTTCGATGAGTTCGTGAAACTGCTATAACCGTTTTATCGGTATCGAAAAAGATTCGGATACGTGTGAAAACAAATTATTGGTACAATCAAATCAAGACAAATGAAAGAGAACAATATAAAGAAAGTCCTGCTGCTGGGGTCCGGTGCACTGAAAATAGGTGAGGCGGGAGAGTTTGACTACTCCGGTTCGCAGGCGCTCAAGGCATTGAAGGAAGAAGGTATCCACACCGTCCTCATCAATCCGAACATTGCCACGGTGCAGACCTCGGAAGGTGTTGCCGACCGGATTTACTTCCTGCCCGTAACTCCTTACTTCGTGGAGAAGGTTATCGAAAAAGAACGTCCCGACGGCATCATGCTCGCCTTTGGCGGACAAACGGCTTTGAACTGTGGTGTGGAGCTTTACAAGGAAGGTGTTTTCGGAAAATACGGCGTCGAGGTGCTCGGTACGCCCGTACAGGCGATTATAGATACGGAAGACCGTGAGATATTCGTACAGAAGCTGAACGAAATCAATGTAAAGACCATCCGGAGCGAGGCTGTGGAGAATGCTGCGGATGCCCGCCGTGCCGCTGCGGAACTGGGCTATCCGGTTATCGTCCGTGCCGCCTACGCGCTCGGCGGGTTAGGGTCGGGCTTCTGCGACAACGAAGACGAGCTGAACGTACTGGTGGAAAAGGCTTTCTCTTTCTCCCCGCAAGTGCTGGTGGAGAAATCCTTGCGCGGCTGGAAAGAGGTGGAGTACGAAGTGGTACGCGACCGTTTCGACAACTGCATCACGGTGTGCAACATGGAGAACTTCGACCCGCTGGGCATCCACACCGGAGAGTCTATCGTGATTGCTCCGTCGCAGACACTGAGCAATACGGATTATCATAAACTGCGCGAACTGGCTATCCGCATCATCCGCCACATCGGCATTGTGGGCGAGTGCAACGTACAGTATGCCTACGACCCCGAAAGCGAGGACTACCGCGTTATCGAGGTAAACGCCCGCTTGAGCCGTTCGTCCGCACTTGCCTCTAAGGCAACGGGTTATCCGCTGGCATTCGTTGCCGCCAAATTAGGATTGGGCTACGGTCTTTTCGAATTGAAGAACTCCGTAACCAAGACCACCGGCGCATTCTTCGAGCCGGCACTGGACTATGTGGTCTGCAAGATTCCCCGTTGGGATTTGGGCAAGTTTCATGGCGTAGATAAGGAATTGGGTTCGAGCATGAAGTCCGTGGGCGAGGTCATGGCTATCGGACGTACTTTTGAAGAAGCCATTCAGAAGGGGTTGCGCATGATAGGACAGGGGATGCACGGCTTCGTGGAGAACAGGGAACTTGTTATCCCCGACATAGACAAGGCGCTGCGCGAGCCTACCGACAAGCGTATCTTCGTTATCTCCAAGGCCTTCCGTGCCGGATATACCGTAGACCAGGTGCACGCGCTGACAAAGATAGACCGCTGGTTCCTTGAAAAGCTGATGAATATAATGGACACCAGCAGGGCGCTGCACGAATATTCGGAAAAGGTGCAGGATGAACCGGAAGCCGCACAAGGTGAAGGTACGTCGGAAGCCGCACAAGGTGAAAGGATGCTTCACTCCCTCCTGAATGACAAAGCCGCGCGGGAACTGTTGCACAAGGCCAAGATACAGGGTTTCTCCGATTTCCAGATAGCCCGCGCTTTCGGCCTGGAACGGTATATGGACGGTGAGGACGCCATCCTTGCCATACGTGCCCTGCGCAAGCATGCAGGTATTCTGCCCGTAGTGAAACAAATAGACACCCTTGCCGCCGAATATCCCGCCCGTACCAACTATCTGTACCTGACGTACAGCGGCATTGCCCACGACGTGCATTACCTGGGCGACCGTAAATCCATCGTCGTACTCGGTTCGGGTGCGTACCGCATCGGTTCCTCGGTGGAGTTCGACTGGTGCGGCGTGCAGGCGTTGAACACCATCCGCCAGGAAGGCTACCGCAGCGTCATGATCAACTACAACCCCGAAACCGTATCTACGGACTATGACATGTGCGACCGCCTTTATTTCGATGAGCTTACCTTCGAGCGCGTCATGGATATCCTCGAACTGGAGAATCCGCACGGCGTCATCGTATCCACCGGCGGCCAGATACCCAACAACCTCGCCTTGCGTCTCGATGCGCAGCGCGTGCCTATTCTCGGTACGAGCGCCAGGAGCATCGACAACGCCGAAGACCGCGACAAGTTCTCCGCCATGCTGGATCGCATCGGCGTAGACCAGCCCGAATGGCGTGCGCTTACCTCGCTGGAAGACATCAACGCCTTTGTCGATAAGGTAGGCTTCCCGGTGCTGGTTCGTCCCAGCTACGTGCTTTCGGGCGCGGCAATGAACGTCTGCTCCAACCGGGAAGAGCTGGAACGCTTCCTGCAACTGGCGGCAAACGTCTCGAAGAAACATCCGGTGGTGGTGAGCCAGTTCATAGAGCATGCCAAGGAAGTGGAAATGGATGCCGTGGCGCAGAACGGGGAAATCGTTGCCTACGCCATCAGCGAACACATCGAGTTTGCAGGCGTGCACTCCGGCGATGCCACTATCCAGTTCCCGCCGCAGAAACTGTATGTGGAGACGGTGCGCCGCATCAAGCGCATCAGCCGCGAGATAGCCCGCGAGCTGAACATCTCCGGCCCGTTCAATATCCAGTATCTCGCCAAGGACAACGACATCAAGGTAATCGAATGTAATCTGCGTGCGTCGCGTTCATTCCCCTTTGTAAGCAAGGTGCTCAAGATAAACTTTATCGAACTGGCTACGAAAGTGATGCTTGGCATCCCCGTGCAGAAGCCGGACAAGAACCTGTTCGACCTCGATTATGTAGGAATCAAGGCCTCTCAGTTCTCCTTCAACCGCCTGCAAAAGGCAGACCCCGTATTGGGCGTGGATATGGCGTCTACGGGCGAGGTGGGGTGCATAGGCAGTGATACTTCCTGCGCTATTCTTAAAGCGATGCTTTCGGTGGGTTACCGTATTCCGCAGAAGAATATCCTGCTCTCCACCGGTACGCCGAAGCAGAAGGTGGACATGCTTTCCGCAGCCCGCATGCTTCAAAAGAAGGGGTATAAACTGTTTGCTACCGGCGGTTCGAGCAAGTTCCTTACCGAGAACGGGGTGGAGAACACCCGTGTCTACTGGCCGAGCGAGCCCGACATGCACCCGCAGGCGCTCGAAATGCTGCACAGAAAAGAGATAGATATGGTGGTGAACATTCCGAAGAACCTCACCGCGGGCGAGTTGGACAACGGTTACAGAATACGCCGCGCCGCTATCGACCTCAATATTCCGCTGATAACGAATGCACGTCTGGCAAGTGCGTTTATCAATGCCTTCTGCACCATGACACCGGACGATTTGGCTATCAGGGCCTGGGACGAATATAAGTAAAAGTGCTTGGACAACCGTTCCGAACTCCGGCCCGGAGCATCCGGTTTGCCGGTGTTTTTCTACGGTATCTCTGCGATATAAAGCAGAGATACCGTAGGTAAAACCCGGTTATAGAGTATTGTTTTCTTCGTCCCGTAGCTGCGGGCTGTACAGCCCGCATATGGAAACCGCAGAGCCCGCAATTGCCCCCCGTGCGGCCCGCAACTGCAAAACGTGGTTTTCCTATAAGCATTCCGTAGTTTTATCGATGGCTTTTCGATATTAATCAATGGATAAAGTATGAAAAAGCAGGCGGATAAAGAGAGCGTTTCCCCGGTTTTTTTCTTTTTAGGCACGGAATTACACGGATTTCACGGAAAAAGGATAAAATAAATCCGTATCTATCCGTGTAATTCCGTGTTTAAAAGGAAATTATCAAGTATATTTTGACAAAACCTCTTGTCATAACAATGGTCGTCACCGCTCAATGCCCCATAAACAAAGGGATAGAAAGCGAAAGTGACGAGTGATGAGAAAAAACGTGTTTTTCCTAATGCTCCAACACGTTGTTTTAGTCAGAATGCAAAGAAGGGGTAAATCAGGTAGCTATTGGCATTTTTATCATACCCTTTGATGCCGATTCTGTCCCAATCATCGAGAAATCCCCAGACGATAATCCAACTGAGTTGTCGGTTGAATTCGGTACTGGTCTGGTATATACGTCTTTTACCAACTGACAGATTTCTTGCCGACCTGCCTGCTTTGCCCAATTGTGCGTTTAGCTTGTCCAGGTTTGTCGTAGCCATTGTTGTATGGTTCGTGGCTGTTGTCACATCCGTTACAGATGAGAAGGCTGCAAAGCAGTATATTGGCAGATAGGTGTTTCATGTCGTTTCGTTTTTAGTTTATCACAACCGTTTCGCTTACCGTTTCAGTACTTCCTGTGTTCCATGTCGGAAGGCTGCCTGCTGTTACGGTGACTTTCTTCCGGGAGATGCCGAGGGTATAACTTATGGAAGCTCCTTCCGTCCACATTTCAGTCGATGGCAGTGTCTGGTTGCTCAGAACGATAGTCTGGGTGATGTCCGTATTATCGGAATTATAGGCTTGGTAGGTGTAGGTGAGGTTGAAGACACTCTCTGTTCCGTAAGGCAGCAGATAGAGGGTTGCGAGCAGTTTCTTGGGGGCTGCGGTGTTATCCGGAATATCGAATTGGGTAGCGGTGGCGGTGAATGTTTCCGTTTCGGCGGGGGCGGGATAACTCCAGCCGAATCCTTTGTCTTTACTGTCTTCCGGGATATGGCAGGTGAGGATACCGTTTTTCATTCCGCGGATGGAGAATGCCGTGATTTGCTTTCCGGTTGTGTTGTCGTCGCTTTTTACGTAGATGGCAATCCGGGTCAGGGTATGGTGGAAGCGTAACTTCACCGGGCTGTTGTCCGAAGCGGAAGTCTGGTTCATCAGCGGGACGGCGACTAAAAAAATGCGCTTTTTCGTGGAAAGGATGTCTGGGGGACGGTATAACGGGGCTTGTCAGCAGCAAAACAGGGAAAATGCTTCTGATAAAACATTTTCCCTGTCGAGTATAAGGAGCGTCGCTTGGGAGGCGAATAAATAATTTTACATTTTGTTGGTAGGGTGCAAGAGTATCCGTTATTTTATTCTTTGTCGGTCTCCTTATATATTTTCTAATTGTCCGTAATCTGCATTTTAGTAATATATGTACGTTTTCATTTCAGCAGCGTTCCCGTTGCCTTTAAATAAGTGATGTAGTTCAGGTACAGTCGGAAGCATGCGTCGACTTTGGTTTCGTACGCCTGCTGCCACAGAGCTTGCGCTTCCAGGTGGTCGGACAGGGTTTCCAGTCCCACGTCGTATTGGCTGCGGCTCACTCTCATGTTCTCTTCCGCCTGTTGCAGGGAGCGTTCGGCAATGGTGCTTTCCAGCCGGGCTTCGTCGAGGTTGTTGACGGACTGTGCCAGCTCAAGCAGCATCTGTTCGTTCATGTTCTCCTGTTCGAGGCGCGCCTGCTCCAGTTTGGCTTTGGCTGCACGTACTTTATTGCTGTTTGCACCGAAATGGAAGAGCGGTACGCTTACGTTCAGAAGCACAGAGAAGCTGCCGCCGTCGAACAGGTCTTGGTCGCTGATTTCCAAGCCGTGGATGTAGTCGTACGAACCTTTCACACCGATTTTGGGCAGGAGTTCGCTGCGGTTCAATTTCACCTGCTGCTTGGCGATGGCCACTTGCTGGTTCAGTATGGCATATTCGGGGCGGGCGGAGATGTCGGCTGTTTGCAGCCGGATGTCCTGTGCCACTTCGGGAAATGTGTCGGCAGTGCGTATATTTGCCGTCAGCGGTTTGCCGATGTAGTGGCAGAGGTTCATGGTGGCCAGGCGCAGCGCATTGTCGGCCTTGCGGATGTTGAGTTCGCTTTCGTTCAGCTTTACCTGCACTTTCAGTACGTCGTTCTGGGGCTTGAGTCCGTGTTTATGGGCGCTTTCCACGTTCTTCATCAGTTCCGTGAGCACGGCACTGTATTTGTCGGCCACTTTCTTCATCTCTTTGGCTTTGATGACTTGTGCGTATGCCTGCTCTGTCTTTACAATGACTTCCGAGGCTGTAAGCGTTTCGCTCAACTGTGCCATTTCCTTACCCAGCAGGGACATTTTGTATGCCGCACGGATTTTACCGCCCATGTAGAGCGGTTGTTCCACTTGTATGCCGCCCATATATACCATGCCTATCTTGTAGTTCAGGTCTATTCCGGGGAAGTAGGCGAACCCCTTGTTGGGAAGGAATTGCCCTGTGGCATCGGGCAGGAAAGTAGGCAGGTTGCCGCCGGCTATGCCGAGGCTGCCGTCTGATGTACTGTAGATACCCGTACCGCTGAGGCTGAAGTTGGGGAAGAAGTTGCCCTTATAGCTCTTTGCGGTGTAGCGTGCACTTTCCGTTTGTCTGGCGGCGGCTGCCATTTCTTTGTTGTATTTCAGCGCCATTTCCCTGCATTGTTCCAGTGTCAGCGTCTCTTGGGCGGAGATGCAGGCAGCGGAGAGCAGGGCGGCGAGGATGAATGTTGTCTTTTTCATTATTGTTCGTTTTTTATATGAAAGAATAATGCGTATAGTACAGGGATAAACAGGAGTGTTATCAGCGTTCCGAATGTGAGGCCGCCCATGATGGAAGCTGCCAGCGAACCGAACATCGCGTCGGGCAGCAGCGGTATCATACCCAGAATGGTGGTCAGCGCAGCCATGGTCACAGGACGGAGACGGCTTTGTGCGCTGTCCACCAGTGCCGTAATAGGTTCTACCCCTTGGTTGAGCTGAAGGGTGATTTCATCCATCAGTACGATGCCGTTCTTGATAAGCATGCCTATCAGTCCCAGCGTACCCACGATTGCCACGAAGTTGAACGTTTTGTCTGTAAGCAGCATCACAGCCACCACTCCCACAAGCAGCATGGGCAGACTGCAGAAGATGATAATCGGCTTGCGGTAGTCCTTGAACAGCATGATAAGAATGGCAATCATCAGGATGATGGCAAGCGGGAAGTTCTTGAACAGATACTCCATGGACTCGTCGCTGGCGCTCTTCTCGCCCTGCCAATGCAGGGTATAGCCTTGCGGAAGCTCTATCTGTTCTATCCGACGGGCGATAATCTGCCTTGCCTTTTCGGTCTCTATGCCGGGAGCGGGAGAGCATTGCACGCGCTGGCTGCGCTGTCCGTTATAGCGCGGTACGACGGGGTCTTCCCAGCGGATGTCGATGCGCTTGCTGATTTGTTTCAGCGGGGTGCTTCCCATGAGGCTTTCCACCAGTTCTTCCTTGCTCAGTGTACCTGCCTTCAGTTTCACCATGGTTTCTTCGTTCAGCAGTCCGTTCAGCGAGGGCAGGGCGGAGAATACCTGCGTATTGCCGAGGTCTTCTATCGGCTTTCCTTCCTCGTCCAGACATTTCAGGTAGATGTTGTCGCGGTGGATGCCTTCGTAGAAGAACCCGATAGGTATGCCACCGTTGGCGGAAAGCAGGGACATGCTTACGTCGTTGCGGCTGAGACCCAGCGCGCGGGCGGCTGCCTGGTCGTACTCGATGGAGAGTACGGGTATTTGCGGTTCCCAGTCGGTGGTGATGAGGCGGACCTCCGGCGTGTGTTCCATAATGTACCGCGCACTGTCGGCCAAGCGGTGCAGTACGGCAGGGTCGGGACCCATAAACTGCGCTTCGATAGGGTACTTCTTGAACATCAGGTTGTAGCGTTTCAGGTTGATGTAAGCATCCGGATAACGCCGTGTCAGGTATTCCTGTATCTCATCCATATTCTCTACCAGGTCGTCAGGAGAGGTGAAGTCTATAATCAGTTCGCCGTACGACAAGGACGGATTGGCGATGCTGCGCACCAGGTTGTAGCGTCCCGGCGTGCCGCCGACAGAGGCGGTGACATGGGTAATCTCCTTGCGTGTTTTCAGGTAGGATTCTATCTCCCTTAAATCGCGTGCCACGCGGGTGGAGTTATTGCCTTCGGGCAGCTTGTACTCCATGTAGAGCTGGTCGTACACCATATCGGGGAAGAAACCCTGCCGCATGTAGCCGTAGCCGAAAATGGAAAGTCCCAGCAGGGCGAGCATCGCCAGTACGACGCTCCAGCGATGTGCCAGTCCGAAGTAGAGGGCGGTGCGCAACAGGGCATAGGTACGTCCCTTGTATTCGCGCTTTCCGGTGGCGCTGACTTCAACAGCAGGGTGCAGCTTGCGGTTTGCCATCAGCGGCACGTGCACCAGCGCCAGCACCCAACTCAGCAGTAAGGACACCGCCAGTACGATGAACAGGTCGCGGGTGTATACCCCGGCAGTGTCCGGCGACAGGAAGATGGGAAGGAAAGCGATGATGGCTATCAGTGTGGCGCCCAGCAGGGGCATTGCCGTCTGGCGGCCGATGGCTGTCATTGCCTCCATGCGGTTTTTGCCGGCTTTCAGGTCTACCAGTATGCCGTCTACGATGACAATGGCATTATCTACCAGCATACCCATTGCCAGCACGAAAGCGGCAAGCGATACACGCTGCATGGTTCCGTCCGCCGTGTATAGGAACAGGAACGAACCGAATACGGTGACAATGAGGCTGATGCCGATGATGATTCCGCTCTTGAAACCCATGGCCAGCATCAGGATTACCACAACGATGATGACGGACTCTATCAGGTTGATGACGAAAGTACCCAAAGAGGCTCCCACACGTTCGGGCTGATAGAATACCTTGTGGCACTCCACGCCTGCGGGCAGGCGGCTTTCTTTCAGTTGCGCCAGTTTTTTCTCTACGGCAGCGCCCACTTTCACGATGTCCGAACCGCTGGAAGCTGCGATGAGGATTCCCTGCGCCCGTTCGCTGTCGAAGAACAGTTCGTTGCGGGTAGGCTCTTCGTATCCTTTCTCAATGCGGGCGATGTCGCGCATGCGGAGCTGGTCGTCGTCATGCCCTTGTATCAGCATGCTGCCTATATCTTCCACTGTCTTGAACTTGTCACTGACGGTGACGCGGATGCGGTTGTCGCCGTTGTCGTAGTAGCCGCTGTAGGTGGTCTTGTTCTGTCCGTTCAGGGTGGCGAGGACTTCGGCGGGCTTTACGCCGAGGTTTGCCATGCGGTCTTGCAGCAGGGAGATGTTGATGCATTCGGGACGTTTGCCGTACAGTTCCACCCGTTCCACGCCCGTCATGTCGCTTATTTCGCGCTTGATAAGCTCTGCGTAGTCGGACAGCTCCCGGTCGGACAGTCCGTCACCGGTCAGTGCGTAGAACATTCCGTATACATTGCCGAAGTCGTCTTTCACGATGGGGGTGCTCGCTCCGTCGGGCAGCAGGGCGCAGGCGTCGCTCACCTTGCGGCGCAGCATGTCCCAGCATTGCTCCACTTCATCGTCCGGGGTAATGGTGGTGAGTTCTACCTGTATCAGGGAGAGGTCGTTGTACGAGTAGCTTTCCACATTATCTATATTGCCCATGCTGCGGATGCTTTTCTCCAGCACATCCGTCACTTCCAGCTCTACCTGGTGGGCGGATGCCCCCGGATAGGTGGTTACCACCATGGCGAGTTTCACTTTTATTTCAGGGTCTTCCAGCTTGCTCATCTGGTAGCAGGAGAGGATGCCGCCTACAAACAGGACGGTCACCAGGAAGTAAACCAGATTGCGGTTTTTGAATGCCCATTTGCTTATATCCATAATTGCTGAGTTTTAAAGGAAAACAATGCTATAACAGTCCGCCGATGTTTGTGTCGCTGGCCGCAGGCAGAGGAGTCACGGTTTCTCCGTCCTTTATGTGATGTATTCCTGCCGACACCACTTGGTCGCCGGGTTGCAGCCCGTCGGAAGCGATGATGCTGCGTCCGTTGCTCAGCAGGCGTACGAGGGTTACTTCGCGGCTGTGTACTTTGCTGTCGGACGGGTTGTATACGAATACGCAGGTTTTGCCGTCTTTTTGCAGGACAGCGCTGCCGGGTACGGAGAGGTTGCGTGAACTGTCATTGTTGCAAAGAATGGTAACCATGGTGTTCATGCCCGGAGAAGGAACGGGGCGGTTGTCTGTAATCAGTTGCAGGCGCATGGTGTAGAGCTGGTTCGCATTTGCTTTGGGGGTGACGCTGATGAGTTTCAGCTCATAGGTCTGTTCCGGATAAATGTCGAACGTACAGCGGTATCGGTCAAATTGCTCGCGCCGGATGTATTCGGCTGCCGGAAGGTTTATTTCCACTTCCGGGGCGCTGTTGCTTATCATGGACAGGACAGGCATTCCGGCTCCCACCGTTTCGTGCGCTTCAAACAGCCTTTTCTGTATATAGCCGCTGAAAGGGGCGTAAAGGCGGGTGTAGCCCAACTGGTCTTTGTGATGCCGGTATTTGGCGGTGATTTGTTTCAGTCCGTACACGGCCTTGTCGTTGGCATTGGGCGTGGTTCCGTTGTCTTTGTAAAGCGCCATTACGCGTTCCGCCTCTGCCTTAATCTGTTTGTATTCGGCCTCGGTGGCGTCCAGTTGCACCTGGTAGTCTGTAGGGTCCAGTTCGGCAAGCAGCTGTCCTGCCTGCACGCGGGCGCCGTCCTTTACATATATCTTCTGTATCGTGCCGCTCACTCTGAATGCGAGGCTGATGTCTTGTGCCGCTTTTACTTTTCCGGGATATTGCAGGCTGGTTTGCCCGCCGGCGGAGACAACCGTATCTGTTTTTACGGTCTGGTATTCTCGCGTGTCTTTAGCTCCGTTGCTACAGGATAACAGCGAGTAGAGTGAGATGCTTGTTAAAATCCAATAAATTCGTTTCATAATTCAAGGTATATTAGTTTTGTGACAAAATTACTCAGTCTCTTCTATATATAAAAGGTTTATAAGCATTATAAAATGTTCTGTTTATGCCCTCTCTTTGTAAAAAACGGACATTTTCCTGTCTATTGCGTTCTGGGGTGTCAGATTCGTCGTGTGGACTTTATACTGTGACAGCCGATATTCGGGTGATGAAAAGTTACAGAAATTGGGAATTGAAAAAGGTAATGAGATAATCTTTTTCATACCTTTGCAAGTACATATAATTAATATCTTATACCGAATGAACACGCAAAACTCTTATCTTGCTTCAAAGCCGCATTACGAGATACTCGACGGGCTTCGTGGCGTAGCTGCCGTAATGGTAGTCGCTTTTCATCTGCTGGAAGCGCATTCCGGCGGCAATCACTTGGAACAAATTATCAATCACGGTTACCTGGCGGTAGATTTTTTCTTTATGCTTTCCGGTTTTGTTATCGGTTATGCTTATGACGACCGCTGGAGCAGGATGAGCATCGGTACTTTCTTCAAGCGGCGTATTATCCGTTTGCATCCTATGGTGATAGTGGGAAGCATAGTGGGTGCAGTGTTCTTTTATTTTCAGGAGTCGCCCTGCTTTCCGGCTATTCAGGATACATCGGTAGGGACTATGCTGCTGGTAATGCTGCTGGGGTGTACGCTGCTTCCGCTTCCTTTTGGAAAATTCACTCATATTTGCCCCCTTCCGTCCACTTTAAAGTGATCCCCTAAA
>OGZK01003167.1_pt1 | contig 13301 bp, 9 predicted proteins | sample 1576791 | NCBI WGS metagenome assembly OGZK01 (sample SAMEA3541556, study PRJEB24748) | human gut metagenome | biome: human gut; feature: human-associated habitat; material: faeces | place: China | collected 2012
CAAAAGGCCTGCCGGCCAAAACGCTTGAATTGGAGGTAATCTGAGGAAAAGGCATAGACCAAACGGCAAATCCCGATGTCTAACCAAAAAGACTGCAACAATTGTTGCAGTCTTTTTCTACGTGGTCTATCTCATGAATTTTGCGTAAATGGTGATTCGCATAAGGCTAATTTCTTCTATGGAGAACGTTGCTCCTTTATCGGCTGGGAGAGAATCGATTTTCAGTATCAGACTTCCCACTTCTTTACAGTCTGTACCGATGGCACGTCTGCTTTTGCATCATACATCCCAGTGCATCCTACACAGCAGAAGAAACGTTATTATTCCCGGGAACCTATTGAAGCAACAACTGCCATGCAGGCCTAAAATTCCCGCATAGCAGTTATTTTTTATTCTATATGTTTTCTAAGGTGTGTTATAAATATCATAAACTTCTTGGATTTGCTGTAAGGAGTCCATGCGGTAAGCCCTTAATAAAGAAAAAAGCAGGAGCCTTTCCAAATCACATGCCGAGGCCATTGGGATGCAGTGTGTTTTTCAGCAGGCGAAGCCGTTCAGGTTTCCCCATGCGAGTTGGGTTTTCATCAAACACCATAAACTTTTTGGATTTGTTATAAGGCGTCCATTCCGCAAGGCCTTCTCCATTTGGATTCCCTGTCTTGATAAAGTTGATCAGATACGCCAATATATTCTCCTGCAGCATGTAATCCTCTTTCCCAAACGGCCTCCAGGAATGGGACAGCCATCCATATAGGTAAATCAGATCGCTGCCATGCCAGGCTCCCTTTGTATCGCCGGGCAGCTGCCTGCGGAAATAGTAGGTATAGGTATCCACGCCGAGCTTGCGCTGGGATTTTGCTAAAAAGCCACACATCCAATAAAGCAAAAACGGCATGACATCCTCGGATGTGACTGAACACATGATCTTGACCGGGCAGGGCTGATTTTTAATCCCGCTGGTAAAATTCTCGTCATATACAGCATTGCAGAAACCGATAGACGACTTGGCCGAAACCTCCGCAAAAGCATCGTACAGTGTTTTGGCGGGCAGCTGCTTGAATTCCTCAATGGATTTACATCCGGTCCTCTCATACACTTGACGCCACTTGGCATACTCCTTGGTGTTATCGGGTTTCTGCTTGATGAAACTGGCCAGGCCCGCGCTGCTCTGGATAATCGCCTGCTTGAATATGCCTTTATTCAGCGGGGATTTGATCTGGGTCTCACAGCTGGTCGCGCCTGCACTCTGGCCAATCAGCGTCATATTGTTCACATCACCGCCAAAGCTTTGGATGTTGTGCCGCACCCAGGCAATGGCCGCCTGCTGGTCATAGTAGCCATAGTTACCGCTCTTTCCGTTCTCATCCTCAAGCTCCTTCATGGCAATGAAGCCGAAAATGTTCACCCGGTAATTCATGGCAACGGTTATGATTCCGTGCTTGGCCAAGAATGATCCGTTGCATTCCGGCGAGTTATTCTGCCCCGTAACCAAACCGCCACCATAGATGATCACCAACACCGGGCAGTTCAGCGGGTTCTCCGGTGTCCAAATGTTCAGGTTCAGACAATCCTCGGAATATTCAGACTGGAAATTTTGATAAAATTCATGCTCATAATGGTTTTGGGGGTCACTGGCATCCACCTGGACATAGGCGCGTTGCTGAATCGGGGCAGGCCCATATTTTTTTGCATCACAGATGCCTTTCCATGAGATGACCGGCTGCGGATATTCAAAACGCTTGGCGGTAGCATATGGAATACCCAAAAAGCAGTTTACGCCATCTTCCTGAAAACCTTCCACCACACCGCAGGGGGTGGTGACCTGAATTGTGTTCATAGATTGATCCTCCTAAGAAAGATATGGAAAAAGTCAGCTGAGCTGGGAGAACAAGAAAATTGCAAGGCCGAGAATGACCAGCACAATGCCGGTAGCCCGGTTCAGTGTTTTGGCGGAGGCCTTGTTGGCAAATTTCGCGGCAATCCGGGCCCAGAGCAGGGTAAAGACGACGCACAGGACCAGGACCGTGAGATCCGGCATCCCGCCGACGGCAAAATGGGAGACGGCCCCGGTTAGGGCGGTAAAGGTCATGATGAATACACTGGTGCCGACGGCAGTCTTCAGCTCGTAGCCCAGGACGCTTATCAAAATTAGCAGCATCATCATTCCGCCTCCGGCTCCAACAAATCCGCAGATCAGGCCGATGAGGATACCGCACAGCACGCTTTGCACCGCCCGCTTGGCGGGGGATGCCTTGGACATATCCTCCTTGGTGGTCATCACCGGACGGACAATGAATTTGACGCCCAGCAAGAAGGTCATAAATACGGAGAAGCTGCCCATGGCTTGAGAGGGAACCAGACTGGACAGCCAGCTTCCCACCACAGTAAACAGCATTACGGTAAGCATCATGATCAGACCGTTTTTGACGTCCAGATTTTTGTTTTTTCCATAGGTATAGGCGGAGACGGCGCTGGCCAGTACGTCCGAGGAAAGGGCGATACCCACGGCCATATAGGGTTCCATATCCAAAAAGGTGATGAGCATAGGGCTGATTACCGCCGCCGCGCTCATACCGGCAAAGCCGGTTCCCAGCCCGGCGCCCATTCCGGCAAAAAAGGTGACAAGAATCGTGATCAGAATTTGCGGCATATTGAATCTCTCCATTTTTTGAAATTATATATGGGTAATGAGTCAGAGCTTGCCTTCCATACCGGTTTGTCCCGGAGCAAGGATTCATTGCCCATAATGGATCCCTGTTTTACTTTCCCTCTTATTCCGTTCATACCGCATATTGCGCCATCATACCTTCTTGTATCTTTGCAGAATGCGGTTGAGCTGCTTCATGGCTGATTCATCGGCGCCTATCTGCTTGAGCAGGGAGACCAGCGTGATTCTCCCCATCATACGCTGCAAGGCGGGATTATCCTTTACCGTGCCCGCCACTTCGCCCCGGGCAGAAGCGGCCTTTGTAATCAGCTGATCGATGACCGCACCCGCCTCCGGGTGCTTACGGATGTCCGACAGCTTGTCGGCAATGGAGTAACAATCAGGGACGATATCCTCCTTGTCAAACCAGTTGATTACAGGAGCGGTTTTCCGGAAACGGTACTCCGGATTGGGCTGGGATACCTTTCGAACCCAGATCGCACTGTGACAGTCCCCGGCGGTTGCATGGATGGAGTGCTCCCCAGAGATGGGGACCTTGAACTTAAACACATGCTTTCCGGTCTGAGCCTCAAAGGGCCGTCCGTCCACGCTCAGGGTGACGGTTTTCTGATTGGAATAGACTGTAACTTCGGTTATATCCTCGGCCCGGTCCACATACCGTCCGCCCGCGACGTGAACAAAGGGATCGGTCTTGTTCCAGTAGGCTTTGTACAGGTAGAAGGCGTCCTTCTTGGTTTGGCGGTCGATGGTGACAAGGCCCTTCTGATTTTCGCCGTGCTTGCCGCCCTCGTCCCGTCCGTCGGCAGCAAAGTCGAAGATGTTCCATACATGGGTGGCCCACATCCAAGGACGCTGCTCGATCATCTCCAGCATGTGCTCATGGTAGACGCACTGGTAGCTCTCGGTATAGTCGCCCTTTTCGGGAGCAAGAGACTGGTACTGAGGGTTGGCGTCTGCGCCGTACTCGCTCAGGCCGATGCACCGGTTTGGGAACTTGGCGTGGTACTCGTCAAAGAATTCGTCGTTCTGCTCCAGGTCGCCTACATACCAGCCAAAATACAGGTTGTAGCTGTTCACATCCGGAATCTCCAGAAGAGGACTGTCGATGTCCAGCATGAATACATTTGCCATGGTGGTGGGACGGGTGGGGTCCAGCTTGTGGCACAGATCATTCAGCGCCCGGTGGTTTTCTATCAGGGAATCATTGACGGGGCTGGCGGCGGTGATTTCGTTGCTCAGGCCCCAGACGGCGATGGACGGGTGGTTATAGCACTGGACGATCAGCTCTTCCATTTGGGAAAGAGTGTTGGCCCGGCCGTTTTTCATGTGCATGGTGATATAGGGGATCTCGGCCCAGACGATGATGCCGTTTTCGTCGCACAGGTCGTAAAATTCCTGGGCATGCTGGTAGTGGGCCAGGCGCAGGGTGTTGGCCCCCAGCTCCCGGATGATCTCCATATCCTGCTTGTGGTGCTCGCGGGTCAAAGCGTTGCCCACGCCCTTGCAGTCCTGGTGCCGGGCGCCACCCCGGAGGGGGTAGCTTCGGCCGTTCAGAATGAAGCCCTTTTGCGGATCGATCTTGTAGTTCCGGCAGCCAAAGCGGGTGGAGACGCGGTCGCCGCTGGGCAGGGTGGCCGTGGCGGTGTACAGGTAGGGATCGTCCACACCGTCCCACAGATGGACATTCTCAATGGTGAATTCCGCCTTGGCGTAACCATCCACGCTGGGGACGGTTTTGCTCTGCCCGTCCACGGTGACGGTCACTTCTTCCCCGTTCTGCCAGGTTTCCACGGTGAGGGCTGCGGATTTCGTTTCCAGGTTTACAATGGGGGTGACCTTGATGCCTGAGGTGCCACAGTAGCCCAGTTCAAAGTGGGAGGCAGGAACGATGATCAGGTTCACATCCCGGTACAGTCCGCCGTAGAAGGTGAAGTCCGCCTTCTGGGGATAGACCCGGTCGTTGCTGGAGTTGTCCACCCGAACCTCAACGGTGTTTTCGTCCTTTAATTCCGGAAGCTTGATCCGGAAGGTGCTGAAGCCGCCCTCGTGGTGGCAGAGGGCTTCCCCGTTGACCGAGATGTCCGCCGTATAGGCTGCGCCCTTGAATTCCAGCCAGGCTTCCTCGCCGGGATTCAGCGCAGGCTTGGGGAACTGCTTGGTGTAACGGCAGGCGCCCCGGTAGTAATCGTCGCCGCCGTCCTGGCCGTCTACTGCGTTCCAGGTGTGGGGCAGGGTGACGGGTTCGTCCTTTCCCTGCTTGGTAAAAAGCCAGCCCTCATTGAATGAAACAATTGTGCGCATAAACTTTCCTCCTGAACGTTTGTATAAATTGGCAATATCCAAAGGGTTTCCGGTATGATAAAATATCCTTATCAAAACAGTAGTGGTGCAGATGATGATACAGAAACTATTTAAAGATTTGGAGAAACGCATGGGTGTAGAGGAATTCAAAGACCTGTTGTTATGCTGCGGCAACATCTACCTCTGGAAATTAGACTCCGGCGGCAATTTGCTACAAAGCAACTGCCCCGACGAAGCGGTTTTGGGCACAGCGTTTGAACTGCTCGGCTGTAAACAGCGCATCGTAGACTACGGCAGCAGCCACAGCCGCCCGATTTCGCTGAGAACCGTTCCCGGCCTGGTTTGGTATGCCGCTTTTGAGCGTGAGAACGGAGCGTTAAAGTTTATCTACGCGGTGGGGCCGGTATTTTACAATGACATCTCGGCAGCAGCGATTGAAAGCGGCATTCGGGGAATCTCAAAGGACAAGATCAGCGCGGAATGGAATACCCATTTTCGGAACGCAATCCGGAATATTCCCCTGATGCAGTGCACCGTTATGATGCTCTTGGTCCTGATGCTCCACTACTGCATTACAGGGGAGCGTCTTCAAATCAGTGATATCGACGCGGAGATCAATATCCCAATCCCAGAGATTTCACGAAAGCAGCCTTCCCACGACCGTTATCAGGTTTGGTCGGCGGAACAGGCCCTTCTGCAAGCCGTTCGGAACGGCGATCTGGATTATAAGCAGGCTTTGTCAGACGTTATGCGGCTGAGCACCGGTGTCAACGTGAACGGCAAAACCGCTCTGGCAAAGAGTAAGATTTCCATTATTGTGTTCGTATCCATCGTCTGCCGCGCGGCGGTGGAGGGAGGGCTGTCACCGGAAGAGGCCTATGGTTTGGGTGACAGCTATATTCAGATGGTGGAATCGATCGAAAACCCCTCCGATCTTGAGCCCCTTGCCATGTCCATGTATGATGATTTTGTACGCAGAGTCCATAACAACCGGACCAACCCAAAGTATAGCCGAGAAATCCAGAAGTGCTGTGACTATATCGAAATGCATCTGGGTCAAAAGCTTACAGCGGAGGTGCTGGCGGAGCGGACGGGATATGCCATGTACTATCTGACGAAGAAGTTCAAAGAGGAAACCGGCTTCACCGTCCGGAATTATGCGAAATATGCCCGGATGGAACGGGCCAAAATTCTGCTCAGCAGCACAAAGCTGTCTGTTGAAGACATATCGGCTCAGTTGGGCTTCGGCTCCCGCAGCCATTTCAGCCGGGAATTTCACGATATTGTAGGCAGCACGCCCATTGCGTATCGAAAGCGAAATACAAATGAATGATACGAAATCGGCAGGCCATTTTACTATGAAAGCTCCGTATTCATAGTAGGCAACCTCTAAAAACTACTTTTTGGTGTTTTGGGCGAGAGATTTTGTTCCAACAAAAGTTTTGGGAAGTCCGGAATACTTGGTGTATTGCGGACTTTTCAAAACGCATTGTTGGGGCAAAAGATCCGTTCAAAACCCAAAAGGGGAGTTTTTAGAGGTGCCCAGTAAATAATGGATTATAGTGCCAGCGTCTCGCCCCTGGCGGGGCAACCGACGCTGATGCACATAAATCCCCATGCACGAACTGCTTTCATGATTTATGGCGCAAGCATATTGCATGGGTATTTACTGTGAAAGCTTCGCATTCACAGTAAAAATTTTATTAAGGCAACACCGCATAATGGGGCAAGGAGATTCGGCGAGAGATTTTGACACAAGCGAAAGAATGGAAAATGCGGGAATACTGGATGTATTTCCCATTTTTCATACTGCACGATTGGGGCAAAAGATCCGCCGAAGCCCGCTGTCCCCACCCAGCGGTGTTGCCTTAAGTCAAGAATCGGCATGATTGGCTTCGGTTTCGTGAGATGAACTTCTTTGAAGGCAAATGGATTGAATGCTCAGTTCCTTGGATCCATGATAACGCAAAATCAGGGGCTGAATGTCAGACTGAAAACGGCATGGGATCTCCATCTCCATCCATGTGCGGGAGGGTTTGATCAAAGTAGGAATTTCTCCATGCTCCCCCAATACGGTTATCTTTGCCCTTCCGCTGGTTTTGTAACGCAGAATCAGGACATACTCCCCCGCAGCTAGATGAAAGTATTTGTATACAATCCGGGCTCTATTGGTCGCGACAACGATCTGCTGTCCGTCTTCGCAGGTGATATGCGGGATCTTCGCACTGGAAACACCGTTTCCGATATGGGGCATTTTTCCGCTATACAGATTGCAGCAGATAGACGCCGGATATGTGCGGTTCGATTCCAATGGCCCGCAAAAACCCTGTGAAGTAATTTCCACTTGAGGAATCCTCCCGTCAGGCAGAATCTCAACAGGTTCCGCGCATGCCTGCCGGGAATAACCGCTTTTATGGGTGTTGCGGTGGTAGAAAACATACCATTTTCCGCGAATACACTCGATACTGCCGTGATTGGTACCCGTGGCGTTCAGCCTGTCCCGATCTTTGCGGCCTTCATAGCCCACATCGCCATTGGAAACGATGGTTCCGCCGTAGGTAAAGTCTCGGTCCGGGTAAGCGCTTGTGGCATAACAAAGCTCATGGCCCTTGATAGAGGAATAAATGAAATAATAGGTGCTCCCGAGCTTCCGGATTGAGCTTCCCTCAAAGAAAGGATGCTTTTCAAAGGAGGTTCCCTTCACACGACTGGGCATAACATGGATAGGCTGCGATTGAATCGTCAGCATATCATCCGCCAGCTCCACATGATTCGCGCCCATGACGCCATCCGGATCGGATTGGATTTCCTCCACACTTTTGCCAAACATATTGCTTTCCACCTTGTGGAAAATAGGATCCAACAGCTTTCCACGCTCATGGAACGGATACCATGTGCCATAGTAGAGCCGAATGGTGCCATTGTCATTGATCAGCGCCGGATCAAAGGTGACGAATTTCAACATGGGGCTGCCGTCTGGATTGCGAACACAGCCATAATATTCATAGTTTCCGTCGGGGGTATCGCAGACGGCAACGCTGATCTGCTGGCCGTAGCCGCCCACGCCTTTTTCGCCAGACATACAGTAATAGAGATAAAACCTGCCGTCATTGCCCTGCACCACATCGGGCGCATACATATATTTCAGCTTTTCGCCATACTGCGGGTCCTGATCCGCGCGGTAAGATGTCCCTTTACAGCTCCAACTTTCCAAATTGTCCACCGGGGCGGACCAGAATTCATAGCTGAGCATACAGTAGGTGTCACCGCCGGCTTGATCATGGGAACCGAACAGATACACTCGGTCGCCAAACACATGAGGTTCCCCGTCCGCTATATAGGTATCCAGGGGTAAAAACGGATTTGCCATATTTCTCAACACATCCTTTCCTAAATACCTTGACACGGTATATATTACGATATTCTCGCGGGTGTTGATATTTCAATCCTCGCTTTTTTGTGCTTTTTTTCATTAATATACTTTATAATAGCTAATTTTGTCACGAAAAATCAAAATTAGGAATATATTTTTGATAAGGTGCACTTTATGATATACACAGCGGACGGATTCTCCCGCCCCCCGAAAAATGAATAGGAGGACTCTACTGTGAAATCTAAGGCACCTACCCAAACCGAGACCGACGGTGTTCAGTATCGCCGAGTCTCCAACGCAAGACTTGCGCTTGCGATGACCTCAGCGCTCTCTCTCGCTTGTTTCTTCTCCGCAATTGGCTATGTTAGCTATGCCGCCAACCTGGGCTTCGGGGTCACGATGCTACTGGTCGGCACGATTATGACCGTCGCCCGCCTGTTTGACGGAATTACCGACCCTTTGATTTCCCTGCTGATTGACAAGGTCAACACCCGCTTCGGAAAGATCCGCCTTTTTATAATCATCGGCTGGGCCATTGAAGCTTTCTCTCTGCTGTGCCTTTACAGCTGGTTCTGCGGCAAGGGGCACTCTGTGGGCGTGTTCATCCTGTTCTATTTTTTGTATTACATCGGCTATACGTTCCATAACATGGCGAACAATCTCATCTCCCCGGTCATCACCAACGATCCGAAGCAGCGCCCCATGGTAGGCGTTTTCTCTACAATCTATAACTATGTGATTGTAATTGTCTTGTCCATAATCGTCTCTATGGTGCTGCTGCCCCAGTATGGAGATAACTACACCGTGGATCTTCTCTCGAAGACCGCGGTACTGTTCGTGGGTCTCTCGGCAGTCTTTACCGTTCTTGCAATAATTGGCGTCTCCCCCATTGACAAGCCTGAAAATTTCACTTCCGCCCAGGGAAAAAGCCAGTCTATCAAGGGGAAGGATATGCTGGACCTGCTTAAAAACAACAAAGCGCTGCAGTGTTTCATTTTCGCCGCCACCTCGGATAAGCTGGCCATGAATATCGCGGGTCAGTCTGTGATCACCACGCTTCTCTACGGAATTATCATCGGTAATGTGCGTATCGGCGCGATTATGAATATGGTCGCGATCTTCCCTGCTTTGATTTTCTCGGTGTTTGGCGGAAAATACACCGGAAAGCACGGCAGCGCCAAGGGCGTTGCATTCTGGAGCCAGGTCAGTATCTATGTAAACCTTGCCTTTGTGATTGTTCTGCTTTTCGCCGGAACGACCCCGATTGTTGCCTCTGCCCCCCTGCTGATCCTCTTTATCGTTTTGACGATGCTGCAAAACGGACTGAAGGTCGTGGTCAGCACCGCCACCACCTCTATGCTGGCAGATGTGGTGGACTATGAGGCATACCGCTCCGGAAGATACATGCCCGGCGTTGTCGCGGGCGTCTACAGCCTGGTTGACAAGGTGGTGTCCTCCCTCGGCGCCGTGATCGCCACCTTCTGCATCTCTTTGATCGGATATACGGCCACGATTCCCCAGCCCACCGACCCCAAGACGATGCCTGTTGTGATCATGGGAATCCTCGTTGTGTATGTCCTGCCGGTCCTCGGTTGGATCTGCACGCTGATCGCCATGAAAAAGACGCCCATCTCCAAGGAGAAGATGGTTGAGATTCAAAAAACAATTGGAGAGAGAAAGAAAAATGCTGAACAAATCGACGCTTGAATCCTTTGCCGCACCCTGCCCTAAGCAGGGAAAGCTGGAGCTTGTCCATTACACCAGCCGTGCGTACGCGCTGGAAGCGATTTTTGGGGAGAGCCCGATCACGATGGAAAAGTCCATGTGGGTCTACACGCCCTACGGGTATGATCCATCCAAAAAATACAACGTGCTGTTTCTGATGCACGGCGGCACAGATAATGAGGGCTACTGGTTTGGTCAGGGCCGCTACCGTGGGGATGATGTTCAGAAATACACGGATTACGGTAATATCACGGCAAGCATGATAGATCATCTGATCTATAAGAAGCAAATCGATCCGTTGATCGTTGTCACCCCGAGCTTTGAGGAGGAGGTTGAGCCTTATACGAAGCTCGGAAACCGGGTAGACTCCTATTTTGCCTCCACGCGCTATTTCTGGCTGGAGCTGCGAAACGAGATCATGCCCTATCTGCAAAAGCACTACAGCACCTACGCGGAAAGCGACAACGAGGAAAGCTATCGGAACGCAAGAAAGCATTTCGCCTATGCGGGAGCGTCCCAGGGCTCCATCACCGGCCTTTACTCCATTATGTGCCATTGTCATGATCGCTTTGCCTTTATTGGGTGCTTCTCGGCCGGCGCGATACGGTGTGCTTTCAACGGAAAGGAGCTGTCCGTTGCGCTGGATGAGGAAAAGCTGGCAGAGCTCTGCTCCGCCATCGAGCAGGAACCTCCGGTTTTCTGGTACAACGGGTGCGGGGATGACGATAAGATGTATTCCAGCCATAAGGAAACCTATGACCGTGTGCTGAAAGCTTGTCCTGAGCAACTTCACGAAAACCAAAACTGCCGATTTGTCACCCATGAGGGTGGACAGCACGACTACCGCACATGGAGCGAGGATCTTTTCAACGTGCTGCACCTTTTTTCACTTAATCGGTTCTCTGAAGAATTCACACGAAGCATTGGAAAGAAACATAACAAGATATGGAACCCAACAGATGAAAGGCAAAATTTTACATACTCTGGAGTTCCCCGGGGATCGCATCCGCCGTTGTCTCTGCCCTGATCGCATATACGACTTTTTATGCAACCGACGTCTTGCAGCTAAACGCCGGACTGGTTGGAACGCTGCTCCTGGTATCTAAATTATTTGACGGAGTTACCGATTTGGTCGCGGGTTTTTTAGTAGACTGTACGAATACAAAGCTTGGACGGGCGAGGCCCTATGATATAACCTACGCGTTGTTCGCGCTTTTCACACTATTTCTGTTTAATACGCCGCGTATGGGCAAAACATTGATGGCCGTTTATGTCTTTGTGATGTACACGCTGATCTTCTCGGTGTTCCAAACCCTGTATTCGTGCGCCAGCACCGTCTATTTGTCGCGCGTTATTGAAACAGACGAAAACCGCGTGAAAGTAAATTCCATTTCCAGCGTGATTAGTGCAGTGATTGCCATCATCGTGGGCATTGCGCTGCCTTTATTGATTGAGGCTGTGGGCACTTCACATGAAAAATGGGGACAGATGGCGATTTATATTTGCGCTCCCTGTGTGGTACTTGCACTTGTCAGGTTGTTCACCATTAAGGAGACAAGCACCCGCGGAATAGCTGCCTCTACAACAATCAATTTGAAGGAAGGCGTCTATCTCCTGTTTCACAATAAGTATGTGCTTATTTATGCGCTGGCACTGCTTCTTACAAATATTGCAACCAATTTCGGCAGTGCAACAACCTATTATTTCAAGTACATTGTGCAGAACCTCGGCCTGATGTCGCTGGTTCAGATTGGGGGAATTGCTGGGCCTGTTGCAATTGCCGCCTTTCCAGCGCTCACAAAGAAACTGGGAATGAAAAAGCTGATGATCGGAGGACTCGGCATTGGCGTGATTGGGAAAATTCTTCCGCTCTTCGGAAAAACCAATATTGTGCTTTTGATGATCTCCTCTGTCCTTTCCATGGTCTCCTATATGCCCCTTTTCGTTTTGGTGCCCAATGTCTTAATGAATTGCATGGACTACGGTGAATGGAAATATCACAAACGAGGAGAAGGAATTTACACCTGTGTCACTGGCTTTTGCAGTAAGGTAGGTGTTGGTTTGGCTGCCGGTATCATCGGGATTGTCACTTCTCTCAGCGGTTATGTCGGAGGAGCTGAGGTTCAAAGTGCCAGTGCTCAAACAGCCATTGTTTCTCTCTATACAATTCTTCCGACTTTGTTAATGGCGCTGTCCATCGTTGCCATGTACTTCTATAATCTGGATAAAGAGCTGCCAACAGTCCAGAAGGAACTTGCGGAGCGCAGCAGCAGTGGACAAAAGGGCCTCTGATTTTGTTGGTACTGCCTAAAAGATCTCCGGGATGGTATGGGCGACAGAGGAAAAGTCAGCAGCACTCTGACTGCCGCCTATATAGTAGTCACCAGAATGGAAGTATTGGATAGTCATAGGCAGTCCTCCTTAATTTATTCTGCCTGTATTGTATCGATCCTGCTTATGGATGTCGAACTTGCCGCTTTCATTTTTTTCCGCGTCAAATGGCGTATTATATTCAAAAAGCAATGTATTTGCAATAAATCCCGGCTCAAAAGGCCGGGATTTTATCATGCAGAATATATGGTACTCCTCACTTGGCTCACACATAGGATAGAAAACGGCGTGGAAGCAAATGTGTTCATTTGCCACAGAAACGCATTAAGGACGAAACGGCAGATAAACAAAAGACGGTCCCGAAGAAGGATTTTTTTCAGCCAGCTTCGGGACTGCTTTTTTGGTTTTATCATCATATCGGAACTCAAAAAAGTAGTAAATTGGTAGTAATCGGCATTTGAAACGTGATTTATCGCGGTTTTCCAAGGTAAATCTCAGCTGATTGAAATGGTGCCGTGGCATACGAATAATATTTTTGTCATCCCGTCATATCCTTTCAAACATCTCGAAGCCGCAATATTACTGTAATCCGTTATTTTATTTTTTCTTTTCAATCTTGTCCCCAAATTACGCATTTTCCCATAAATTTCCACTCAAGTTACTGGCAAATGGTGTAATATGTAATACATGGTATAGCAGCTGCAGCAAACCTCCACCTGTTTATCCCGGCATTCTTCTTGCCCTGCCCGCCGCCAAAAGCTGCCTACAGGATACCACACGCAGCGCTAAATCACAACCAGATTCCCTGCACCGCCCCGTTTTCTGCAAAATTCTCTTGCAAGGTTTCGCACCGCCAACTATAATGTATTTATATATTATAAGTAAAGGCGCATGGCACAGCCG
>OGZK01003175.1_pt1 | contig 13280 bp, 14 predicted proteins | sample 1576791 | NCBI WGS metagenome assembly OGZK01 (sample SAMEA3541556, study PRJEB24748) | human gut metagenome | biome: human gut; feature: human-associated habitat; material: faeces | place: China | collected 2012
AGAGGCGCACATTTTTATATTAAATTTTCTTTTTGAATGTAATGAAAAGGTTCAAGTTTTAAAAACATATAGGTAGTGATACTATAAAAAAGATTCTTATTGAATTGTAACCGTGTTTTTTTTGAATTTTTGCAATTTATGTAGAATAAATGAGAAAAATGTGATAAAATATTAAAAAATTTATTGGAGGACAGAAATAAAATGAAAAAAATAGAATTACTAGCACCAGCGGGTTCATTTGAAAAAGCAAAAACAGCATTTAAATATGGAGCAGATGCAGTATATTGTGGAACATCATCATTATCACTAAGAACAAGAGCAGACATGGACAATAATGATTTAATAAAAACAATTGAATATGCACACAGCATTGGAAAAAGAGTACATGTAACATTAAATATATTTGCATGGGATGATAAATATGAAGAAATAATAGAAATGGCAAAAATATTAAATAAAGTAAAACCAGATGCAATAATTGCAGCAGATGGAGGAGTAATAGAAACATTAAAACAATATGCTCCAAATGTACCAATACATGTGAGTACACAAGCAAATATAGTAAGTTTACGAGATGCAAACTTCTGGTATAAAAATGGTGCTGAAAGAGTAATAATGGCAAGAGAAATTAACAAAGAACAATTGAAATACATAATGGAAAACAAGCCAAAAGATTTGGAAGTTGAAATGTTTGGACATGGTTCAATATGTTTTGCATTTTCAGGAAGATGTTTTTTAAGTGATTTTATGTGTGGAAGAAGTGCAAATTTAGGTGATTGTGCACAAAGTTGTAGATGGTCATATAATTTATATGCGGAAGAAAAAAATAATCCAGGACAATTTTATCCAATAGAAGAAAGCGAAAATGGAACAAGCATTTTTTCATCAAGAGATTTATGTTTGATTAAAGAACTTCCTGAAATAATAGACATGGGTGTTGATAGCTTGAAAATAGAAGGAAGATTAAAAACAGAATATTATATAGCTAGTGTAATTAATGTTTATAGAAATGCAATTGATGATTATATGAAAGATCCAGAAAATTATGATTATACAAAATATATGAAAGAAATAGAAAAAGTAAAAACAAGAGAATTTACTACATTTTATTTTAATGATAGAAATAATAAAAATATTCAAGATTTAAGTGGTAGACAATATAATGATAAATATGAATTTGGAGGAAAAATACTAGAATACCAAGAAGAAAAATCAGTTATTGAAATAAAAAATAAACTTGCAGTAGGGGATATAATGGAGATAATAATTCCAAATAGACTAGAACCAGAAACATTTGAAATTACAAAATTATGGGATGATGAAACTGGTGAAGAAATTGATAGTGTTAGCCCTGGGGTTAAAGGACAAAAAGTTCTTATGAAGTTACCAATTAAATGTGAAGAAGGATGGATATTAAGAAGAAAAAAATAAATTAAGAAAAAAGAGAGAAAAAGGTGCAATACCCAATTCTTCTCTTTTTTAGTTTTCATCTTCTAATAATATATCTAGCATTTTAGGGTATATTTTAGAAGCATTTTTGTTCCAATTATCAACTATTTTTTTAGCTCTTTCACGAGAACCTGCAAATGTTCTAACTTCAAATATTGTTTCATTTTTTTCTATAATTCTACACTTAATAGTATAATCGTTTTCACTTCTAGGAATAAATTCAGCTGTAATAGATGTAGCATCAGCTATTGAAGAAAATTGTTCTTTAAAAACATTATCGGCTTTTAATTTTAATATTCCTGGTAATACATCTAATGTAAGAGAAAGTGCATTTTTTCCTTCACTTGTTATTTTTAGTACAGATTCTTCTTCTTCATCTTTTGTGAATATGCCAACTAATTTGGAATCCAATAAATCTGTTAGAACTTCTTTAAAATAAAAGTAATTAACATCATTTATAGAAGATATAAGTTTGTATAAGCCGTCTTCTAAAATACCATTAGGCAATTGACCTAAAATATACAAAATTAACACTTTATTTTCAGCCAAAGCAGTTGTATTATCTGAACTAGACATTTTATAACACTCCTTACTTGGTTTATTTTTTCGAATTATATCATAAAAAAAACAAAAAGTAAATTTTTTTTTGATAATCTGTTTAAAAATACATAAAATAGATATATAATATTATAGAATTTTTTAGAAAGAAGAATGTTAACGAAAAATATCCTAAATACATTCTTAAATAAAACTAATAGAAAGGATGATATGATATGAAAAAAGGAAAAGTAGTTTTAGTAGGAACAGGATTTGTAGGAATGAGTATGGCATATACAATGCTTAATAGAGGAGGTGTAAGTGAACTTGTATTAGTAGATATAGATAAAGATAAGACAATAGGAGAACAAATGGATTTATCACATGGGTTACCATTTGCACCACAAAAAATGATTATAAAAGCCGGAGACTATGATGAATGTAAAGATGCACAAGTTGTTGTAATCACAGCAGGAATTGCACAAAAACCAGGACAAACAAGATTGGAATTAGCAGAAACAAATACAAAAATAATGAAACAAATCACACAAAATATAATGGCAAGTGGATTTAATGGAGTTATAATTGTTGCAAGTAATCCTGTTGATTTAATGGCATATGTTGTTGCAAAAGTATCAGGACTTCCAAAAAATCAAGTATTTGGTTCAGGAACAGTTTTAGATACAGCAAGATTGCGATATATAATGTCAGATTATTTGAAAGTATCAAGCAAAAACATACATGCATATATAATGGGAGAACATGGTGATTCTTCGTTTGTTCCATGGAATCATGCATATGTGGGTTGTAAAAAAATGAAAGATATTATGAAAGATGGAAATCATCCTATGGAAGACTTAGAGAAAATTCATCAAGATGTTGTAAATGCAGCATATGAAATTATTAATAAAAAGAAAGCAACATATTATGGAATAGGTATGGCTCTAAGTAAAATTGTTAAATCTGTAATTGATAATGATAATTCTATTTTAACAGTTTCTACTTATTTAAAAGATGGTGAATATGGACAAGATGATATTTATATTGGTGTTCCTGCTATTATAAATGGTAATGGTGTTCGTGAATTATTAAATCTTGAATTGACTGATGAGGAACAAGCTAAACTTGATAATAGTTGTAAAATTATTAAGGAAATGAGAGAAGAATCAATTGATAAAATTATAAATGAATAAAAATTATGGAATGAGAGATGTTGAAATGATGGTTCAACGTCTCTCATTTTCGAATTTTTAAGACATAAAATCATCTATATTAAAATACATATATATAAAGTGTAATGCGAAAGGGTGAAATTATGAAAAAAAAGCAAAAGAGATTTTCCAAGATTGACAGATTATTAGAAATGCCACAAGAAGTTTACACAGATACACCTAAAATAATAATAACAGGTTTTAATGAGATGATAATAGAGAATTTTAAAGGAATTTTAGAATATGAAGATTATTATATCAGAATAAATACATCACTTGGAATTGTTAATATAAATGGTTTTGAACTTAAATTAGAGAACATGACAAATGATGATATAAAAGTAAATGGAAAAGTTGAAAGTATTGATATAGAAAGGAAATTTGATTAAAATATGTTTATTAAAATAATATTTAATTATATAATTGGATATATAAGAATATCGATAGAAGGCTATTATATAGAACGATTTATAAACATATGTAGAAATAACAAAATAGCAATATGGAACTTAAAAAGAGATAAAAATGTAAAATTAGAATTAAATGTTGGAATAAAAGACTTGAAAAGAGTAGCTAAAATTGCAAAAAAGACAAAATGCAAAATGAGAATAACAAAGAAAAAAGGGGTGCCATTTTTGTTTAATAGATATAAGAAAAGAAAGTTATTTTTTGCGTTTTTAATAGCAATAATAATTATTTTAGCTATTTCATCAAATTTTATATGGAATATACAAATAGTTGAAGAAGACAAAGATACTATGGAAAATTTATATCAAGATGTAATAGATAGTGGTCTTACAATTGGCAAAATGAAATCAAAAATAAATACAAAAGATATTATAAATAAGGTTAGACTAAAAAGAGATGATATTGCTTGGATGGGAATAGAACTAAAAGGCACAAATGCAATAGTAAAAGTAGTTAAAGCAACAGCAAAACCAGATATAATAGATGATGAAGATTATTGTAACATTGTTTCTGATAAACAAGGTATTATAACAAAAATTAGTGCACAAAATGGAACCATCGCTGTAAAAGTTGGAGATACTGTAAATGTAGGTACTACTTTGATAAATGGATGGATGGAAGGAAAATATACGGGAATAAGATATGTACATGCAAAAGGTGAAATTCAAGCAAAAGTATGGCATACAAAAAGTAAAAAAATTCCATATAATTCTACGGAAAGAACAGAAACAGGAAAAATTGAGAATAAATACAAAATAAAAATAAACAATTTTGAAATAAATTTATCAAAAAGGCTTTCAAAATTTGAAATTTATGATACAATAGTGATGGAGAATAAATTTAAGATATTTTCTGATTTTTATTTACCTATTTCTTTAATAAAAACAACAAATAAAGAAGTAAAAGAAGAACAAAAAAATTATGAAATAGAAGAAGCAAAAAACTTAGGGATAGAACAATTACAGGCTGAATTGAACAATGAAATTGAGAACAAAGAGAAGATAGTCAATAAAATTATAAATACATATGAAAAAGAAGACGGAGTAGAAGTCTATGTAACGTATGAGGTGCTTGAAGATATAGGGACAAATGAAAAAATAGTTTTTTAAGTTATAAATTAAAAAGTTAATTTATAATGGAAAGGAAGAACAAAATGGAAGAGAGAAGTTTAAGAATAACTGGAACAAATACAAATTTTTTTAGTAAAATCACAAGTACATTAACAAAAATACTAATACCAACAAAAATTGGAATTAATGGAATGTTAATTTCAATGAAAAGAAATAATTTAATAAAATCATTTGAAAACTATAAAAAAGATACAGAAAATTATAATACAGATGAATTAGAAAAAAAATATGATGATGCATATACAGTTTATCTAGAAGCACTAGATAAATATGTAATGGATTCAATTTATAAAAAAGTAAAAAATAACACAGCAAGTGAATTTGAAAGAGATGCGCTTTCAAGATATTATGAAGTTACAAGTTTAAAAGAAAAAGAATATATGGATTATAAATATAGAAAACAAAAATATTTATTAGAATTAGATAAAGAAAGTGTTAACTTAAATACAAAAGAAAAAATCCAAGAGAAATACAATAAATTCTATGTAAATAAAATGGACACATTGTATAAAGCAATATTAAAGAACTATTCAATTAAATTAGCAGACACAACAAATATATATGATTCATCAAAAGAATGGATATATGTAAAAATCTTCTATACATTAGAAGAATATATCAAAAATATATTACCACTAAAAATGCAAATAAATTCAAAAGATGAATTTAAAGATATTGTTGATGACTATGAAAAATTTGAAAGCTATACAGTTGGAAAATTAGATACAAAAGACAACATAGAAAAAAATATGATTTTACTAGGAATTAGTAGAAAACTATTTACACATAGTATACCATTAATAGTTGCTGAACAATGTTATGAAAAACTATTAAAAGATGCAAGAGTTTTAGTACAAGATACAAAAATGGCTGCAAAAAGAGAAAAAGCATATGCTATGTTAATAAATTTAATAGAAGATTATAATGTACGTTTATTATCAACAAAAGTATATTGGGAAGATATAAAAGAAAGAGAAAATTATAAGAAATATTGGGACAAGTACAAAAAAATATCAAAATTAAAAGATGTTGATTTTGTTGAATATATGAAACAAAAAGAAGTATTATTTATAAAAAATGATATAAAGAAAATAGAAAATTCAAAAGTTGATTATTCAAAAATAATCACATATTACAGAAGAAAATTAGTTGATTATGGAGTAATTAGAGAATTAAAAAATTCATATAAATCAGAAGGAAAATATACAGGAATAATTAATAAAGAGGATAGGGTGGTAGCATAATGTACGAAATTACATATTTAAATGTTGAAGAAGGACATGACGATTGGGAAGCAATTGTAAACAAAGTTCTAGATAAGTGTTTTGAAGAAGAAGGGTTATTAGATTCAAAATTAATAATTACAATAACATTTACAACACCAGAGGAAATAAGAAAAATAAATAAAAAATATAGAAAAATAGACAGAGCAACAGATGTGTTGTCATTTCCAATGTTTGAAAAAGACGAATTAGATGAAAAAATTAAAAACAAAGACTTTTTATATGAAGATGTTTTAGGCGATATAATAATTTCAATTGATAAAGTTAGAGAACAAGCAGAAGAATATGGACATAGTTTTGAAAGAGAATTAAGTTATATGCTAGTACATGGCTTCTATCATTTAATGGGATATGACCATATTGAAGAAGAAGATAAAAAAATAATGAGACCAAAAGAAGAAAAAATTCTAAAGGAACTTAAAATTACAAGAGATTAGAAAGGAGTTATTAAATGAGTAAAAAAAGTGTAAGAATTTTGATAGCAATACTAGTTATTTTGATATTAGTAGCGGGTGGAATTTTAGCATATAAAATAACGAGAGATAAGAAAAACGCAACACAAGAAGTTTCAGATGATCAAACTGAGGATAATGTATTAACAGCAGAAGTAAAAAAGAAAGAAGTTCAGATATTTAAAGGAAATGATAGATCAATAGCAGTAATGATTGATAATCATAATCAAGCATGGCCACAAGCTGGATTAAATAAAGCATATTTAGTTTATGAGGCAATTGTTGAAGGTGGAGAAACCCGTTTAATGGCAGTATTTAAAGGTGTTACAGTTGATAAAATTGGACCTGTTAGAAGTTCAAGACATTATTTCTTAGATTATGTTATGGAAAATGATGCTATATATGCACATTATGGATGGAGTCCATTGGCTGAAAGTGATATAAAACAATATAATATTAATAATATAAATGGAATAACAGAAAGTACATCAACATTTTGGAGAGTTAAGGACAAATCAGCTCCACATAATGCTGTTACAAGTACAGATGCTTTGTTAAAAGCAGCAAAATCAAAAGGATATAAAACAACATCAACAAAGAAAAGTGTTTTAAAGTATGTTACAGATGACGTTAATTTAGATGATGGACAAGGTGCATTAAGTGTTACAATACCACATTCATCACTTCAAACTGTAAAATATGTTTATGATGAACAAAATCAAGTTTATAAAAGATATGCGAGAAATAAAGCACAAACAGATTGGGATACAGGAAATAGTATAACAACTAAAAATATTATAATTACAATGTGTGATAACTATACTTTGGAAGATAGCGAGAATAAAGGTAGACAAGGCCTTAAAAATATTGGAACATTTAATGGTTATTATATAACTAATGGAAAGGCTATAAAAATAAAATGTATTAAAGAGTCTAGAAATGCTCAAACAAAATATCAAGATTTGCAAGGTAATGAGATAAAGGTTAATGATGGAAATACGTGGATTAATATTTGTCCAACAAATGCAAAAATTGTTATTGAGGGACCAGCTACTGAAACAGGTGTAGATACTACAAATAATGTTTAAAAACTATATGGCATAATAAAATTTTAAAGTTTTATTATGCCTTGGTGTTTATATTAATACTGACGAAAGGAGTAATAAAGATGAATATATATGATACAGCAAACAGATTAGCACAAGAATTAAAACAATCAGAAGAATATGTAAATTATAAGATGGCAAAAGAATCTTTGAGTTTAAATCCAGATTTGAAGAAAAAAATAGAAGAATTTGAGGCTGCTAGATATGATGCACAAGTTACTGTGATGCAAACTGGTAAAAATGATGAAGAAAAGACTAAAAAAATGCAAGAATTATATATGAAATTGTATGAGGATTCTGATGCTGTTAAATTTTTTGAGGCTGAGACTAAGTTTAATATTGTTTTGGCTGATGTTAATAAAATAATTGGTGATGCAGTTATGGATGTTTTGAAATAATTTAATGATTTAAATAATTGGATTTTATAGTAACATTATTAGTAAAAGAAAAGGAGTAAGTTATGGAATTTATAGTTTTACTAATAATTATGATATTAATATATATAGTTTTAAGATTTATGTTTGATGTGAATATAAATGAATTAAAACAGATAGGTGAAGATAAAGAATTAGATGAATTAACGCAAAAATATCCTGAGAACATTGAAATGTGTAAATGGTATTTAAAAAAATTAAATAATAAAAATGTTAAGATTGAAGAAGATCAAAATTCAAATGCTACATTGTATTTGGTAACAAGTAATAAAATATTTATTGCAAATTTGAAAAATAGTTATACAAGAATTCAGACAATAGCACATGAATGTTTACATTCAATTCAAAGTAAGAAATTATTATGGTTTAATTTTGTGTTTTCAAATGTTTATTTGATTTATTTTGCGGTTGCTTGTGTGTTAGCAATTTTTAAAATATTGCCATGTAAGATGTTGTTTTTGTCAATTTTAATGTTATTGGGTTTTGTGTATTATGCTGTAAGAACATATTTGGAAAATGATGCTATGATTAAGGCTAGATTTTTGGCAAAAGAGTATATGCAAGAAATGAAAATTTCTGATCAAAAAGAAATTGATAGAATTGTTGATAAATATGATGAGTTGAATAATGCAGGAATAAGGATTACAAATTTTAAATTTTTGAGTAATGTGTTGATTAAAAATATAATTTTGGCATTGATTTTTGTTACAGTTCAATAAAAAAAAGAAAAAGTTGCTCCAAGTGGTAATATATCAATATTTTTAGTCAAAAACATATCTGGGGTCTACCATTGGGTCTTTGACTTTAAATATTGATATATTACCACTTGGAGCAACTTTTTTTTTCACTAAACTGTAACTGATTTTTGTATTTTTTTAATAATATAAGAGTGGTGTACTTGCATTTTCAAAATATATATGGTAAAATAGCCAAGTAATAGATTTGAAACCACAGGGAGGAATTATAAATGAATATAGTAAGAACAATATTAACTGTGATATATTTTGTAGTAGCATTAGTTGTTATAATATTAGCATTGATACAAACAAAAGATGATGCTGGATTATCACAAACAATAACAGGTTCATCAACTAATAATTTTTATGAGAAAAACAAAGGTAGAACTAAGGAAGGAAAACAAAAAAGAATGATGATTATTTCTTCAATAGTTTTTGGAATTTTAACAATAGTTTTAGGAATATTATATTTAATGTAAAATTAGTTTTAGTAGAAAGAGTTGTAAAAGATTCTTTCTATTTTTTTTGAGAAAAAAATAGAAATATAACTAAAAGTGTTGAAAAACATTTATAGCTTTGATAAAATTAAGATACGATAAAACTCGCAATAAACAAGAGATAAAAAGGGGGATTTTTATGAAGAAATACAAAAGTCAAAGAGGGATAACACTTATAGCCTTAATTATAACAATAATTATATTGTTGATATTGGCAGGGATATCAATATCAGCATTAACAAATCAAGGGTTATTTAAAAATGCAAAAGAAGCTCAGAATGCAATGGACAAAGCAGAAGGAGAGCAAGGAAAAGTTTTAAATGAATATGAAGATGAGATTAATAAGTATTTAGAAAATGATGATAAAACAGCAGAAAAACTAGTGGATAAAGTCAATGATGGAACAATAAAAGTAGGAGATTATGTGAAATATACTCCGGACACAGCGAGTACAGATGCAATCTTACAAGAGTTAAATACATATTCAGGTTCAGATGCAAATACAACATCAACATTAACACAAGAAAGTTTAAATTGGAGAGTACTTGATATGGAAGATGGACAAGTAAGATTAATAAGTGAATTACCAACAACTTCAAAAATAGAACTTTCAAGTTATAATGGATATAATAATGCAGTAAAGTTATTAGATGATACTTGCAATGTACTATATAATAATTCAAAATTAGCAAGTAAAGTGCAAAATTTAAAAATAGAAGATATAATGGAAAAAATGATTGAAACAAATTATACTAATATTACTGCTAACTATGGAAAACAATTTACACCAACAAATAAATATTATCCAAGTATATTATTAAAAGAAAAAGGACAAAATGTAAATGGAATAGTTGGAACGGAATTAAATGAGAGTGAACAAAAAGAATTAATAAATCAAACAACAAAACCACAAGCAACTTCATTAGAAGTAAAATATACATACTGGTGTAAGACTATGACAACAAGTGATTTTAAAAATAGTAAATATTATGAATTATTTATAAATAATGGAAGTAATTATTCAACATATTGGATGTCATCTCGTTGTATCGATTATCCTTCTGGTGGGGCTCGTTTCAATATTAGCCGTGTGCATTCTGGGGATGTTCGTGCATCTAGCTTATACAACACTAATGGTGCTGAGTATTCTGATGTTAATGCTTTCCGCCCAGTAATAACTCTAAATTCTAATGTTCAAATAATTTCAGGAAATGGAAGCACAGATTCACCATTTAATATTCAATAAAAATAAAAAAGAATGTAAGAAGTCAATATATGATTTTATTGACAAACTACATTCTTTTTAAAATTTTGTTGTAGAAAGACCTATAAAATGCTATAATAATAATGTTAAACAAAATCAATCATTTGAAAGGAACGGAAATGAATAAAGAAGAAATTATATTAGGATTCATGAAAGATGAAAACTATACTCCAATGAAAGCAAAAGAAATATCAATACTATTAGGAGTACCAAAAAAAGAATACAATCAATTTACACAGACACTAAAAGACTTAGAAGAAAACTATAAAATAGTAAAAAACAAGAAAAATAGATATAGATTAATCGGAGAAAACTTTGTAGAAGGAACATACAGAAAAAATCAAAAAGGATTTGGATTTGTAAAAATAGAAAATCAAGAAGATGAAATTTATATATCAAAAGAAGATTCATTAAATGCATTAAATGGTGACAAAGTACTAATTGAAATAATAGAAGAAAAAAGCAAAGATAAAAGAGCAGAAGGAAAAATTAAAAAAATAATAAAACATGAAAAAGACACAGTAGTTGGAACATTTCAAAAAAGTAAAAACTTTGGATTTGTTGTGCCAGACGAAAAAAGCTTTGGAACAGATATATTTATTTCAAAAAATAATATAGGAAAAGCTAAAAATGGATATAAAGTTGTAGTACAAATAACAAAATATCCTGAAAAAGGGAAAAATGCAGAAGGAAAAATCATTGAAGTATTAGGGTCACCAGACCAAGCCGGAGTTGATATGTTATCTCTAATAAAAGAATACAATTTACCATCAACATTTCCAGAACAAGTTGTGGAAGAAGCAAAAAAATATGGTAATAAAATAGATGAAAAAGACATACCAAACCGTGTTGATTGCAGAAATCATGTTATTTTTACAATAGATGGAGAAGATGCAAAAGACTTGGATGATGCTGTAAGAGTTACAAAATTAGAAAATGGAAATTATAGATTAGATGTCCATATAGCAGATGTAAGCCACTATGTAAAAGAAGGAAGCTTTTTAGATAAAGAAGCTCAAATAAGAGGGACAAGTATATATATGTTGTCACGAGTAATACCAATGTTGCCAAAAGAATTGTCAAATGGAATATGCAGTTTGAATGCAGGAGAAGATAGATTTACGCTTTCATGTTCAATGGAAATAAATCCAGAAGGAAAAACAATATCAACAGAAGTGTATAAAGGAATAATAAATGTACGTGAAAGAATGAATTATCACAATGTTCAAAAAATATTAGATAAATCAGATAAAGATGTTTTAAAAAGATATGAAAAATATATAAAAGATTTTGAGTTGATGGCAGAACTTGCAACAATTTTGAAAGAAAGAAGATTAAAACAAGGTTATTTAAATTTAGATATACCAGAAAGTAAAATTGATTTGGACGAAGATGGTAGAGCAGTAAATGTTGGAAAATATGAAACGAGTTTTAGTAATGAAATAATTGAACAATTTATGCTAAGTGCAAATGAAGCAATAGCTGAAAAATTTTATTGGTTAGAGGCACCATTTATTTATAGAGTGCACGAAGATCCAGATTTAGATAAAATAAAAGATTTAAACAAATTTTTATTCAATTTTGGTTTAAAAATAAAAGTAGTAAATGAAAAAGTATATCCAACAGAAGTATCTAAAATACTTGAAGAGATAAAAGGAAAAGATGAAGAAAAAGTAGTATCAACATTAATACTAAGAACACTTAAAGTAGCAAGATATGAATCAGAAAATAAAGGACATTTTGGAATTGCAAGTAAATATTATTGTCACTTTACATCACCAATAAGAAGATATCCGGATTTATTTATTCATAGAATAATATCAAAATATTTGGAAGATAATTATGTTGTAGATGAAAATTGGATAGAAGAATATCAAGAAAAAGCAGAACAAAGAGCTGCATCATCATCAGATAGGGAAAAGGTTGCAACTAAGGTTGAAAGAGATAGTGAAGATTTGAAAAAGGCTGAGTATATGCAAGATAAAATTGGTGAGGAATATGAGGGTATTGTTTCGTCTGTTACTCAGTTTGGGATTTTTGTTGAATTGGAAAATACTGTTGAGGGCTTGGTTAGGTTTGAAAACTTGGGTAATGAGTATTTTATTTATGACGAAGATAGAAAGAGGCTTATTGGTGAGAGGACAAATATAACTTATAAGATTGGCGATAAGGTTAAAATTAGAGTTATTTCTGCTAATAAGTTGTTAAGACAGATTGATTTTGAAATTGTAAAATAAAAAATGTAATTTTTGTTGCAAAGAAAAAATTTTTATGATAATATTTGGTTGTAATTAAAGTAAAACAAAAGAAGAGGAATATAAAAAATATGAAAGCTGAAACCGTTGCAGGAGTACACACACACACACACACACACACACACACACACACAAACTCTCACACATATACACACATACAAGCACACACACACACACACACACACACACACAGGTAATTTAGAAAATAAAATAAATATAAATAAGAAGCTAAGAGATAGGAATATTATGCTAGTATCAGAATTTGATACTAGTTAATGTTGCTATCTATTTATGATGTAAAAATTAATATTTTACAAATATTTTAAGTAAAAAATGAAAGGAAAGATTAGGATGAACAAAAATTTTAAAATTGAAAAAGGTATTACATTAATTGCATTAGTGATAACAATTATAATCTTATTAATATTGGCAGGAATATCAATATCTGCATTAACAA
>OGZK01003179.1_pt1 | contig 13271 bp, 15 predicted proteins | sample 1576791 | NCBI WGS metagenome assembly OGZK01 (sample SAMEA3541556, study PRJEB24748) | human gut metagenome | biome: human gut; feature: human-associated habitat; material: faeces | place: China | collected 2012
TATACCCTCTCCGTCCTCGCTGCGCTCGGCCACCTCTCCCATAGGGAGAGGCAAGAGGTGCAGTTCATTATCCCACTGCATCTGTTAACTGTCTAATGCGCCCCGGCGTTCACCGGAGCGCATTTCCTTGCTTATGATACGGGAATCAGCAGCATCTGCCCTGCCGCCGGTTCCTCCTGAAGGCCGTTTGCCTTGCGGATGGCGTCCATGGTGGAGCCGCTTTCCTTGGCGATGTCCCACAGTCGGCCATCCCCCGCTCTGCGCAGGATCAGCGACGGCCGGTTCGCGTCCGGCTCTTTTTCCTCCCCCAGCTCCACGCCGGTAATCATGGAAAATCCCCGACTGCTTTCCGACGTCATTTCCAGAGGGACTTCCCCCTTGACGGTCACGCTGCCGCTTCCAAGACTGGCCTGCATCTGTTCCGGCGGCATGGGAATTGCCGTTATCACGGTGTTTTCATCCGCATTCAGGATACACTGCCCCTCCCAGCGGGCTGTGGCGGAATGCAGAATGCCGTCCTCACCATAATACAGCACCAGAAACGAGCCGGGAATCTCCATTTCCACACCCTTCTGGGTTCTGCGCTGCCGTGGGAAGTCCACGAGAAAGCTGACGTCCGCCGTCAGATTGGCCTCCGCGGGAATGCTCTGTTCGCCGTAGACGGTTTCCCGGCGGCTTTCCAGAATGGCCGGGACTTCCAGCTGCTCTGTCTGCACAGACAGCTCCCGTCCCGGGCTGTAGGCGTCCTCCGCCAGCGTCAGCATTTCCCGGTCAGAGATGAGATACTGCCCTACAATGCCGCATTTCAGGCGCATATGTCCCTCGTCGTCCACTTCCAGCTCCAGACTGGTGGGACTTAGCAGGATGTCCGCCTGTGCGTCGCCGCTGTGTTCCCCGGAAAGGTCTGCCAGCTGGGAAAAAGGCAGCTCAAAATCCCATCCGTGGAGCTGCCCCTCCTCCGAGCGGTAAAGCACGTGCAGGTTCCCGTTTCCCCGGAACACCACCTTGTTGGAAAGCACCTTTTTCTCCGTTATTCTGGGGTGCAGGCAGTAATAGACCAGCTTCTCAGGCAATGGGCTGGATTCGGGAAGCGTCAGTTCTTCGTCCAGCGCGAAGGCCTTTTCCCCGGCCTCTCTGGGCATCCTGACCGGGTAGCTGCTTGTCAGCAGCTCCACGCCCTCGATTGGGTCCGCCGGGGCGGCGATTTCCGCGGTCTTCGGCACACATGCCTCCGCCATGGCGGCAGCTCCCACACGCACCATCAGCTTCCGGGCGGACACCGACCGGGCGTCCACAAACCGGGTGAGACACTGGATGCGGATGCTCCCCTCCTCCGTCCGTTCGGGCAGATCCCACTTCATCTGGAAGGGTATCCAGCCGTCGATGCACCGCTCCTCGCTGCCATCCTCCGGCGCATAGAGAATCCAGACCATCATTCCGCCGGAAAAGGAGACGCTGTCGCTGCGCCATTCTTTCCCCCGGAGGATGGTCTGTCCCCATGCGGCAAGGACTCTGCCGATGTCCGGCATTCCGTCGGACAACTTGATCTCCTGGGTCTGCTCCACATTCTGAACCTCCCGCAGCACCGTTTCCATGCAGGGGCAGGCGGATTTCTGAAACTCAAATTCCAAGTTGGATCACTCCTTATCCCACGTTGTCGATACAGTCTATTCAACGCCGGACAAGTTTATGACAAACGAATGTCATCTTCTTCGCATAATGCAAAAACCGAGCGCCAGAAGCGCGATCCCGCCGCAGCAGCAGACGAACCAGCTGGAAACACAATGCCCCACGATCAGTCCCAGTCCGAAGAACAGGCAGCAGCACCCATGCAGGTGGTTTTTCCGGCACATAAAAACACCCCCTGCCTATCCTATGCAGGGGGTGTCCAATTTTTAACCGCCGAGGTAAGCCTTCTTCACCGCGTCAGAGCTGGCAAGCTCCGCGCCGGTGCCGCTTAAGGTGATACTGCCGGTTTCCAGAACGTAGGCACGGTCAGCGATCTGCAGCGCCTTCCGGGCGTTCTGCTCCACGAGAAGGATCGTTGTGCCAGCCTTGTGCAGCTCCTTGATGATGTCAAAAATCTGATCGACCAGAATGGGCGCAAGACCCATGGACGGCTCGTCCAGCATCATGAGCTTCGGGTGGCTCATAAGAGCGCGGGACATGGCCAGCATCTGCTGCTCGCCGCCGGAAAGGGTCCCCGCGATCTGCTTGCGCCGCTCCTTCAGGCGGGGGAAGTAGGTGAACACCGTCTCCAGATCTTTCTGGGACACATCCTTTTTGATGTAAGCGCCCATTTCCAGATTTTCCTGAACCGTCATCTGCTGGAAAATCCGCCGTCCTTCAGGGACGTGCGCCAGACCGGTACGCAGAAGCTTATAGGCTTCCATATGGGTGATATCCTGATCGCAGAAGTGGATGGAGCCGCTGCGGGGATGCATCAGGCCGGAAACCGTCTTCAGGATGGTGGACTTGCCCGCGCCGTTTGCGCCGATCAGCGCCACGATCTCGCCCTCGCCGACTTCAAAGGACACGCCCTTCACCGCGTGGATAGCGCCGTAATACACGTGCATGTCTTCAATTTTCAGCATCTGCTTTCCCCTCCTCTTTGCCAAGGTATGCCTCGATGACCGCAGGATTCGCCTGAATCTCCTCAGGGGTTCCCTTGGCAATGATCCGGCCGTAATTCACCACGGCGATGGCCTCGCACACGTTCATAACCAGATTCATGTCGTGCTCGATCAGGAAAATGGCCACGTGGAAGGCATCCCGGATCCGCCGTATCTGATGCATCAGTTCGGTTGTCTCACTGGGGTTCATACCGGCGGCAGGCTCATCCAGCAGAATCACGGAAGGATTGGTCGCCAGCGCCCGGACGATCTCCAGACGGCGCTGGACGCCGTAGGGCAGACTTCCTGCCTTCTCATTGGCATGTTCCGCAAGCCCCATGAAATCCAGCAGCTCCATGGCCTTCTCATTGGCGCGCTTCTCGGCCTTGAAGTAGCCGGACAGATGCAAAACGCTTGAGAAGAAGGAGCACTTCATGGAATTGTGCAGACCGACCTTGACGTTGTCCAGAACGGTCATATCCGTAAACAAACGGATATTCTGGAAGGTTCGGGCGATACCCAGCTTATTGACCTTGTATACCGGCATTCCCTTGATGTCGATGCCGTTGACCAGCACGGAGCCGCGGGTGGGCTGATAGACGCCGGTGAGCAGATTAAAAATGGTGGTCTTGCCCGCGCCGTTGGGGCCGATCAGGCCGGAAATTTCGGTGGGGCCGATGGTAATGTTGAAGCTGTCCACAGCCGTCAGGCCGCCAAAGTCGATGCCCAGGTTCCGCACGTCCAGAACGGGCTGCTTGCCCTGATCCTGCTCACGGACGAAGGTCACGGTGGGAACTTTCAGGATTTTCTTGGAATAGTCATTCATTGCTTCCCGCCTCCTCCTTCTTGAATGCACCGGCAATCTTGTCGGTGACCACGGACATGGCTTCTTTCACCTTGGGGGACCATGTAAAGAGCATCACGACGATCAGAACCACAGCGTAGAGGATCATCCGGTAATCCTGCAGGCCGCGCATGGCCTCCGGCAGAACGTACAGCACCGTAGCGGAAATGATGGAGCCGAGAATATTGCCCATGCCGCCCAGCACCACGAACACCAGAATGTTGATGGAGGTATTGAAATTGAACTTGGAGGCGGTGAGGGAGGAATAATTCAGGCCGTACAGCGCCCCCGCCATGCCCGCCAGGAAGGCGGAGACTACGAAGGCTTTTAGCCGGAACGCCGTAACGTTGATGCCCACGGATTCCGCGGCGATGCGGTTGTCCCGGACGGCCTTGATGGCGCGGCCTTCCCTGGAATTGATCAGATTCAGGACGACGAACAGCGTCACAAGAATCAAGGCAAAGCCAATGGGGAAGGTCGCCAGCTTGGCAACGCCGGTGGCGCCCATGGGACCGTTGATGACCATGCTGCCACCCTCAGCCAGCAGGGGCTTTTCGGTGCCGATTACGAAATGAACGCCGTTGGCATCGCTGCCAACATACATATTGTTGATCAGGTTTTTCAGGATTTCGCCGAAGGCCAGCGTCACAATGGCGAGGTAGTCGCCTCGCAGGCGCATGACCGGCAGACCGATGACGACGCCGAACAGTCCCGCCATCACGCCGCCGCAGACAATGGCGACGATCAGCAGCAGAACCTTGCTGGCAATGACGGTCTTCAGCAGCGCCGCCACGATGATACCGGTAAAGGCGCCCACCCCCATGAATCCGGCGTGACCCAGGCTCAGCTCACCGGAAATGCCCACCACCAGGTTCAGGGAAACGGCCAGAACGACGTAGGCACAGATGGGAACCAGGAAGCCTTCCACGGAACTGGAAAGCATATGGGACGCGGACAGCACCTGCATGATGACAAAGCCCAGGATGACCACACCGTATGTTACCAGATTCGTGCGGTGGCGGCCAATGTATTGTTTCAGTTTCATGGCACTCACCTCACACTTTCTCCTGCACGTTCTTGCCCAGCAGTCCGGCGGGCTTGACAAGCAGAATGACGATCAAAACCAGAAATACGATGGCGTCGGAGAACTGGGTGGACAGGTACGCCTTGCTGAAGGTTTCAATGACGCCCAGAAGGATGCCGCCCAGCATTGCGCCGGGAATGGAGCCGATGCCGCCGAAGACCGCCGCCGTAAAGGCACGGATACCGGGCATGGAGCCGGTGGTGGGCATCAGGGTCGGCACGGTGGAGCAGAGCAGCACACCGGCAATGGCAGCCAGAGCGGAGCCGATGGCAAAGGTGACGGAAATGGTGCGGTTGACGTTGATGCCCATCAGCTGCGCCGCGTCCCGATCCTCGGACACCGCCCGCATGGACTTGCCCATTTTGGTTCTGTTTGTAAACATGGTCAGCCCAATCATGATGACGATGCAGGCCGCGACGGTCACGATCACTTCTCCCGTGATGGTCAAACCGCCGTTAAAGAGCACCAGGGGCTTTATGGCCACGATGCTCTTGAAGTTCTTTGGGGCAGACCCAAAAATCAGCTGGGCGGCATTTTGCAGGAAGTAGCTGACACCGATGGCGGTGATCAGCACCGCGAGACTCGGAACGCCCCGCAGGGGCTTGTAGGCCAGTCCCTCGATCAGCACGCCCAGAAGCGTACACACGATGACGGCCGCCAGAACACCCACCGCCGGGGGAAGTCCCAGATAGCTCGTTACGCAGTAGGACATATAAGCGCCCACCATGATCACGTCGCCGTGGGCGAAGTTCAGCATTCTGGCAATGCCGTACACCATGGTATAGCCCAGGGCGATGATGGCATACACCGAACCGATGCTGATGCCGTTAATCAGATACTGTAAAAAACTCACAACTGCATTCCTCTCTTTCCAACAACCTGTGACGAGGACACACGCCTGTGTTCTTCTCACAGGCTGTCGGCATCCGTTTACGACCGGCAGCCGGACAGGGTTTCCCCTGTCCAGCCACCATTGGTTTGTTAATCGTGCTTATTCCGCGCTGACGTAAGTGCCGTCCTTGATCACAACGGCCATGGGGCTCTTGGAAACCTCACCGGTTGCCTTCCAGGTCATGCCCTTGCCGGTCAGGCCGTCATAGGTCATGGAGGTGAACTGGCCGACCAGGATGTCGTTGATCTCGGAAGCACTCATATCCGGGGTCACGCCGCCCGCGACGCAGGCCTGGTAGAGAGAGCAGATGACGTCGTAGGCATCGGCGGCGAACTGGTTGGGAACGATGCCGGTCTTCTCCTTGTATTTGGCAACGAAGGACTGGGTAGCCTCATCGGAAGCGTCGGCGGAGAAGGGGGTCAGGAGCATCAGACCCTCGGCCAGAGCGGGATCAAAGCCTTCCACGGCCAGGATGCCGTCCATGCCGTCGCAGCCGAAGAAGGTGGGGGCGTAGCCGATGGTATTGGCATAGGTCAGAACCTGAGCTGCCTCGGTGGCGTAGAAGGGCAGGAACACCAGGTCGCAGCCGGCGTCCTTGCACTTGGTCACCTGGGTGGTCAGGTCGGACTTGTTGTCGGCGGTGAAGGCCTCCACACAGGCAATGTTCAGGCCCTTGACCTGCGCCTCGGCGGCGAACTTCTCGTAAATGCCGGAGGAGTAGACGTCGGAGGAGTCGTAGATCACGCCGATGGTGCTGCCCAGGTCATGGGTCGCCATGTAGTCGGCGGAAGCGACGCCCTGGTTGGGGTCGGTGAAGCAGATCTGGAAGATGTTGTCGCCGTACTCAATGATGGAAGCGCCGGAGCCGGAGGGGGTCAGCATAAAGATCTTGTCGTTGGCGCACTCGGCGGCAACCACGTTGCAGGGGGCGGTGGTGACAGGGCCGGCCATGATCTGCATGCCCTTGCCCTTCAGGGCATTGTAGGCATTGGCAGCCTTCTCGGTGTCATGCTCGTCATCCTGGCATTTCAGCTCGAACTGCAGGCCGCCCTTGGCGTTCACTTCCTCAACGGCAATTTCCATGCCGGCCTGAACGGCCGTACCGTAGACGGCGGCGCCGCCGGTCAGAGGGCCGCACATACCAATCTTGATTGCATCGGAACTCTCCGCAGCCTTCTTAGAGCCGCATCCGGTGAACATTGCGGCTACCATCAGAGCAGCCATCAGCATAGCAAGTACTTTTTTCATGATAGTGTTCTCCTTTTTCATTTCTTACTATAAAAAAGCGGTTCGCCCAGGGCGTAACCGCTTCTTCATACCATGTGAAGCCCCGGTCACGCCGCTGCCGCAAGCAGCAGTCGTACAACGCAAATGGACACCGCCAGAATCATGGCAGTGTCCAGAATGAGGCTAATTCGCGCAGAGGAACATGCCGCTGCCATAGTGCAGCGGGTAGAGCTATAGGTGGTAGAAAACCGTGCCGTCATTGTCATGTACCTCCTGAAGAATTTTAGCATATTGTATCCCACAGAAAGACATTTGTCAACGAGGAAAAGATTACAGAATCTTTTGCGTTTTTTCGCCTTTTTTGTGTATAACGCACAAGGGAACCTCTGATGGAATTGGCGCCGGTCGAAGGCGATTTCCTCAGGGGTTCCCCAAGACATTATTCCCCGTCCAGGACGGACTTGCAGGCGGCGAGAACCTTGCTCAGAACCGGCACGCAGGTGGCGCTGCCGTAGCCGCCGTTCTCCACCACCACGATGAAGGCCAGGGGGTACTGCTCGTCCTCCACGAAGCCCGCGAACATGGCGTTGGATTTCTGTCCGCCGCCCAGCTGGCTGGTGCCGGACTTGGCGCAGACGTTCATGCCGTTAAAATTCCAGTCGCCGTAGACGCTCTGCACGTTGTTGCGCATGTAGGCTCTGACCTGGTCGGCCACGTCCTGAGACATGATGCGGCCGGTGGTTTTCGTTTTTGCCTCATAGGTCATCTCTTCGCCGCTGCGAACCTCCGACACCAGATACGGCTCCGCACCCACGCCGCCCCCGGCGATAGCGCCCATGAAGGTCATGTAGCGGGCGGGGTTGATCAGGTCGGTGTGCTGGCCGATGCAGCTCCAGGCAAAGGACACCGGAGCGGTGTTGGAAATGTCGTAGTTGCCCTCGGCGGTGGTGACACCGTCAAAGCTCAGGCTGTCCGTGACGCCGAACTGCTCCACGTACTTTACCATGTTCTTCTTCCCCACCAGCTCCGCGATCTGGGCGAAGGAGCAGTTGCAGGAATTGGCGAGAGCGGTTTTCAGGGTCAGGGTACCGTGGGCTTTTTCGCAGGTCACCTTTTCCGTGCCGTACTCATAAGCGCCGTAGCAGGTGAAGGTCTTGTCCAGAATATCCGGGACGCAGTCCAGCGCCGCGGCAGTGGTGACCACCTTGAAAATGGAGCCGGGGACGTAGGTCGATTGTAAGAAGCGGTTCAGGTACACGCCGTCATACTGCCCGGAGGTGTCCGAGGCGATGTCCGGCACATTGTCCGGGTCGTAGGTGGGCGTGGTCAGAGCGCAGAGGATCTCTCCCGTTTTATAGTTGTACACGCCGACGGTGCCTTTTCTCCCCGCCATGGCGTCCAGCGCCGCGTTCTGCACCCTCGCCGACAGCGTCAGGGTCATCTCGCCCCCCTCGCCGCTGCTGTCATATACGCCGCTGACCAGGTCGAAGCCCGCCATTTTCCCCGCGTAGTGGGAGACGGCGGAGGCGCTGATGTAGCCCTTCCGGTCGCCCAGCCAGTGGAGCGTGGACTGGCGGGTTGCGGCATCAGAGGAATAGGTGCGCTCCTCGGTAATGTCCAGCAGCACGTTCCCGGAACGGTCGGTCACCGTGCCGCAGCCGATGTTGGCGTTGTTATACACATGGGGGGAGCCGGGAAAGGTCACCCATTCCCCCGCCTGGGTCACGTATTCCCACAGGAAGAACATCATGCCCCCCAGAAGCACGAGCAGGAATAAGCCCATGATCCATGTTCTTTTGGTTACCCGGTTCATCCGCTCACGCTCCCTTCTTGTTCAGGCGGACGGCAAAGCTGGCATTCTGACGGGTGTCCGCCGCCTTGACGAAGGCCAGCAGCCCCCATGCGCCGATCATGCTGGTGCCGCCGTTGCTCAGGAACGGGAAGGTCACGCCGGTGAAGGGCAGAATATCCAGCGTGCCAAGGCAGTTCAGAATGGTCTGAATCACCAGAATGCTGGCAGCGGTGCAGGAGCCGATGGAATAGAAGCTGCTCCGGGCGACCCGGGCGGTGCGGATGGCAAAGAAGCCGTAGGCCGCCACGCACAGCACCATCATCACCGCCACGATCAGCCCCCATTCCTCAGAAATGGTGGCAAAGGCGATATCGGAGTCCGCCGCGAACACGTGCTTCAGGAAGCCCTGTCCCGGCCCCAGGCCGAACAGGCCGCCGGAGGCCACGCACATCAGCGCCTGAACCTGCTGATAACCGGCATTCAAAGGGTCGTCCCACACGTGCCGCCACACGGAAAACCGACGCAGAGCGTGGGGTGCGATCTTCAATGCCAGCACTCCGGCAAAGATCAGCGCCGTAACGGCCAGCGCCACGGTGCCCATACTGCCGGAACGAAGATACGCGATTACAAGGAAGGCGCAGAAGAAAATCAGCGCCGTGCCGAAATCGTTCATCAGGGCAAGCAGGCCGCAGATGAGAATGGAATAGGCGATAAAAATGTAAATATTCCGCTTGCTCATGATTCTGTCCATGGTGGACGCGCCGGCATAGACGAAGCAGACCTTGCTCAGTTCCGACGGCTGTAAGGACAGCCCGCCGATGACCAGCCAGTTTTTCGCGCCGTAATACTCGGTGCCGAACACCAGCGTCACCATCAGGAAGCCAACGCCCGCCACCGTGGCCAGATACCGGACGACCTTCGCCCGCTCCAAGTCCCGCAGCGACCAGCCGATGACGAGGAACGTCACCACCCCCAGCGCCATGGCGGCAAGCTGCTTCATTGTTTCCCCGGGCTTTACCGTGGCGATGGCGGCCATACCCATGGTACACAGGAAGAACGCCATGGTCTCCACCTCAAAGGACTTCCGGCGGATCATGCAGTAGAAAATGTACAGCAGCCACTGGCTCAGAAAAATGCCGCCGAAGCCCATGAGAACGCTGGCGATCGTCTCCTGCTCCCCGCCCAGCAGGAAGCCCAGCAGCATCAGGCACTGCAAGATGGACAGCACCATCAGATTCGCCACGCTGTCCCAGCCGCTGGCTGCCTTGGTGCGAAGCTCCGCCTGACGCGCCTCCTGATGCTCCGTAATGGGCTGGAGCTGCATTTCCACACCGCCGATGGAGATACGGTCTTTTGGCTTCAACGCGCAAATTTGAACCTTTCTGCCGTTGACCAGCGTTCCGTCCTTGGAACCGGCATCCGTGATCGTCCAGCTGCCGTCATCGTACCGGGTCAGGACCGCATGGTTCCGGGACACGGTGGGAAAGTCGATGGTCACGTCGCTGGATTTGCTCCGGCCGATGACGTTTTCCCAATGGGTGATGGGGATCTGGCTGCCGTCGGTCATGTTCAGCCACGCCCAGATCTCCGGCTCCCGCCGGAAGGTCAGCAGGGGCAGGACGCACCGCAGAAGCAGTATGGCGCTGAGTATCGGTACGGTATAGCGCAGAATCCCCACATAGGAGCCTGCGTAATTTTCCTGTGCCAGCGTCAGGGATTCCAGAATATTCTGCATACCATCACCCTCCTTTCTTCGGGTAATTCTTATGTTTAATAAAATGACACATTTTCGTTCAGATGTCAAATGAACATTTTCTTAAGGCGAGCCGCAGTGTTGCCTTAAGCTTCCATTTCCCGCAGAATCCGGATTTCTTCGGCGTAGCCGGGCAGCTCGTTGGGCGTTTCCAGAATCATGGGCTTGTCCTTGAGCTGCGGGTGGTTCACGATGCGGCGGAAGGTTTCCAGCCCCAGACTGCCCTTTCCAAGACATTCATGGCGGTCTTTGTGGCTGGCAAAGGGGTTCTTGCTGTCGTTCAGGTGCAGGGCGTGCAGCCGGTCCAGACCAATCACCCGGTCAAATTCCGCCAGCACGCCGTCCAGGTCATTCACGATGTCGTAGCCGCCGTCGTAGACGTGACAGGTGTCCAGACACACGCCCACGTTTTCGCTTCCCACGGCGTCCAGAATGTCCCTGAGTTCCTCAAACCGTCCGCCGATCTCGCTGCCCTTCCCCGCCATGGTTTCCAGCAGCACCGTCACCGGATAGTCGTGGCGCAGGGCGTTTTTCAGGGCGGCGGCAATGTAATCGATTCCCGCCTGCGTCCCCTGCCCCACGTGGCTGCCGGGGTGGAAATTGTAGAAATTTCCGGGAAACGCCGCCATGCGCCGCAGATCGTCCTCCAGAATCCCCGCGGCAAAGGCTCTGGCGTCCGCGTCAGCGGTGCAGAGATTCATGGTATACGCCCCGTGGGCGACCAGTTTGCCAAAGTGATTTTCTTCCAGCATGGCGGCCGCTTTTGCCGCGTCCGCCGGATCCTCCGGCTTGGCCTTGCTGCCCCGGGGATTCCGGGTAAAAAACGCGAAGGTATTCGCTCCAATGGACAGCGCGGTCTTCACCATCGCCGCGTTTCCGCCGGATGCGGAAAGATGACAGCCAAAATAACCCAAAACACTCACTCCTTTTTGGGTATTATAGCATATTCCACGGGAAAAAGCAAATTTTCTCTTTCCCCCGGCAGCGCAGATGTGCTATAATGTCAGGAATAACCGCCGGGAGGAATCCGCATGCCCAAGTCAGACAATCAGAAGCTGAAAATCCTGTACATCCTCGACTACCTGCAAAAAAATTCTCACCAGGATCACCCGGTGAGAACGTCGGAGCTTCTTTCCATGCTGGAAGAGCACGATATTGTCTGCGACCGCAAGACCGTCTACTCGGACATCGCGGCCCTGCAGGATTACGGCGTGGACATTCTCTCCATTCCCGGAAAGAACGGCGGCTACTACATCGCCTCCCGGAATTTTGAGCTGCCGGAACTGAAGCTGCTCATCGACGCCGTCCAGTCCAGCCGATTCCTCACGGAGAAAAAGTCCCGGGAACTGATCGAAAAGCTGTGCAGCCAGTGCAGCGTCCACGACGCAAGGCTCATGCGCCGGGACGTGCTGGTTTCCGGGCGGGTCAAAAGCATGAACGAGTCCATTTACTTTAACGTGGACGCCGTTCAGGAGGCCATCGCCCAGAATAAGCAGATCACCTTCCGGTATTTTGACTGGGACTTGGGCGGCAAACGGAAATACCGGGACAGAAGCTATCAGGCAAGCCCCTACGGTCTGTGTCAGGACAACGAAAACTGCTACCTGCTCGCCCACTCCCTGCGCCACGGCGTGACCTCCTACCGCCTTGACCGCATGAGCAATATCCGCCTGACGGGGGAAAGCCGCACCCCCTGCCCGGAACTGACGGGCAAGGCATTGGCGGAACATGCTTCCCGGCTGTTTCAGATGTTCTCCGGGGAGGAAACCGCCGTGAAGCTGCGCTTCGACCGGAGTCTGATCAACGTAGTGGTAGACCGCTTCGGCAAGGACATTCTTTTAATTCCGGACGGGGACGATCATTTTGTCTTTACCGTCAATGTGGCGGTGTCCCCCATGTTCCTAAGCTGGGTCATCGGCTTCGGCGGCAAGGCGAAAATTTTGTATCCCAAAAGCGTGGCCGATGCCTGCGTCCAGATGTGCCGGGAAGCGGCGAAACAATACCTAGACCAGCTTGAATGAGTCAAACACGTCCCGCCACACGATCTGGGACTTTTCCGTGGTGTCCGCGTCCCGGAGAACGGACAGACAGTAATGGTAGTTCCCGTCGTCCAGAATGACCGCCCTGCCCAGCTGGTCGCCGTTCTCCCCCGCCGATGCCCAGACGAAGTCATACCGCTTTGCCCCGTCCTGCGCCGTTTCCATCACCGTCAGATTGTCCGGGGTGTAGCCGGATATCCGCTGAATGGTGGCGCTCAGGTCCCCTCCGCTGACGGTCTCGACGATGATCTCATAGTCCTCGCTGAGATAGACCTGCTCCGAGTCGCTTTCCAGCACCGGCGCCACGGCGTTGTCCGGCAGGCGGACGGAAATTTCCCCCGGCTGCGCCATCACGGGCTGAACGATGTCGTCTGAAATTGTTTCCAGCGTTTCCTCCGAAGTACAGCCGCACAGAAGCGACGCCAGCGCCAGTAAAATCCAAAGCTTTTTCACAAAAATCCCTCCCGAAAGGAAATCAGTATGAAAGATCTTCTCCTTCTTTACCTGGTTACAATCAATGCGGCCGGTTTTTTGCTTATGCTTGCGGACAAGCACAAGGCAAAGAAAAAACTCTGGCGCATTCCGGAAGCGACCCTGATGACCGTTGCGGCGTTGGGCGGAAGCGTGGGCAGTTTGCTGGGTATGTACACAGTGCGCCACAAGACGAAGCATCCCAAATTCACCGTCGGAATCCCGCTGCTGCTGGCGCTTCAGATCATCGCAGCCATCGTGGTGATGGCAAAATTTCCGGGAATAATTGCGTAATAAAACAGGCGGATTCTGTGTGAACGGAATCCGCCCGTTTTCTAGTGACCCTGATGACCGTTGCGGCGCTGGGCGGAAGCGTGGGCAGTTTGCTGGGTATGTACACAGTGCGCCACAAGACGAAGCATCCCAAATTCACCATCGGAATCCCGCTGCTGGCCGGTCGGATCGACGCGACGCTGAACGCGGAAGTGGTCTTTGCGGACTATCATACTGAACTCCAATTAAAATCTTTAAAAAAGATTTTAATTGCCTGAAGGGCA
>OGZK01003195.1_pt1 | contig 13192 bp, 12 predicted proteins | sample 1576791 | NCBI WGS metagenome assembly OGZK01 (sample SAMEA3541556, study PRJEB24748) | human gut metagenome | biome: human gut; feature: human-associated habitat; material: faeces | place: China | collected 2012
GTCTCGATCACAATCGATGAAAGCTTCGTAAAGTCAAGACGATCTCCCGGCATACAGACGCAAAACGTACATAAGCAACTGCATCCAGATCTTTCAAATGTTCCATAACGATCTCACCAATTCTGGTGCTGGAAATCTCTTTCTCTTCGGTATTAAAGATTTCTCCCTCTATGGCATCCATCATCTCTTCAATCTTATCTATGGATATTGGTCTTTTATAGCAGGCTCTCAGAATTCCCGACTGAATTTTACTGCGATTATACTGTTCTCTGTTCTGATCTTTTTTGATCACAGTAAGCGGAATACTTTCCACCTTTTCATATGTGGTAAATCTCCTTCCGCAGGCATCACACAAACGACGGCGACGGATAGAATTGGTATCTTCTACCGGTCTGGAATCAACTACTCTCGTATTATCCTGATTACAAAATGGACACTTCATACGACGTCCCCCTTTAATTCGTATTACTGTTTTCTGCTTATGTACTATATACTTGATTCGGTTAAACGGCTACAAATACGTTACTGTTCACTCCATTCTCAGTAACACAAATACAAACAGTTATATATAGTTTTATTATACTGTATTTCTATTTAAGGTGTCAATAAAAGGACTTGCATAAATTTTTGCAAAAATACATAAATTGTTATCAAACGCATATCAGATTCTGAAAGCATTGGCACGACAGTCTGATTTTAACCGGAAGGACTGTATCTGATTTATGAAAATCTGTGAATTAAAGCAAAAAGAAGTAATTAATATCTGTACCTGCCGCAGTCTCGGATGTCCCATTGATGCGGAATTTGACTGCAAAAGCAGTCAACTCACCGCCCTTATACTTCCAGGCCCCGGAAGATTCTGTTGCCTGTTCGGACGTGATAATGAATATATCATTCCCTGGGAATGTATCAGCCAGATCGGGGACGATATCATCCTTGTGAAAATAGACGAAGAAAAATGTTTCCATAAAGGCTGATATTTCACCGCAGAGAATTGTCAAGGACCTATATTTTTTATATTTTCCCGGTCAAAGTATAAATCCACTGCTATATGAGAATCATTCTTACTGAAGTATATGACAACTATTCGGCAGCCACTGTCCTTTTTTTATTTCCTGAAATGATTTCGGAGGATCCTGGCTCATATCTGCGAATAGTCGGTTTACATCCAGAGATAATAAGCCGCCGCTGACGGCGCTGTCGGCGGTGCTGTCCGCCGCGCCCTGCATAGGCAGCGGAGCCAGAATGTTCTGCGCCGTGCCGTTGGCCGTCACGGTGGGCAGCTCTTCGGGCTGTGCCTGTCCATGCTCGAGGATGGCCGTAATGGCGAAGCTCACCAGCAGGATGCCGGCCACGGCCCCCGCAAACCGGATGGCTCCGCCGGGACCGCCTCTGCGGCTCCTGCCCGTGCTATGATAATCGTGTGAAATGCCCATAAAGGTGTTCCCGCTTTCGTTTGGTTCTGCTCTTAGTCTGCCCGGGTGTCGGCGGGTTATCCCCGCTTTCCGGCCCGGCAGAGCTGTGCAGCACCTATTTTATCATAATTTTTTTGCCTCTGCAACCAATTAGGGCTTGCATACAACAGGTAAAACGGTTACAATAGAATAAGAGCAGATTTTTGCACACATTTCTCGAAGTGCTTGCACGACCTGCCAGAACTTTTGTGCGAGTTGCAGTCACCGATTGTTGGCTGTTCCCCCGTCTGTACACTGTGCAGGGTGTACGGACCGCGAAACGGGGACAGCGCGGAGCGGTGCTGCGGCGCACAGGAAGTCCAATTTATCGGTAAATGGTACAAGGAGGTTCTCATGGCCAAAAATGTCATCATCGGCCAGAGCGGCGGCCCTACCGCCGTCATCAATTCCAGCCTCGCAGGCGTCTATAAAGCCGCCTGCAGTCTGGGCGCAGACAAGGTCTACGGCATGAAGTACGGCATCGAGGGACTGCTGAAAGAGGAACTCGTGGAGCTGAACGTCCTGCTGGACGACCGGCTCAGCATCGAGCTGCTCAAGCGCACGCCGTCCAGCTATCTGGGCAGCTGCCGCTACAAGCTCCCCGAGCCGGAGGCGGACTCTACGCCCTACGTCAAGCTGTTCACCCTGTTTGACAAGTACGACATCTGCGCGGTGTTCTACATCGGCGGCAACGACTCGATGGACACCATCGCCAAGCTCAGCCGCTACGGCGCACAGGTAGGCAGTGCGGTGCGTTTTATCGGTGTACCCAAGACCATCGATAATGACCTCTGCCTTACCGACCACACCCCCGGCTATGGCTCTGCGGCCAAGTACATCGCCACCATCCTCAAGGAAGTCATCCGTGACTCCTCCGTCTACGACATCCGCAGCGTGACCGTGGCCGAGATCATGGGCCGTCACGCCGGGTGGCTGGCCGGTGCGGCCTGCCTCGCAGGCGGCGACGACAGCGACGGCCCCGACCTCATCCTTCTGCCGGAAGTCCCCTTTGAGCAGGACAAGTTCCTCGCCAGAGTGGATGAGCTGCAGCGGGTGAAGTCCAACGTCATCATCGCGGCCAGCGAGGGCGTCAAGACCGCCGACGGCACCTATCTGTGCGACCTCGTGTCCACGGCAGGCCAGCTGGACGCTTTCGGCCACAAAGCCATCCTCAGCGGCACCAGCCGCTATCTGTCCGATCTCATCCACGACAAGCTGAACTGCAAGAGCCGCGCCATTGAGTTCTCGACACTGCAGCGCTGCGCCAGCCATCTGGCCAGCCGCACCGATGTCAACGAGGCCTACGCCGTGGGCGGCGCAGCGGCAGCCGCGGCCTTTGCCGGTGAGACGGGCAAAATGATCGCGCTCAAGCGCGTTTCCGAGTATCCTTACCAGTGCATCGCCGAGGCGGTGGATGTCCAGCAGGTGGCAAACCTCGAAAAGAAGGTGCCGCTGGACTGGATCACCCCCGACGGGATGCAGGTGACGGCGGCGTTCGAGGAATACGCCCGCCCGCTCATCCTCGACGAGGTCACCCCTGTCTACGTCAACGGTACACCCCGCCACATCTGCCTGTAAGGAAACTCGCTTCTCCCCTTCCCCGCGTCTGTTTTCGTGCTCCTGCACGATTTTATAAAGCCGAAACAGAAAAACAAAAAAGGAGAAATCATCATGGGTAAAAATGCAATCGTTGGCCAATCCGGCGGCCCCACCTCTGTCATCAACGCAAGTCTGGCTGGTGTGTTCGAGAGCTGCAAGAGCCGCGGCGCGGACATCGTCTACGGCATGTGCAACGGCGTCGCCGGTCTGCTGGAGGAGCGGGTCGTGGACCTGTCTACCCTGCTGACCGATGACCTCGACATCGAGCTGCTCAAGCGCACCCCCTCCAGCTTCCTCGGCAGCTGCCGCTATAAGCTGCCCGACTGGCACACCGACGAGGCCGTGTACAAGAAGCTCTTCGCCATCCTCGAAAAGCTGGACATCGGCTACTTCTTCTACATCGGCGGCAACGACTCGATGGACACCATCGGCAAGCTGGCTGAGTACGGCGAGTGCATCCAGAGCGACATCCGCTTCATGGGCGTGCCTAAGACCATCGACAACGATTTGATGGTCACCGACCATACCCCCGGCTACGGCTCTGCGGCCAAGTACATCGGCGTGGTGATGAAGGAGATCATCCGCGACGCCACCGTCTACGGCACCAAGTACGTCACCGTCGTCGAGATCATGGGCCGCAACGCCGGCTGGCTGACCGCCGCCGCCGCACTGGCCAAGAGCGACGACTGCGAGGGCGTGGACATGATCTGCCTGCCCGAAGTCCCCTTCAATGTGGAGCACTTCATCGAGAAGGTGCGCGTGATGCAGGAGAAGAAGCCCAGCATCGTCATCGCGGTGTCTGAGGGCGTCAAGCTCGAGGATGGCCGCTATGTCTGTGAGCTGGCCGACGATGTCCACGCAGTGGACGCTTTCGGCCACAAGGCCCTGACCGGCACCGCCCGCTATCTGGCCAACGTCGTAGCCCGCAATCTGGACACCAAGACCCGCTGCATCGAGCTTTCCACCCTGCAGCGCTGCGCCGGCCACCTGACCAGCCGCACCGACATCACCGAGGCCTATCAGGTCGGCGGTGCTGCTGCCAAGGCTGCTTTTGAGGGCGTCACTGGCCAGATGGTGGCCCTGAAGCGCATTTCCAACAGCCCCTATCAGTGTACCACTGAGCTGCACCCCATCAGCGAGGTCGCAAATCTCGAGAAGAAGGTGCCGCTGAGCTGGATGAACGAGAATCACACCCAGATGACTGAAGATTTCCTTGCTTACGCACGGCCCCTCATCCAGGCTGAGCTGACCCCGCTCTACATCGCCGGTCTGCCTCACCACATCTACATGAAGCCCCAGAAGTAAGCGTTCTGTTTCGCAAACATACCTCCGCACCCCTGCACCCTGTGTGCGGGGGTGCATTTTTGTACAGAAAAGCTTTGATTTTACTTGTATTTTACCTGAAATCGTATTATAATACTATCTGCGTCGCTCGCTGTTGAGCGGCGCGTTTTTTCATGAGTACCATCTGATATTTGAGGAGGCAGAGCATTTTCATGGCACAGAATACCCGGACAGGCGATTTGACCAGCGGCCCCATGCTGCAAAAGATCATCCTGTTTTCCCTGCCGCTGGCTGCATCCAGCATCCTGCAGCTGCTGTTCAACGCAGCCGATGTCGTCGTCGTGGGACGCTTTGCGGGCAGCACGGCGCTAGCCGCTGTCGGCTCCAACGGTGCGCTCATCAACCTGCTGGTCAACCTGTTCGTGGGCCTGTCGCTGGGCGCGAACGTCGTTGCGGCCCGCTGCTTCGGCGCGAAGGATGATGAGGGCGTCCACAACACCGTCCAGACCTCCGTGACGCTGGGCCTTGTCAGCGGCTTCTTGCTGGCCGTGGTGGGCTTTTTTGCCGCCCGCGTCCTACTGGAGCTGATGAGCTGCCCGGAGGACGTCATCGGCCTGTCCACCCTCTACCTCAAGATATACTTCATCGGTATGCCCATGACCATGCTGTACAACTTCAGCTCGGCCCTCCTGCGCGCCGTGGGCGACACCAGGCGGCCTCTGTTCTGTCTGGCCGTGGCGGGCCTCATCAATGTGGTGCTGAACCTCGTGTTCGTCATCCTCTTCTCCATGAGCGTGGCGGGCGTCGCTCTGGCCACCATCATCAGCCAGACCGTCTCCGCCTGCATGGTCACGGCCCTGCTTGTGAATGAGAAAGGCCCGCTCCACCTCGATCTCGGCCATCTGGGCTTCCATGCGGGGGCTCTGGGCCAGATCTTGCGCATCGGCCTGCCTGCCGGTCTGCAGAGCACCGTGTTCAGCCTCTCCAACGTCGTCATCCAGTCGGCGGTCAACTCCTTCGGCTCCATCGTCGTGGCCGGCAACTCTGCCGCTTCCAACCTCGAGGGCTTCGTCTATACCGCCATGAACGCTTTCGCCCAGGCCGCTGTCACCTTCACGAGCCAGAACATGGGCGCCCGCCGGTACGACAACCTGGACCGCGTTATGCGCAACTGCCTGCTCTGCGCCATCGTCACCGGCCTCGTGCTGGGCGGCGGTGCTTCCCTGCTGGGCGAACAGCTGCTCCACTTCTACTCCTCCGATGAGGTCGTGGTGACCGCCGGTCTGGCCCGTATGCACATCATCTGCACCACCTATCTGCTCTGCGGCTGCATGGATGTTCTGGCCAGCTGTCTGCGTGGCCGGGGCTACTCCGTCCTGCCGATGGTGGTCAGCCTCGTGGGCAGCTGCCTGCTGCGCCTCGTCTGGATCGCCACCATCTTCCGGCTGTTCCACACCACCACGATGCTTTACCTCAGCTACCCCGTCAGCTGGATACTCACCGCACTGGTGCATCTGGCCTGCCTGCTGGTGGTACGGCATAAGATGAACGAGAACCTTAAAGTTGCTGTACAGCGGTAAGCAGGCTCTTTGTCAGAGCGATACGATCGCTGTGCAAGAGCTGTTTGGCAGCGTCCTTGCCCTCTCAGGCGCTCCGCGCCAGCTCTCCCAGAGGGAGAGCCTTTGGCAGGCCGGTCAACTCTGAGCTGGCCGCCGAAAGCCTGATATAACGCAAAAAATAGTGCCCTGCTACAGAGGGCAGCAGCCGCGGAACCATGTTCCTTGTCAAGCTGCTGCTAGCCTTGGTAGCAGGGCACTACTGTTTGCGATACAAATTAAGCTTTACTCGTCCAGCATGGGCTTGACCGACACGCCAGTGCCTCTCCCTTCGGGAGCAACGGCGACGACCGCCGCCAGCGGCGGAAACAGGGAGGAGCTGTTGGGGCCGCAGCCAGCAAGGATGCGAGCGGCAGCGAAGCAGACGCTGGGAGCCGCAACCCGGACAGTGTCACCGAAGGGCCTTCGCCAGCAGATACCGGTCATACCCGCCGTACATCTCCCGGCGGCAGACGATTTCAAAGCCGCTGGCCAGAGCGTTGTTCAGGCTGTACTGATTCTCCGGGCTGACGGTGGCCCCGATGCCCACGATGCCGGGACGGAGCAGGGCAAGCGCCGCTTCCAGCAGCTTCCGCTGCAGACCGTTGCCCCGGTAGTCGGGGTGGACGATGGCGCTGTCGGCGTTGGCCCAGCCGTCCCACTCTTCTCGCGGGATGTCCATGAAGGCCGCGTAGTTGTGCGCGTCCTGCCCGCAGTAGCGCAGGATAAAGTAGGCCCCCAGCCGCCCGCCGTCCCACCCTCCGATGCACAGATCCTCTTTCAGGTAGCGGGCGATGTTTTCCAGCGTGTCGGGTACGAACTGCTCCGGGTGGGGCATCGCGGCCCGCACCTCGTTCTGCAAGGCGTAAAAGGCGGCGGCATCCTCCGGCCCGGCAGCGCGCAGGGTCATGGTGCGGCTCTCGGGCTGGCCGCACACTTTGTGCAGAAGAACTTCCATTCTTGCTCTATCCCTCCAAAATAAAATCATACTTTCCGGCTGATTCCAGTATAAATGCCGTTTGAATCGTTGTCAATTTATGCTATAATATTTGCAGGAAAAGTTTTTGTGCTCAGGCACAGCTTTTTCGGAAGTCCAGGCAGGGTCGCCCTGCCCGTGTACCGGAGGAAACGAACCATGAGAGATTCCAGCTTATCCCCTTCCAGCCGCCTGGGTGGTGCTGTCATCAGCGACCGCATCGTCAGCGCTCTGCTGGAGGAACTGCGCACAGGCCGCTATGCACAGACCGACCGTCTGCCCGCTGAGGTAGACCTTGCCGCCGAACTCGGCGTCAGCCGCACCGTCATCCGCGATGCGCTGAGCGAGATGGAGCGTGCGGGTTACATCGAGCGGGTGCGCGGCATCGGCACAGTGGTCAACCGAAGTGTCCTGAACCTGCGCAGCCGACTGGACCAGAAGCTGGAGTATTACCCGCTCATCCGCAGCTTTGGCAGCTACCCCCACGCCGACGGCATCCAGATCTACCCCGTCCGCGCAGGCGAAGAACTGGCCCGTGATCTGGCCATCGAGCCCGGTGACGATGTCATCTGCATCAAGAAGCGCATCCTCGCCGACACCACCCCCGTCATCTACTCCATCGACTACCTGCCCCGCACCCTGTTTGGGAACCGGGACTACACCCGCATCGACCTGTCGGGTGACGTATTCGATGTTCTGGAGCGGGAGTGCCGCCAGCAGGTGGCCTCCAATGTGGCCCACCTCAAGGCCAGCTGCGGCGACGAGCCCATCCGGGCCGCCATGCGTCTGGCCCCGGGCGAGGCCATGCTTCTGCTGGATGAGATATGCTACAACCGGCTCTGCCATCCCGTCATGCGTTCGTTGAGCTACTACACGAACTTCTTCGACTTCTCGATTCTTCGAAAGCTTCTTTGACGGAGGGAAACAAAAGAATATGCGTCATCTAATCGATCCGTTGGATTTCAGTCAGCAGGAGATTGCCTCTCTGCTGGACCTGGCCGACCGCATCTGCGCCGACCCTGCTGCTTATCAGGACGTGGCCGCCCACAAAAAGCTGGCCACCCTGTTCTACGAGCCGTCCACCCGTACCCGTCTTTCGTTTGAGGCCGCGATGCTGAACCTCGGCGGACATGTCCTCGGCTTCCCGAGCGAGACCGTCTCCAGTGCATCCAAGGGCGAGAGCGTGGCCGACACCATCCGCGTCGTCTCCTGCTATGCCGACATCGTGGCCATGCGCCACCCCAAGGAGGGCGCACCGCTGCGGGCCAGCCGGTACTCCCGCATCCCTGTCATCAACGCAGGCGACGGCGGCCACCAGCACCCGACCCAGACCATGACCGACCTGATGACCATCCGCCGCCGCAAGGGCCGTCTGAACGACCTGACCATCGGCCTGTGCGGCGACCTCAAGTTTGGCCGCACCGTCCACTCCCTCATCAAGACCATGGCTCGCTGTGAGAACATCCGCTTCGTCCTCATCAGCCCCGAAGAGCTGCGGGTGCCGGACTACATCATCACCGACGTGCTCGAGGCCAACCACATCCCCTACAAGGAGACCCGCAGCCTCGAGGAGTCCATGCCCGAGCTGGACATCCTCTACATGACCCGCGTCCAGAAGGAGCGTTTCTTCAACGAGGAAGACTATGTCCGTCTGAAGAACAGCTATATCCTCACCAAAGAAAAGATGGCCCTTGCTAAGCCTGACATGGCCGTGCTCCATCCCCTGCCCCGCGTCAACGAGATCACGCTGGACGTGGACGACGACCCCCGCGCCGCCTACTTTGAGCAGGTGCAGAACGCCGTCTACATCCGCATGGCGCTGATCATGACACTGCTGGGCCTCAAGGACCCCAAGGCTGAAAAGGAGGGCAACTGAGATGCTGAACATTGATGAAATTCAGAACGGTATCGTCATCGACCATATCAAGGCAGGCACGGCCATCGGCCTGATGGACCTGCTGGGCATCAAGGGCAACCGCACCTCCAGTGTGGCCCTCATCCAGAACGCCCGCAGCCACAAGGCAGAGTCGGGCCGGAAGGACATCATCAAGGTGGAGGGCGACGCCTCCTGGCTCAACCTCGATGTGCTGGCCTATCTCGACCCCGACATCAGCGTGACCGTCATCGAGAACGGCAAGGCTGTCAAGAAGGAAAAGCCCCAGCCCCCCAAGCGTCTGGTCAACATCGTACGGTGCAAGAACCCCCGCTGCATCTCCTCCATCGAGGAAGAGTGCGACCAGATCTTCGAGCTGAGCTCCAACGGCAAGTATCGCTGCATCTACTGCGAGCAGGAGCTGCAGGTCAAGCCGGAATAATAGAAATATACGATAAAAGCCGCCTGTCATTCGTTGAATGACAGGCGGCTTTGCTTTTGATCCTCAGACTTTCCGGCGCAGCAGGCTCATAGGCGGCAGCTCCGGGGTGGGGATGGTATAGCGCTCCATCGCGTGGGGCGTGGACTCCACCAGCTCACCGGCCTCATTCTTTATCCACTCGGGGTTCAGCGGGATGCTGCGGCCATCCGGGCAGAGCACTTCCAGCGTGTCGCCGAGGCTCCACTTGCCCCGCTGCTGGCAGCTGGCGACGCCGTTCTCCCAGCCGTCCACCGTACCGACAAACTCCCACTCGCGGATGTAAGTAGCGCTGTCGGTGGCCTGACGGGCCTGCTCCCGGCCAAAGTAGAAGCCGGGCGAATAGTGGCGGTGACTGGTGCGGGTCAGCTCAGCCAAAACCTCTTCCGGCAGCTCGAAATTCTCGTTCATCGGGTCGGCCAGATACTGGTCGAGGGCGCGGCGGTAGGCCGCCGTCACGCTGGCGACGTAGTAGAAAGTCTTGGCGCGGCCCTCGATTTTGAGGCTGTCCACGCCCGCGTTGCAGATGAGGTCGAGGAAGGGCGCGGTACACATATCGTTGGCGTTGAGGATGTAGCTGCCGTTCTCGTTCTCGCCGATCTCATAGAGCTGGCCCGGGCGGGTCTCCTCGCTGAGATAGTACTTCCAGCGGCAGGGCTGGGCGCACTGGCCGCGGTTTGCGTCGCGGCCTGCCATGTAGTTGGAGAGCAGGCAGCGGCCCGAGACGCTCATGCACATGGCGCCGTGGACGAAAGCCTCAATTTCCAGCTCCGGCGGGGTCTTGTCGCGGAGGGTGGCGATGTCCTGCAGGGTCATCTCCCGGGCCAACACCACCCGCTTCGCACCCATATTGTAGGCGGCACGGGCAGCAGCCCAGTTGGTGATGCCAGTCTGGGTGGACATATGGACGTCGATGTCGGGCGCGAACGTCTTGCAGGCGTCCAACACGCCGAGGTCGGCCACGATGAAGGCGTCCACACCGGCGGCGGCAGCGTCCTTGATGGCCTGAGGCAGACGGTCAGCCTCCTCGTTGGTGGGCAGGGTGTTCATGGTCAGGTAGACCTTGCGGCCCCGGGCGTGGGCATAGATGACGCCCTCGCTCAGCTGCTCCGGGGTGAAGTTGGTGGGTGCAGAGCGCATCCCGAACTCGGGCAGAGCGCAGTAGACGGCGTCCGCGCCGTAGTTGATGGCATACCGCAGGCGCTCGAGGTCGCCCGCCGGGGCCAGAAGTTCCGGTATCTGTAACATGGTATTCCTCTCTAGCCCTCTCAGTCACCTTCGGTGCCAGCTCTCCCAAAGGGAGAGCCCTTGGCAGGCCGGTCAGCGGCTGCCTTTTCCGTCAGGCTTACGGGCTTCGCTTCTTATTTTAGGTTCTTATTAACTTTTGACGCCTCATCGCAGTTTTTCTGATGGTCTGCGTAGGTGCGGGCGTAGTAGTAGTGACCGGCAAGGTCGGTGACAAAGAAATAGGCGTCTTTCACCTCATCGTCGGGCTGCGGGTCAAGCGCCGCACGGATGGCCGCGATGCCGGGGTTGGAGATCGGGCCGGCGGAGAGGCCGGTGCAGGTGTAGGTGTCGTAGGCCTCCAGAATGTTCTCCGGGATGCTGTCCCAGCCGCCGTAGTAGGGCGCGACCCAGTTCCAGAGGTAGTTGTTGTCGGCGTCGCTCTGGACGTAGCTGGAGGTGTTGCTCTGCAGTTTGGGGTAGGGCGAACCCTCGGCCAGACGGTTGCGGAACACCTGCGCCACATTATCGTCCTGATCGTTGCCGGCCTCCTCCTGCACGAAGGACGCCAGAGTGACCACCTCGGAGAGGGTCATCCCCTGCTTTTCCATCTCGGCATACATCTCATCGGTGATCTGCTTGTCGAAATGAGAATAGAACGTCTCAACGTAATGATGGACGGTGTCATCCTTCAGGAAATCGTAGGTATCCGGGAAAAGATAACCCTCGCACTTGAGGAAGCGGTCCGGGGCGTCCTTGTCGTCGGGGACGTACTGCCAGAACCTGTACTGGCTGAAATCGCCGGTGTTGGCCTCCTTGAGGAAGTCCTCGGCGCTGCACAACCCGGCGTCTTCCATTTTTTTCGCAATGGCGATGGCCGTCGTACCCTCGGGGAAGGTCAGCCGGACACTGTCGGCCTTCGCGTAGGCGGAAAGTGTCTCGATGATATCGTCGTAGGAGCTGCCGGGGGCGAGGTCGAACTCACCGTATTGGAGCTTGCCTGCCGCGCCCTGTTTGCCTGCATACCAGCGGAAGACGTGGGGGTACTTGATGACGCCCGCCGTCTTGAGCTTCTGGGCGATGGCTGCCACGCCGCTGCCCTGCTGGATGCTCACACTCACCGGCTCGCCAGCGGAAGCACTGCCGTTGATCTCTTTCCGGATGGCCAACAGACAGCCGCCCGCCGCCAGTACCAGGATCAGCAGCACGATCAGAATCATTTTCGCTGCGCCGCCTTTTCTGCTTTTTTTACGTTTTGCATCGTGTGCCATGTACACACTCCTTTACCATTCCGTTCAGCTTTCCATCATCAGCCGCATATAGCTTTCTTCCACATCGAAAGGCTCCGCGTCGAACCGTATCATGCCGTAGTCCTGCCGGGTGCCTTCGCCGAGGAAAAGGTTCTGAGCCGCACCCACTGTGATGACGGCGCGCTCCACGATGACTTCCTTCTCCCGGGCCGCTTCCATCAGCACCTCGGCGGAGCGGTCGTCTTCGGCCATCAGCTCCACAAAATAGAGGGTGTCCTCCCGGCGGAAGTAGATGCCGTAGCCCTTCTCGCTGGACACGATGGTCGCGCCCCGGGCGTAGAGGTCGGTCAGCACGACGGCCATCTGCTCCGGCGGGAACTGGACGGTATCGGGATAGAAGCGCTCCCGCAGCTCACAGAGCTTGCGGGCCGTCACGGAGTCGAACTCCGCCTGACTCCACAAATTACGGGCCACCTCCCGGGGCAGGCAGCGGAGGGCAAAAGCCCGCTGGAAGCCCTTGCTTTCCAGCAGCGCGGCCTGCTCCTGTCCGGCCGGAACGGCCACGGTGAAGCCCGCGCCCCGCAGCTTCTGCTGCGCACAGAGACAGTCCACGAGTCCTGCCAGAAGCAGGCTTCCCTGCCCGCAGAGGCCGTAGAGGTAGCTGCCGCTGCGTCCCTTGAGGGTGACGGGGACCGCCAGCGCCGCAGCGGCGATCTCGTCATTTTCCTCAGCGACGTAGATATTTTCCGCCCCGGCGAACTTTTCCAGAGCAGTCTTGATGAACTCGGCGCTGTCGCCGCGTTCTTTCTGCCACAGTGCCACGACTGCCGCCTCATCCGACGGCTGCATCAAACGATACATTGATAGTATCCCTCCCATTTTCGCGGTTATCCGAGTTCTTTTTCCGCCAGAGCCCGCACCTCGGCCTGAATATCCTCGATGGTACGCATGGCTCCATTTTCCGTGCAATGGACGGTGGCCCAGCGCAGATGCTCTGCGCAGTACTCGGCGGCACGGCGGCTGCGGGCCAGATATTCGATGTCCTTTTCGTGGACGTCCTTCCTGCTCTCGTCGCCGTGGTAGCGGCCGGTCATGAGCTTCTGGCTCACGGCGGGGTCTACCTGTAAGTACACCACAGCGTCCGGCGCGGGCAGGCCCAGCAGCCTGTATTCGTAGTCAAAGGCCCAGCGGAGGAAATCGTCCCACTGCTCCGGCGGGAGCTTGGAGCACTGATGCACCGCGTTCGACGTGGTGTAGCGGTCGGCGATGACGATGCCGCCCGCCTCGTAGAAGCTGCCCCACCTGGTCTTATAGCTGGCGTACCGGTCCACCGCATAGAAGCTGGACGCCGCATAGGGGTTGACGTCGTCGGGTTTGTCGCCGAACTGACCGGAAAGGTACATCTTCACCAGCGCACTGGAATCGCTCTCGTAGTCCGGAAAGGTGATCTCCATCACCT
>OGZK01003201.1_pt1 | contig 13177 bp, 9 predicted proteins | sample 1576791 | NCBI WGS metagenome assembly OGZK01 (sample SAMEA3541556, study PRJEB24748) | human gut metagenome | biome: human gut; feature: human-associated habitat; material: faeces | place: China | collected 2012
GCAAAAAGCGTGCGCAGAAATGAGCGGAAAAAATGAACTTTAAAATCAAACACAAAATTCCCGGGCGAATCCGGGTGCATATGGGGCAGTCCAGAATGAGCTTTGACCAGGCGGACACCCTGCAGTATTTTCTGGAAGCACAGCCAGGTGTGACAAAAGCGACCGTATACGAGCAGACGCAGGATGCAGTGATCGAGTATGACGGCGAATTAAAAGAGCTGATAAAGGCGCTGAAAAGCTTTCATTATGAAGACGTCCAGCTGCCGGATTCCGTCCGTTCCAGTTCGGGACGTGCGTTGAATGTAGAGTATAAAGAAAAACTGATCGGGCATGTGGCGAAACGGTTATTTACAAAATACATGCTTCCCTTACCGATCAGAAATGTGTATACTATATGGAAAGCTTTCCGTTATGTAAAAGAAGGCGTCCTATGCCTTTCCAAAGGAAAACTGGAAGTCCCGGTTCTGGATGCGACAGCGATTACCGTATCGATTCTGCGGCGGGACTGCTCGACGGCAGGATCGGTTATGTTCCTGCTGGGTCTGGGTGAAATCCTTGAGGAGTGGACACATAAAAAGTCTGTCGGCGATCTGGCGCGCAGCATGTCGTTAAATGTCGGCAAAGTGTGGATAAAGACCCGGGATCAGGAAATCCTTGTGGATTCTGCATCCGTTGTGCCGGGCGACCATATCGTGATCCATGTCGGTAACGTCATTCCGTTTGACGGCGTAGTGGCAGATGGCGAAGCAATGATCAATCAGGCTTCCATGACCGGTGAATCCGAGCCTGTCCGCAAGGAAAAGGGAGGATTCGTTTATGCCGGAACCGTTGTGGAAGAGGGCGAGCTGACGATTGAGGTCAAGGCGGTTTCCGGCTCGACCCGCTACGAAAAGATCGTTACGATGATCGAGGATTCCGAAAAGCTCAAGTCTGCAGTGGAGGGGCGTGCGGAGCATCTGGCGGACAGGCTGGTTCCCTACACCTTCCTTGGAACCGGTCTTACATGGCTGCTTACAAGAAATGTTACCAGAACGTTATCCGTACTGATGGTTGATTTTTCCTGCGCATTAAAGCTTGCGATGCCACTGACTGTCCTGACAGCGATCCGGGAAGCAAACGCAGCGAAGATCACCGTAAAGGGCGGAAAATATCTGGAAGCGTTTTCGGAGGCTTCCACCATCGTATTCGATAAGACCGGTACGCTGACCAAAGCGCAGCCTACATTACATTCTGTTATCGCATTCGGTGAGGAAAAGGAAGACGATCTTTTGTGTCTGGCAGCATGTCTGGAGGAGCATTTTCCTCATTCGATGGCAAAGGCGGTTGTGCGTGCAGCGGCAGAGCGTAATCTGGAACATGAGGAAGTACATTCCAAGGTGGAATATATCGTTGCACATGGCATTGCCTCTTATGTTGGGGAAAAGCGTGTGGTGATCGGCAGCGCCCACTTTGTATTTGAAGATGAGAAGTGCCGGATCCGTCCGGAATACCAGCAGTGCTTCGATGAACTGCCGCTGCAGTATTCCCATCTGTATCTGGCAATTGACAACGTGCTGGAAGCAGTGCTCTGTATTGAGGATCCGGTGCGTGAAGAGGCAAAACAGGTTATCCGCGAGCTGAAACGGGAAGGATTTACAAAAATCGTCATGATGACTGGCGACAGCGAGCGAACAGCAGCGGCGATCGCAAAACAGATCGGCGTGGACGAATACCATGCGGAAGTTCTGCCGGAGGACAAGGCGAACTTTGTCCAGCAGGAAAAAGAAGCCGGACGCAGGGTAGTCATGGTCGGCGACGGAATCAACGACTCCCCGGCGCTTTCTGCGGCGGATGTCGGCATCGCGATCAGCGACGGTTCGGAGCTTGCGCGGGAAATTGCGGATATCACAGTCGGTGCGGACAGCCTGCATGAGCTGGTTTACCTGCGCCGCTTAAGCAAAGAAATGATGCGTCGGATTCAGGTCAACTACCGTGCAATCCTCGGCATCAACGGCAGTCTGATTGCAGCCGGTGTGACCGGGCTGATTCAGCCTACGACATCCGCGCTGCTGCATAATACGACAACACTGGCCCTGAGCCTGAGAAGCATGAGCTGGAAAGTTCCGGGAGAGGCAGGGCAGGAATAAAAAGAACGGAGACAGAGAATGAAAAAGGCGATGATTGCCATGAGCGGCGGCGTAGATTCGAGCGTCGCGGCATGGCTGATGAAGCGGGACGGATATGATTGTATGGGCGTTACCATGCGCCTGTTTGCCGGAGAGGACAGCTGCGAACGAAAAGGGCATACCTGCTGTTCGTTAGATGACGTGGAGGACGCAAGAAGCGTTGCGCGTCAGCTGGGCATTCCGTATTTCGTGTTCAATTTTACGGAAGATTTCGGCACACAGATCATGGACCGCTTTGTCTGTGCCTATGAAAACGGATTTACCCCGAATCCGTGTATCGACTGTAACCGTTATATGAAGTTCGAAAAACTGATGAAGCGGGCAAAGGAGCTGGATTACGATTACGTTGTAACCGGACACTATGCCCGAATCGAAGAACAGGACGGCAAGTTCCTCCTGAAAAAAGCCATCGATGAAAAGAAAGACCAGAGTTATGTGCTCTACAGCCTGACGCAGGAGCAGCTTGCACATACGCTGTTCCCCCTGGGCGGCATGACGAAGCCGCAGATCCGGGAAATGGCGGAAGAACAGGGACTGATCAATGCGCGCAAGCATGACAGCCAGGACATCTGCTTTGTACCGGACGGAGATTATGCCGGATTTATTGAACGATACACCGGCAAAAGCTTTGAGCCGGGCAATTTCGTAGATCAGGAAGGACATGTGCTGGGGCAGCATAAGGGAATTATCTGCTATACGATCGGACAGCGCAAAGGGCTGGGACTAGCCCTGCATGAGCCGATGTATGTGTGCAGGATCGATCCAAAGACCAATACGGTAGTCCTTGGACGCGACCGGGATCTGTGGTCAAAGGAGCTGACGGCGAAGGATTTCCACTGGATCAGCGGTGAGGTGCCGACGGGCACGCAGCGCATCAAAGCGAAAATCCGTTACCGTCACCAGGAGCAGTGGGCGAACGCAGAGATCACCGGACCGGACAGCATTCATCTGGTCTTTGACGAGCCCCAGAGGGCAATTACCTGCGGACAGTCGGTTGTACTTTATGGTGGCGATGTTGTAGTGGGCGGAGGAACGATCAATGGATTATGTGGTTCTGGATCTGGAATGGAATCAGGCGTCTGATAGCCGCGATGCCCGCAACAGACTGCTTACGTTTGAAATTATTGAGATCGGTGCGGTAAAATTAAACAGCCGGATGGAAATTGTGGATACCTTTCAGGAGCTGATCTGTCCGCAGGTTTATGATACCATGCACCATATTACGGAAAAGCTGATCGGCATCCATATGAAAGATCTCTCCGGATGTCGGACATTTGATGTCGTGATGAAGGACTTTCTGGCGTGGTGTGGCGAGGATTTCATGTTCGGTACCTGGGGACCGCAGGATCTGACGGAGCTTCAGAAAAATATGCGGTTTTTCGGTATGGAGCCCCTTGGAAAAGGACCTGTCCGGTTCTATGATATTCAGAAGCTGTTTTCCATCGCCTACGAAGATCAGAAGGTGCGAAGGAGCCTGGAATATGCAGTAGATTATCTGCAGATTCCAAAGGATATTCCGTTTCACCGGGCGATCAGCGACGCGGTGTATACCGCACGGGTATTTCAGATGATCAAAGACCCGATTGCACTGCAGCGGGTTTCCTTCGACACGTTTCAGCTGCCGGAAAATCACCGCAGCGAGGTGCATGTCGTATTCGATAATTATGCAAAATATATTTCCCGACCGTTTCCGGATAAGGAGGCGTTGATGGCGGATAAAGAGGTTCTTTCCACCAGATGTTATCTGTGCCATCATAACCTTCGCAAAAAAGTCCGCTGGTTCTCGCCAAACGGTAAGCACTATTACAGCCTGTCGTGGTGCGATAAGCACGGTTGGATGAAAGGAAAAATCCGCGTGAAAAAAGCGGAAGATGACATGGTTTACGCCGTCAAGACGACGAAGCTGGTCGGAGAGAAAGAGGTTGCCGCCCTGATGGAGAGAAAAGATCACATCCGCCAGCTGCGTAAGGAGCACAGACACCGCGAAGCGCAGGAAAAGCTCGGGAAACGGTGAGGCGGGACGCTGACATCGGAGACACGCCGGGGAGCCCATATAATAAAATAATACGAAAAAAACGCCGCAGACCGGTTTCAAAAGAAATGGTCTGCGGCATTTTTGTGCATCCCGTCCTGTGTCTTACGCGAAGGGATCGGTGTAACGGTCGAAGTCGATGATTTCATCTTTGCGGCTGCGGTGTCGTTTCATGATATCGCGGCGCTTGCGATTGCGGCTGTGTCCGATCAGAATGGAACGGATCACCAGAATGACGATCAGGATAACCGCGACAATGCTGACTGCAAGCAAAATTTTACGGACGTTTAAGAAAATAACATTTCCCCCCGGTGTGGAAACTGTGGTCGGAGAAGTTGTGGAAGCGACGGATTCAGACGCTGCGGTGCCAGCCTGCGCGCTCGTGGCGCCCTGTGTGCCGGAGGAACCGTTTGCACTGGAAGCATTCACATTGCCATCCGTGCCGGAGCTGTCTGTGCTGCTTTGCGCATTAGAAGCGCTGCTTTGTACGCTGTTCGCATCTGCCTTGGAAGAGCCATCCGCTGTTGCGATGGCTGCGCTTTCCATTTCAGAAACCGGTTCTGCACTGAAATCAAAGGGCGTTATGCTGGAAAAGAGGATCGGCGCGCTGCCGAGATCCTGACCTTCGTAGGAGTAGTGGATGACAGCGGCCTGTCCATCCTTCAGGTTATCATAGCTCAGCTCGGAATCCAGATCGGCAAAGGTGAGCGTATCCGGAAGGAGAACTTTCGCATCCGGGTCGATAGAAAGGATGTCGGACTGATTGAACGTATTTGCGAACAGGTCGCCGTTTTTTACCTGATAGGTGGTGTCTTCCTTGGATGCTGTAACAGAAGAAAAGTTGCTGAAACCGTAATCAAATAAGCTTATCGTGTCCTTGAACTGCTGCGGGGACTCCTCCATCATAACGACGCAGATCAGCTTCAGCCCGTCTTTCTGGGCGCAGGAAACGAGGTTAGAGCGAGCGTTTGCGGTGTAGCCGGTCTTACTGCCGACGAGATATTCGTAAGCGTAGGTTTTACCGGGCAGCAGCTTGTTTTTGCTGTTCGGAATCAGATCCTGTGACAGCGTTGCGCTCGCCGGGATTTTGTAGCTTACCGTGTCAGACATGCGGCAAAGCACGTCATCGGAGAAAAACTTCTGCCCGATCAGAGCGAGGTCATGGGTGGAGGTATAGTGATTGTCATCATGCTTGCCATTGGTATTGACGAAATGGGAATCCGTGCAGCCAAGCTCCTTTGCGGTTTGGTTCATTAAATCTACAAACGCTTCCATACTGCCGCTGATATGTTCGCCGATGGCATTGCCGCATTCACTGCCGGAGCCCACCAGCAGACCGTAGAGGGACTGTTCCATCGTGATCGCTTCACCGGCTTTGATGCCGATGTTGGAATCACTTCGCCAGTCGATGCTGTGCACCGCGGTATCGGAATATTCGATCATCTCGTTTAATTCGCTGTTCTGACGCGCGATATAGGCAGTCAGAATCTTGGTTGTGCTGGCGGGATAGAGCTTTTCGTGGATATTTTTGGCATAAAGGATTGCACCGCTGTCCGCATCCATCAAAATCGCGGAGCGAGCATTGAGGATCGGACCCTCCGGCCAGTTTTTGATTTCGTTGCTCTCAACCGGGATCGAAAGGTTGGCCTCCGCCAGCGCCTGGTAATCGATGACCTCGGCGCGAGCCGTTAAAACAGCGCCACAAAACAGATTGGCGCCGACTCCAAGTGCTATCATAAAAGAAAAGAAGGATCTTTTCTGGAAAAATTTCATGTAATGTACCGTCCTTTATTGAAAGATAGTAACATCATACACTATTTCCAGACAGATTTTAAGGGCAGAACAGCAAAATTCAAAATTTTTTAAAATTTATACTACAGTTCCCTCGTGGCATCCCGCGCACAGAATTCCATGCTTGCATGAGAATTTGCCCAGGGGATGCCACGAATGGCGCGGGTGGCATCTCTAAAATGCAACGCTTCCTTTTTATCCGGAAATATAGTAAGATACTGATACCAGGGTCACAAGGTCTTTCCCCACATGAGCTTGCTCATAGGTGGGAGAAAGACAAAAACCCAATAAAATAATAATGAAAAATAGTGAGGATAATTCATGAGATTGCGCAATATTACAGGCTGTCGGGAAATGATCGGGGAGAGCGAGTTTGTCGTACACGAACCGGAAACGATGAAAGGAAAGTGGAGAGAAGCGTTTGGCAATGACCATCCGGTTTATGTGGAAATCGGCATGGGCAAGGGACGTTTCCTGATGGATATGGCGCGCCTTTACCCGGAAATCAACTTTATCGGTATCGAAAAATATTCCAGCGTGCTGCTGCGCGCGGTTCAGAAGCTGGAGGAAGAAGAGCTGCCTAACGTTCGCCTGATCCGCATGGATGCAGAAGATCTGGAAAATGTTTTCGCGCAGGGAGAGCTGGATCGCATTTACCTGAATTTTTCCGATCCGTGGCCGAAGGACCGCCACGCGAAGCGACGCCTGGAGTCCAGACAGTTTCTGGCAAGATACGATCAAATCCTGAAAAAAGACGGAACGATCGAGTTTAAGACGGACAACCGCGCCCTGTTTGATTTTGCACTGGAAGAGGTGGAAGCAGCAGGATGGACCTTGAAGGAAAAAACCTTTGACCTTCACGCGGATGCGCGCTTAAACGAGGGAAACGTCATGACTGAGTATGAGGAACGGTTTTCAGCACAGGGCAATCCGATCTGCAAGTACATTATCAGCCGTTGAATCCCCTGCATAGGAAAAGCCGTTTTCCGATATACATAATAAAAAGACTCGGACGGACAACGGCATGGAAAGAATGGAACAATTAAAAGCGATGCTTTCCCTGTGTCTGATTTTCGGCATGGCGTTCTGCCTCGGAAGCGTTGTGGGGCATACGGTGCGCGTACGGGATCAGGCGGTGATGGCGCGTCCTGCACAGAAGGACTGGGGACTTTCCTTTCAGGAGGACAACAAACCGCCTGTGGCGGACGAAAATATGGAGCAGCTGGCGCAATATGATGCGTTTTATGCGGAGAATACGACGGAAAAGGTTTTGTATCTGACGTTTGACTGCGGATACGAAAATGGAAACACGCCGGCGATTCTCGACGCATTGAAAAAGCATCATGTGCCGGCGGCTTTTTTTATTGTAGGGAATTATCTGGAAAAAAATCCCGACCTGGTCAAACGGATGCGGGCGGAGGGACATATCATCGGGAACCACAGCTACCATCATCCGGATATGAGCCAGATGGGAAAAGAAGAGTTTCAGAAGGAGCTGGCGCAGCTGGAAGACCTGTACGAGCAGACAACCGGCGAAAAGATGTCGAAGTTTTATCGCCCGCCCCAGGGTAAATACAGCGACAACAATCTGCAGCTGGCAAAGGAGCTTGGGTATCGGACGATTTTCTGGAGCCTTGCCTATGTGGACTGGAAGCAGGAGGAACAGCCGACCCACGAAGAGGCGATGTCAAAGCTGTTAAAAAGAGTTCATCCGGGAGCGATTGTACTGCTGCACAATACGTCCCGGACGAACGGTGAAATTTTGGATGAGGTTTTAACAAAGTGGGAGGAAATGGGGTATCATTTTGCTTCGCTGGAAGAACTGGTATCCTCCGGCAGCAGGGAAGCACGGAGCTTTTTCTTGACGGATAACCAGGAAAATCCGGTAAAGAGCGCCGCGCCGACCCATGCAGCAGGATCGCAGAAGCAGGCGAGGGGAAAGCTTACAAGCTTCATGGCGATCAGTGCTGTGATCATGCGGGCAAACAGCTCGACTACGCCGCCCATCATCGGCAGGAAGCTGTAGCCGCAGCCCTGCATGATGTTTCGGAAAATAAAAATTGTGGAAAGCGGAATATAAAAGACCGCACACATATAGATATAGGTTTTTGCCCAGGGCATCAGGGAAGCCATATCGATGTCTCCGGAGAAGAACAGGGAAAGCAGCGGGCGCAGGAACAGACCGACGGCAGCTGCAGCGAGCAGCGAGTAGATGACGCTGATCAGGAGAGCGGAACGGACGCCCTTTTCCAGACGGTGATAATCGCCCTTGCCGTAGTTCTGACCGCCGTAGCTTGCCATTGTCTGTCCCATCGACATCATGCCCTGTGTTACGAGGTTCTGCACCTTGCTGGCAGCAGTAAAGGCAGCGACTGCTACAGAGCCGAACAGATTGATGGCAGCCTGCATCACCATTGCTCCGGATGCAGTAATGGAAAACTGCAGTGCCATTGGAATGCCCATTCTCATCTGATATGCCGTGTCTGATGCGGAAAGTCGCCACTGGGTGCGCTCCGGGCAAAGCACGGGAACGTTCTTATAAATATAGATCAGACACAGTACCGCAGAAACGCCCTGTGAAATATTGGTTGCAATTGCAGCACCTGCCACACCCATATGGAAGCAGAGGATCAGGAGCAGATCGAGCACCACATTCAGACAGGCGGAAAATACAAGGAAAAACAACGGAACCTTACTGTTGCCGATGGCCCGCAGAAGTGAGGAAAACAGGTTATAAAAAATACAGGCAACGACTCCGCTGCAGATCAACATGCTGTAGGTATACGCATCGGCAAAAATATCCTCCGGTGTATTCATAAGGAGAAGCAGAGGCTTCATGGTGCTCAGACCGACCACGGTTATAAGGATTGCGACAAGAACAGAGAGCAGGATACCGTTTGCCACGCTGGCGCGGACGGCTTTTTCATCCTTTGCTCCATAACGCTGTGAGGTCAGGATCGTAAATCCGGCGGTAATGCCCTGTGCAAAACCGATGATCAGAAACATGACTGTGCCGGTGGAGCCCACGGCAGCCAGAGCGTTCGCGCCGACGAAGCGGCCGACGATGATCGTATCGGCCATGTTGTAAAACTGCTGGAAAATATTGCCGACTAACAGTGGCAGGGTAAATTTGAGTATGATGGACAACGGTTTGCCCTGAGTCATATCCTGTTCCATAAAATCCTCCATCGGTTGGGTGTTTTACGGCGCTTATGGGCGCTTTATGTGATTTATGTAGCAAAAAAGACTGTTGAAATCTCAACAGTCTTTAAAAGTCGAAGCGACGTGATTTGAACACGCGACCTCTGCGTCCCGAACGCAGCGCTCTACCAAACTGAGCCACGCTTCGATTGCTTCATCAAGCCTTATTATCATAACGAATTTTTCTGAAAAAGTCAACTGGAAAATTTAGAAAAAAAGAAAAACTTTTGCAAGCTTTTGCAACTGACAGGTTGCCAGAAATAGAGTATACTGAAAGCGAAAGAACGCAATAGAAAAAACTTTAACACGACAAAAGGGGACAGATCATGGCAGCTATGGATTTTCATACCTATGATAATGCATTATATGAAAAGGTTTACCAGACCGCTTATCAGGCGGCAGCGGAGCTGATAGAGACCGCCGGGATGAAAGCGGGTCAGATTTTAGTAGTCGGCTGTTCGACCAGTGAGGTTGGCGGGGAGAAAATCGGAACCTATTCCAGTCCGGAGCTGGCGGCAAAGGTCTTTGGCGGAATTTATGCGGCTGTGCAGGAAAAAGGCATTTATCTGGCGGCCCAGTGCTGCGAGCATTTAAACCGTGCACTGATTCTGGAGACAGAAGCGGCAGAAAAGTATGGCTATGAGCCGGTCAATGTTATGCCGCAGCCAAAAGCAGGCGGATCCTTTGCAACAGCGGCATGGCAGGCATTTGCTGATCCTGTGGCAGTGGAGCATATTGCGGCACATGCAGGAATGGATATCGGAGATACGCTGATCGGGATGCATCTAAAGGATGTGGCGGTTCCGGTCAGACTGTCCATTCGACAGATCGGGGAGGCACATCTGGTATGCGCACGGACGCGGCGGAAATTTGTCGGCGGGGTTCGGGCGGTTTATGACGAAAGATACCTGTAAACAGCATATGAAATAAGGCTGCCGGCATTTTCGCGGGAACGCCTGCAGAAATCAGGAGAAGGATAAAAGAGGGAGCATGGTATGGTGTTGGAAAAAATAGCCGTTTTGAAGGAGCTGACCATTTTTTCCGTGTTGCTGAGAACTGTGCTTGCGATGGTTTTCAGTGGAATTTTAGGGTATGAAAGGGAAAAGAAAGGGCGTCCGGCAGGATTTCGGACGTATATGGTTGTCTGTATCGGCTCGGAAATTGCGATGATGACGGGAATTTTTCTGAGCCGGGAGCTTGGAAGCACTGACCCGAGCCGGATTGCTGCGCAGGTGATCAGCGGGATCGGATTTCTGGGAGCCGGGACGATCCTGGTGACCCGGCAGAACCAGGTAAAGGGGCTGACCACCGCAGCGGGGCTGTGGGCAGATGCCTGTCTGGGACTGGCACTTGGTTCTGGCTTCTACTCCGGAGCAATTGTCGGCTTTGCAGCCATCTGGTGTTCTCTGAAAATCCTGAGCACAGTAGATAAGAGGCTTGGAAAAACAGCGCGTGTTTTTGGAGTTTACGTGGAGTTTGTAAGTATCAAGGATCTGAGTGCCTTTTTGGCATATGGACGGGGACATGGCTGTAAAATGGACGGGCTGGAGATTGTACGCAGCAAGGATGTGGATGGAAACAGGGTGGTTGGTGCAACAATGACCCTTCATTTTGATACACCTGTATCCCATGAGAAGGTGATAGAAGAGTTCGGCAGACTGGAGGGCGTGCAGTTTATCAAAGAAATTTAAGCGCGACATGTGAACGTGCCGGAGTCGAACGCTGATCATGGGTTTGCATGCGCGCGATCCGTGCCGTATCCATCTGGCTGGCGGCACGAAGCTGCGAAATTCCTTATTTTGTGCGGGGTGCAACCAACGGTTGACAAATTTCAAGCCGCCGTTTGGTGGCGGGAAACTGTCAAAATCCATATACTGAAACAAAAAACAAATGGAGGCAGGAAGTATGATTTTGGCAGATAAGATTGTTCGGCTGAGAAAGAAAAACGGCTGGTCGCAAGAAGAGCTTGCGCAGAAGATGAATGTATCGAGACAGGCAGTCTCAAAATGGGAAAGCGCGCAGACCGTCCCGGAGCTGGAAAAAATTTTGCAGCTTGGAGCGTTGTTTGGAGTTACGACAGATTACCTTTTAAAGGATGACATGGAGCTGGAGGAGTTTACATCGGAAACGATAGACAGCGGCGTGCGCCAGATTTCCATAGAAGAGGCGGGAACCTATCTCGTACAGAGCAGGGAATCCGCAAAACGGATTGCTGTCGGGACGTTTCTGTGCGTGTTATCCCCGATCCCGTTACTTTTATTAGGCGCGGCATCGGAGTATGAAAAACTGAACATTTCGGAAAATCTGGCAGGTTGTCTTGGAATAATGCTGTTGCTGTTTTTTGTAATCGCGGCGGTCGCATTGTTTATCTATTCTGGGTTTCAGAACGAGCAGTATGAATATCTGGATAGGGAAGAGCCGTTTGAGCTGCAATATGGCGTGAGCGGAATGGTGCGGGAAAAACAGAAAGAATATCGGAATCAGTACATTTTCTGGAACATCATTGCAACGTGTATCTGTGTGGCGTCCCCGATTCCGCTGCTCGTCGGCGCATTTTCGGAACAGGAATTTCTGATAACGCTGTTGCTGACCGTTACGATGGTGCTTGCCGGAATCGGCGCATGTATTTTTGTGGTGAACTGCAGCATCTGGACAAGCATGCAGAAACTATTAAAAGAGGGCGATTACACGATGGAAGCGAAGCGCAAAAACCGGAAAATGGGAGCGTTTTCCGTAGTTTACTGGCTTATCCTGACTGCAATTTATCTCGCCTGGAGCTTTTCGACGAACACATGGGATAAGACCTGGATCGTCTATGTGGTCGGCGGCGTGATTTATGCCGCGCTGTGTGTTGTCTGGGAACTTGTGATGAACCGGGAAAAATAGAACGCACGCTCTTTACGCTCCTTCTCATAAGGATGTTAGAGCATAATGCGTGCTTCTCGGATAAGGACAGACGATTTAAGGTCGTCTGTCCTTTTCTGTTGCTTGGAATTAAGCAGTTATTTCAGTTAGTGGTCTTAGTGAAGAATAAAAAACAACAGATTAAAAATTTTGATGTACAAAGTTACAATACGGAGCAAAACGCGGCGAAAGTTATTCTCTAATAAAGAATACCAACCGACAGCAGCAAGAACGTTTCGATAGGCAAGACGATGATTTGTACGACGAACTGTACTTTGACGACAGCCCGTATTGACGCAAAAAGTAAATTTAATACCATATTTTTCAAAAAGGGTATTGAAAACGCAGAGATTTGTAGCATAATAGTGGTGTGGGGTATAACTACTATGAACAATTATGAATTTTTAGAGAAACTCGGCTTTTCGTCAAACGAAGCAAAAGTATACGGAACACTAATTAAACATAAAGTGTTAAACGGTTACGAAATCGCAAAACTTTCGGGCGTTGCGCGTTCGTTGGTGTACGAGGTTATCAATCGCCTGGTGGCAAAGGGCGCGGTTATTCGTATAGACGGAGAGCCGAATTTTTACAAGCCTACCGAGTATCAAGACCTTATACGTAGCATCAAGGAAGAAAACGAAAAGAATATTGCCTGCGCCGAACGCGAGCTACAACAACTTGCAACGGAAAACGCCGACGTCGATTATGTAATGAATATAGTGGGCGAAGAAAAATACGTTGCTAAGGCAAAGGAACTTATCGACAGCGCGCAAGCGGAAATTTCGCTGTCCATTTGGCGAGAGCTGTTCGAAGTGCTGCGTAGTAATATCGAAAACGCAATATCCCGCGGGGTAAAGGTGTATATTTTTACCTTCGGAAGCATTTTGGTCGAGGGCGCAACGGTGTATTCGTACAATATCAACGACGTTTCAACACTGTTTCCATACCGTAGAACAACAATTATAATCGACGGCGGAGAGTGTTTAGTCGGAGAAGAAGGCGATCGCAACGTTTACGTGCATACGCGCAATCATTCGGTTGTTTCCCTTGCCACCGACGAAATTGTTTTGAATGTTTTTTGGAA
>OGZK01003205.1_pt1 | contig 13166 bp, 8 predicted proteins | sample 1576791 | NCBI WGS metagenome assembly OGZK01 (sample SAMEA3541556, study PRJEB24748) | human gut metagenome | biome: human gut; feature: human-associated habitat; material: faeces | place: China | collected 2012
ACAAAACCTGACAAAGAATTAGACAGAACAAACCATATAAAATACTGCAATGCAAATACTGGTACAATTCTTCTTACTTATAAAAACAGAAAAAAAGTAGACGAAATCATAAACTTCTACGTTAAAAATGAAATTCCAATATACGATTTTATTAGTAATGATGAAGTACGTCATACAGTTTGGAAAATTTATAGACAAAATGATTTAAAAGATATAGTTGATGAATTTGATAAAGTACCGTATTTATATATAGCTGATGGCCACCATAGAGCTGCAGCTGCAGTAAATATCGCCAAAGAAAAGAGAGAGCAAAATCAAAATTATACAGGTGATGAAGAGTTTAATTACTATATCGCTATGATAGCTCCCCAAGATAATTTAGAAGTTTTAGACTATAATAGAGTAGTAAAAGACTTAAATGGAAATACAAAACAAGAATTTATAGATAAAATAGCACAAAAATTTAATATCGAAAAAATACCAGATATATTTTTCAACCAATTAGAGGAAAAATTAAAAGCATATTTCATAATAGGCGGAATGCCAGAAGCTGTTCAAATCTGGGTAAATGAAAAAGATATTGAATTAGTAAATAGCGTACAAAAAAATATATTAAAAGCCTATGAAAGTGATTTTTCTAAACATACATTAAATAGTGAAGCAAATAAAATATCTTTAATTTGGAATAGTATTCCTTCTCAACTCGCAAAAGAAAACAAAAAATTTTTATATCAAACCATAAAAGAAGGTGCGAGAGCACGAGAATATGAAGGTGCTTTAAATTGGTTAAATGATGCAAACTTAATTTATAAAATTTATAATGTAACAAAAACAGAGCTTCCATTAGTAGCTTATACCGATTTAAGTTCTTTTAAAATTTATATGAATGATGTTGGATTACTTAGAAGTATGGCAAATTTAGATAGTAAAATTGTAATTGAAGGAGATAAACTATTTAAAGAATTTAAAGGTGCTTTTACTGAAAATTATGTATTAAATATGTTAAATTATGTTTTTGATAAAATCCCTAACTACTTTACTTTTAATAGACATGAAATTGATTTTGTGATTCAATATCAAAATCAAATAATTCCTATAGAGGTTAAATCAAATAAATCTACAAATAATATTAGTTTGACAAGATATAATCAAAAACACAATGACAATTTATCTATACGATTTTCTATGAATAATTTAACAAAAGATGATAATTTAATTAATATTCCATTATTTATGGTTGAATATTTAGATAAATTAATTCAACTTTAGCTTTATCCAAAAAGACACCCCTTATTATTTAGGCGTGTCTTTTTAAATTATACTTTCTTATTTATTTTTATAGCAAATTTGTTTTATCACATTTCCATCAACATCTTTTAAAATAATGTTATCATCATCTATAATTAAATAGCTATGAGCTGTATTATTTTTAGGTAAAGAAATTGAACCACTATTTACAAAAATAACTCCATTTTCCTCTTCAATAAAACCTGTGTGAAGATGTCCATATACAAGCACATCTACATTCTCTGGCACATTATCCATATTATATACATGACCATGAGTAAAGAAAAATTTAAATCCATTTATATTTAATCTAATATTATCATTAAATTTAAAATCTGAAATCATTTCATCAACTTCTGCATCACAATTTCCCCTTACACATAATATTTTATCTTTATAATCATTTAGAATTCCTGCAACTTTCATTGGTGAATATTCTTCTGTTAATGAATTTCTTGGCCCATGATAATATAAATCTCCTAAAAGGATAATTTGATCTGGATTCTCCTTTTCATATATTTCTTTAAATTTCTTTGCATAATAGTATGAACCATGTATATCTGATACAACTAAAAATTTCATATTTACTCTCCTTTTACTGTGTTTAATTTAAACAATTTTGCAATTTCTACAATGACTATTGGCGCAAGTACTAGTGCTATTATTTCAACAATATTATTCGTTGGTAATACTGGAATACTAAATACATGTCTTAATGCTGGTACAGCTAGAATTACAACCATTAAAAATGCTGATGCAAGTACTGCCCATATTAAAATTGGATTTCCTAATATTCCTGTTTTAAATATTGAGTTTTTATTATCTCTTATGTTAAATATGTGAACTAGTTCTGATAACGCTAATACTATAAATGCCATAGTTTGTCCTATTTCAACCTTAATTTCTTCACTTGATAAATATCTTCCGCCATCGGCCAATACCGCATTTATGTCTTCAACTTCTTCTGCTGACATAACTTCATTTTGATATTCAATCATTGCTGGTAACTTATCATTTGGAGTTGCTAATCCTATAATAAATGCTGCTAGTGTTAATAATCCAATCATTGCACCCTGATATATTATTCTAATTGTTCTTCCTTTGGTAAATATTCCTTCGTTCTTTTTTATAGGTTTTCTATACATTATGTCCTTATTAGCAGGGTCAAATGCTAATGCTAAAGCAGGAAATGTATCTGTTACAAGATTTATCCATAAAATATGAATTGGTAATAATAACTGTATCATTGTTGCCTCTATTCCAAAATGAGTTGCAATTATTGGTGCAAATAATGTTGCCAGTAATAATACTATAACTTCTCCAACATTACAAGAAATTAAAAATTGTATTACTTTTATTATATTGTCATATATACGTCTTCCTTCTTCTACCGCAGATACTATTGTTGCAAAATTATCATCTGTTAATATAACATCTGCTGCTTCCTTAGCAACTTCCGTTCCTACTTTTCCCATCGCACATCCAATATCAGCAGTCTTTAATGCTGGACTATCATTTACTCCATCACCTGTCATCGCTACAACTTCTCCGTTTGCTTGCCATGCTTTTACAATACGAACCTTATGTTCTGGTGATACTCTCGCATACACTGAATATTTCCTTATATTTTTTGTTAATTCTTCATCAGATATTTTATCTAATTCTAATCCAGTTAATGCTTCATTATCATTTTCTAATATCCCTAACTTTTTAGCAATTGCTACTGCTGTAATTTTATGATCTCCTGTAATCATAACAGTTTTGATTCCTGCATGTTTACATTTTTCAACTGCTTTTTTAGCCTCTTCTCTTGGAGGGTCAATCATTCCTACCATTCCTACAAATGTTAGTCCACTTTCGATTGTTTTCATTTCTTCTTTTGTTGGCATATGGTCCATATCTTTATATGCAAATGCTAATACTCTTAATGCCTCTTTCGCCATATCCTCATTATTTTCTCTTATCCAACTTGAATATTCTTCTAAGTTTGTTCTTTTTTCTCCTTTAAATAGATATGAATCACAAATTTTTAAAAGCTCATCAACTCCACCTTTTGTATAAACTCTGTATTTTCCATTGTTTTCGTTTACTGTTGTCATCAATTTTCTATTTGAATCAAATGGAACTTCTTCTACTCTTGGATTTTGTCTAAATATTGCCTCTTCAAAATCTAATTTAAAAGCCATATCTATTAATGCTGTTTCTGTTGGATCTCCTGCTAATTCTCCAGTCTCTAACATTCTCGAATCATTACATAACATACAATTATATACCAATTTCTTAAAGTCTTCTGATGTTTCTACTTTATCAATATCAACTGTTACATCATTGCAAAATATTTTTTCAACTGTCATTTTATTTTGAGTTAATGTTCCTGTTTTATCTGAACAGATTACTGTACTGCTTCCTAATGTTTCTACTGCAGGTAATTTTTTGACAATTGCATTTTTCTTTACCATTTTTTGTACACCTATTGCTAGTACTATTGTTGATACAGCAGCTAGCCCTTCTGGTATTACTGCAACTGCTAATGAAACAGCTGTCATAAACATATTAATTACACCTTTTCCTTGCAATAGTCCAATAATAAATATAAATGCACAAATTGCAAGTGCCGCAATTCCTAATGTTTTTCCTAAATCATTTAATCTTCTTTGAAGTGGTGTTTCTTGTTTTTCTGTATCATTTAACATTCCAGCAATTTTGCCAACTTCAGTATTCATCCCAGTTTCTACTACGATCGCTTTTCCTCTACCATATGTAATTAAACTTGATGAAAATAGCATATTTACTCTATCACCAATTCCGATATCATCTCCTTTAATCGGTTCAGCTTTTTTCTCAACTGGTATGGACTCTCCTGTTAAAGAACTTTCTTGTGATTTTAGATTAACAGCTTCTATTATTCTTAAATCAGCTGAAACATAATCACCTGTTTCTATTATCACTATATCTCCTGGTACTAATTCTCTTGCAGGAATTACTTGTTCTTTTCCATCTCTTACAACTTTAGCTGCATGCTCACTAAGCTTTTTTAGTGCTTCTAATGACTTTTCAGCCTTACTTTCTTGAGCAACTCCTATAATAGCATTTAGCAATACAACTATAAGTATTATTATTGTATCTGTAATGCCTTCGCCCTGTGCTACTCCAACTATTCCAGATACAATTGCTGCAATTATTAATACTATTATTGAAAAATCTTTAAATTGTTCAATAAATTTTTTGATTAATGGTTCTTTTTTCTTTTCTTTCAATTCGTTTTTGCCATATTTTGCTCTATTCTCTTCTAGTTGGATGCTACTTAAACCATTTTTCAAATTTGTGTTTAATTCTGTCTCAACATCTTTTACTTCTTTGTTAAACCAATTTTTTTCCATATTTTTCTTTCCTTTCCTTTTTTATATTATAACCATAATGTAGAAGATATATCAAAAAAGAGACTACTAAAGAAAAAACTTTAAATCTTTTCTTTAAAAGTCTCGTTTACTTTTTTAAAGCTTGTTAACCAGATTTTCTCCCCTAATTTATTAGGAAAATCGCGACTGTTGATTAACAATTTAAAACTACTCCCTTTTAAGGTTATATAATATATTGGTGACCCCTACGGGAATCGAACCCATGATTCCACCTTGAGAGGGTGGCGTCTTAACCGCTTGACCAAGGGGCCAAATAAATTTTACTTTATATTTATATCATACTTTCACTTACTGGTCAAGTGATTTAGCATATATTTTTCAAATTTTAAAAGCAATGCTATCCTCAAAATAACACTGCTTTAAATTTATTTTTTCTTTTTAAAGTCAACTACAATTGCATTTTCATTATCAAATTCGAAATTAGCATCTGTATTGTCAATTTGGACTGGATTGTATTCATCTTTTTCGTCAACAAAGTTTATATGTTTAGGGTCAAATTTTTGTTTTGCCTCATCATCTCCACCTTCAGTTGCAACTCCTGGTACAAACTTAGAGAAATTATAAATTTTTATTGGTTGCTCCTCTTTGTATTTAGAAGCTATAAAATTAAACGTTCCTTCTCCTACTTGATAATTTCCTTTTTCTGTTTTCAATTTTACTGCCGCATGTTTAAATGCTAAATTTGCTAATTTATTTGCTTTAAAATAATTTGACCAGTCGTATTTAACTCCTGAATATTTTGAATCATATTCTAACGTCTTCATGTCCATATTATTTCCATATTTCCACTCTCTTCTTAATAGGAATTCTTTTTCCCACCACTCTAACTCGGTTGGTGTTCCATTTCCAACAAATATCTTACTTGCACAGTTTGATAAAATTGTATCTTTATATTTCATTTCTGGTGCATTTGCCTCTAATTGTGCGAGATTTTGTGCAGTTATTACAGTTGCAACTTTATATTTACGATATAATGTAAATATTGCTTCTGTGTCTTTACATATGAAATCTGGGAATTCATCAATATATAAGAAATTAGGAATTCTACTATTCTCATTTCCAATTCTTCTTAATACTGAATTTTGCATTGATAATATAAAAAATAGTCCAAATGCTTTATGTGTAGTTCTTCCTAAGTCACCTCTACGAGTACATACTAATGTAACTTCACCATTCTTTAAAGCTTTATCAAAATCTAGATTATTATTTCTATTACACAATATATTTTTTACTCCTGGTAGTCTTAACAAATTATCTAATTGTGCTACTGCTAAATATATATCCTTTTCTGTTTCTTGCCTTGCAGTACTATTAGTATAAAAATTCTTTTTAAAATATCTTATTTGTCCACTATATTTTTCTGCAAGTTCTTCATCAGTTCTCATTATTTCGCACATTTTTTCTACCAAATCAAAATTTGTAAGCATTTTTAATAAATCTTCTAAATTTGGAATTTTTCCACTATTCATTCTTGGATACATTTCTTTCAACATAATTGTTATATTTTCTACTGCTTGAATGATGAATTCTTCTCTATACATTTCTTCTTTTTCTAAATGATTACTTGAATACATTCCTTTTAAAACAGATGAAATTGTTATTGCTGTTTTTGCAGGATCATCATACACAAATGGATTTAATCCTATTGAATTTACATTTGACGGATCCACAATATTGTATTTAATATGATAATTTTTACATACACTAATTATTCTTGATACTGATTCATAATCAGGAGTAATTAATGTTAATCCAAGATTTCTATATACAATTTCGTCATCAAATGATGCTAATATCATTTTTTTCATGTATGCTTTATAAACTGCCTCTTTGCCTGCTACTGGAGTTATCATATTTAAATTAAAGTTTTCGTTTAAATACTCATTATCATATGGTTTGTTCAATACAGCAATCCCAGTTTTTAATGCTGTATATCCCATTTCTTTTGCATTTGCTATATAAAATGCTTTCTTTTCAATGTCTTTAGCCATCATTGGTTCCAATATTAGTGATGTTTTTCCTGAACCTGAACCACCACAAGCAAACAATGACTGATATCTAGCTTTTTCTGTAAGTACCATTTTAGCACCAGTTTCATAATCATTGCACATAAACATATCACATGTGAAAGGCCCATGCCCTGCTTTTGTATCAGCAAGACTTATTCCTTTAAAGTCCCAAATAGACCTTGATTGATCTTTACTATCAAGGATATCTAAGCGTATCCATTTATAAACCCCATAAAATGTTGTTAATGGTAAATATATTGCCACTGCTGTTAATGCAGGCTTAACTAATTCCGAAAAATCAGTAACCAATTCTGTATATCCTGGCAAAGATATTAAAAACAACCAAATTCCCCTATTAATCCACTGTGCAAACATTGATATTGCAACTATGTACAATGTTATAGCATATGTAAGAAATAGTGTAATCTTCATATTTTTAGATGTTGCGAATTCTGATGATGGTGAAAACAAATATGCAAACACTGGACAAGCTATTGCTAATGTATATCGAAATGGTCCCCAGTATGATACTGAAACACCTGTGAATACCATAAATAGAATTTCTACAACCCTATCAACTACTATATATAATGATATTAATGTTAATACATATGTTACAAATGTATTTCTACTTGCATTAAGTTTTTTTAAAAATTTATCTATTATTTTCATTATTTTTGTTCCTTTCTAGGCACAATTTTCTATACATATATATTATCCTACAAATTTGCTGAAATTACAAGTTATTTTGCCAAATTTATAAGAATAGTTCTAAAATAATACCAGCTATTACTCCTATTCCATATAACAGTCCTACAATACTGATATTTTCTTTTACATTTTTATTTGTTTTGAAAAGCACTAATAGTCCAACACCAGCATTAACAGCGACTCCTGAAATTAATATTGGCATTGAAATTACTTTTTCTATAAATAATTCAGTTAAAATCACTGACGAAGCACAATTTGGTATTAATCCTATTAATCCTGCTATAACAGGTCCTAATATCACATTATTGCTTATAAAATGTGATATTTTATCTTCGCCTATAAATTTAATTATTCCATTTAAAATAAGAGTGATTACAAATATAAAGATTGCAATATTTATAGCATGCTTTAATGCTGAACTAAAAATTCCTTTATCGCAATGACAATGTTCATGTTCACATATTTCTTCAATTTTTTCTTCCTCTTCTTTTTTTATTACGTTTGCAACAAAATCAATTATAAATCCTGCAACTATTCCTAGAAATAACTTTATTCCTAAAATAGTTAATATTGTAGCTATTGGAACAGATTCTGTAAGTAAAATTGGTAACATTTCATCTGAAGTTGCTAAATATACTGATATTAATGTTCCTAGTGAAATTACTCTTGCTGCATATAAATTGGTTGCCGAAACTGAAAAACCACATTGTGGAAAAATCCCAACCACTGCTCCAAACAGTGGTCCAAATCTTCCAGATTTTTTTATTGTTTCTCTTATTTTATTACTTGTTTTATGTTCTATATATTCCATTATCAAGTACGTTATAAACAAAAATGGTAATAATTTTAAAGTATCAATTGCCGTGTCTTGCAATACTTCTAATATATTTTGCATTTATATCCTCCTACTTATTCATACCATTCGAATGTCCAATTAAGAATTTTAACAAAATCTCCTTCTTTTATTCCTTGACGTTTTAATTCATCTTCAATTCCTAATGACTTCAAATTCTTTTGGAAATAATACATTGATTCATTATCATCTATATTAATTCTTCCCATAAGTCTATTTATTGCTTTTCCTTCAATTATAAACATATCATCTTCTTTTCTTACTGTAAATTCATTTTTGTCTTCTTCTAATGTATATACCACTTTTTCTTCTGGCTCAATGATATCTTCTTTTGGCAATGTTTTTAGCACTTCTGCAACATGACTTAATAATTGTTCAACACCTTCGCCTGTTACTCCTGAGATTTTATATATTTCTAATCCTTGTTCTTTTGCCAATTTTTCAAGTTTTTTGTAACCTGTATCGTCTTGCATTATATCTATTTTATTTGCTACAATTATTTGTTTTCTAGTGCTTAATTTTTCGCTATATTTTTTTAATTCTTCATTTATTGTGTTAAAATCTTGTATAGGGTCTCTTCCTTCTATTCCAGACACATCTATTACATGTAATAATAGTCTTGTTCTTTCTACATGTCTTAAAAACTGAATTCCTAATCCGATTCCTTCACTAGCCCCTTCTATAATCCCTGGAATATCAGCTATCACAAAGCTGTCTCCATTTTTTGTTTTTACTACTCCGAGATTTGGTTCAATTGTTGTAAAGTGATAATTTGCTATTTTAGGCTTTGCATCTGTTACAACTGACAAAAACGTTGATTTTCCAACATTAGGGAATCCTAGTAATCCAACGTCTGCTAACAGTTTTAATTCTAAGATTACTTCTTTTTCTTCTCCTTCTTCTCCTGCTTGTGCAAATCTTGGCACTTGCCTTGTCGCTGTTGCAAAATGAGAATTTCCTTTTCCTCCTCTTCCGCCTTTTAATACAAGTTCTTTTTGTCCTTCTTTTGAAAGATCTGCAACAATTTTTCCCGTCTCAGCATCTTTTATTATAGTTCCTATTGGAACATCAATATATAAATCTTCTCCTGACTTACCATATTTATTGCTTCCACTTCCATTTTCACCATTTTGTGCCTTAAATTTTTTGGTATATCTAAAGTCCACCAATGTATTAGCATTAGGGTCAACTTGAAAATAGATGCTTCCTCCTCTGCCTCCATCTCCACCGTCTGGTCCACCTGCTGCTACATATTTTTCTCTTCTAAATGTTATTGCACCATCTCCACCATTTCCTGATTTTATGGTTATTTTTGCATAATCTGTAAACATATTTCCTCCTTTTATTCAAAATAATCTAATTTCATAGCTTTTTTTACTTTTTTCATTGTTTCTTTTGCAGTTTGTCTTGCTTTTTCTGTACCTTTTATTAGTATTTCATCAACTAATTCTGGTCTTTCTTCATAATATTTTCTTTTTTCTCTTATTGGTTCTAATGTTGTATTTATATTTCTAGCTAATTGCTTTTTACATGCTACACATCCTCTTTTTCCTGCTCTACATTCTTCACATACTATTTTATATTCTTCAGGTTCTGTAAATAAATTATGATAATATGCAACCATACATACATCAGGATTTCCTAAGTCATCTTTTTTTATTCTTTTTGGGTCTGTTACTGCACTCATTACTTTTCTATTTACTTCCTCTTTCGGATCAGATAAGTATATTGCATTTCCTAATGATTTTCCCATTTTGTCATTTCCATCTAGACCTTTTATTCTTTTTTCTTTTGATAAAACTGCTTCTGGTTCTACTAAAACTTCTCCATATATACTGTTAAATTTTCTTACAATCTCTCTACATTGTTCTATTAATGGTAATTGATCTTCTCCAACAGGCACCACACTGCCTTCTAGTGCTGTTATATCTGCTGCTTGGCTTACTGGATATCCTAAAAATCCATATGTAACACTTTCTCCAAATACATCTCTTTTTTGCGCAATTTCTGTTTTTACTGTTGGATTTCTCTCTAATCTAGCTATTGTTACTAAATTAGAATAGAATACTGTTAATTCTGCAACCTCTGGTATCATTGACTGTATATATATTGTCGTTTTTTCTGGATCTATTCCTACTGATAAATAATCCATTACAACTTCTCTTACATTTTTTCTTACTTTTTCTGGATTATTAAAATTGTCTGTTAATGCTTGAACATCAGCTACTAATATATATGGTTCATATTCTCCTGATTCTTGCATTTTTACTCTATTTTTTAATGAACCAAAATAATGACCAATGTGTAACTTTCCTGTTGGTCTATCTCCTGTTACTATTCTTTTTTTTACCATTTTAATCTCTTCCCTTCTTTTGGATATCTTTCCGACTTTTTCCACATAATATATTATACTACAAGATAAGAAAAAAATAAAGTAATTTAGTAAAAATCTCTAGAACAAAAAAGAACATAACAAAAGACACGGACCTGTAATACAGGTCCGTGTCTTTTGTTAAATTATTTTACTGAAAAACTTTTTGATTTTTTTCCAAAGACTCCTTTTCTCTCCTATCTGAACGATATCGGATTCCGCAGCACCAACTCCAAATACATTATTAGAATTACTGCCCATCTTCCAGCCACAAGCTTTAAGTTTTTCCTCAACGCTCCGCAGTGCCTTTTCCCACACCTGATTGGTAATATTCGGATATTTTTCGGCAAACGATTTGTCTTTTCGCTCTTCAAACACTTCCTGTGCAATTGCTTCTATGTTTTTGTAATCAATTGGTATGAAGCTTTTTTCCCAATATTCCCATTCACTTTGTTCGATACACTTTTCTAACCGTTCGAAAATCTTATTTTCGATGGTTGTAGCAGTTTCTACAATCCATTTTTCCTTGTCTGCCATCATGTCTTTTTCATTTTTCATTATTCTTATCCTTTCTTTAGTGAAGTAACAGAATTTGTTACCTTTATCTACAAGATACGTTGTTTATTATAGCACATTATTCTACCACATGCAAGAGATAAAGGTCTATTTTATCCAAATAGACCTCTCTTTTTTATTGGTGGTTGTTCATTCATAGTTTTAGCTAATTTCTCTAACAAATCTCTTTGTTCCTTGTTAAGACGTTTTGGCGTCTGAACAACAACTGTAAATATAAAATTACCTCTAGCAGAAGAATTTAATGCTGAAAATCCTCTATCTCTAATTGTAAATTTTGTACCTGTTTGGGTTCCTTCTGGAATTGTATAATTCTCTGTACTTCCATCTACCATAGGAATTTTCAAGGTTGCTCCTAAACTTGCTTGCGTTATTGTTATTGGAACTTCACACATTACAGTTGTTCCTTTTCGTGTATATACATTACTTTTACGCATTTTAATAGTTATGTATAAATCACCTTTAGGTCCACCTTTTTCTCCAGGTTCGCCTTCTCCTCTAAGCACAACTGTTTGATTATCATCAATTCCTGCTGGTATTTTTACTTTTATTTTTGCTTGTTTTCTAACAGTTCCTTTTCCTTTACAATTATCACAAGGTTCTTTTATTACTTCACCTGTTCCATGGCATGCTGTACATGTTCTTGTTGTCTGCATTTGTCCAAGTATTGTATTTTGGACTTGGCGTACTGTTCCAGTTCCATTACATGTAGGACATTTTGTAACTGATGTACCTGGTCTAGCTCCTGAACCATGACAAATACTACAAGTTTCTGGTCTTGTAATTGAAATTTCTTTTTCAACACCCAAAAATGCTTCCTCAAATGTGATATCCATATTCAGATTAAGATCTGCACCTTTTCTCGGTCCACGTTGAGCTTGTGTTCTTGCCCCAGTCCTTGCACCTCCACCAAAAAATGATGAAAATATATCTCCTAAGTCTCCAAAATCTGAAAATCCATCAAACCCTGAAGAAGTATATGAATAGTAATTACCTCCGCCAAAAGGTCCACCAGCTCCATTAAACCCTCCAAATCCTTGTGGGTCTGCTGTTCCAAATTGATCATACATCTTTCTTTTTTGTGGATTTGATAACACTTCATATGCTTCGTTTACTTCTTTAAATTTTGCTTCTGCTTCTGCTTTATTATCTGGATTAGCATCTGGATGGTATTTTTTTGCCATTTTTCTATATGCTTTTTTTAATTCTTCATCATTTGCAGTTTTTTCAACACCTAATATTTCATAATAATCTTTTTTTGCAGCCATCTATTTATTTCACCTCTTTATTCACTTTTATCTTCTTAACATTAACTTGCAGGCAGAAAGTATATATCTGCCTGCATATTGGTTAGGTTATTTATTTATTGTCATCTTCCACTTTATAATCTGCGTCATATACAGTTCCATCATTTCCTGAATCAGTTCCGTTTGCTTCTGTTCCAGCAGCATTTGGATCTGCTTCTCCATTTGGATTTGCATTTTTATATAATTGTTCAGACATTTCATAAAATACTTTTGTTAATTTTTCTGTTGCTTCTTTTATGCTTTCTGTATTATTTGAATCAAGAGCTTTTCTTGTATTTTCAATTTCAGCTTCTACTTTAGCTTTTTCTTCTCCACTTATTTTATCTCCTAATTCTCCTAATGTTTTTTCACTGTTATAGATTAAGCTTTCTGCATTATTTTTAACTTCAATTTCTTCTTTTTTCTTTTTATCTTCTTCAGCATGTGCTTCTGCATCTTTAACAGCTTTTTCGATATCTTCATCTGTTAAGTTTGTTGAAGCTGTAATTGATACATTTTGCTCATTTCCTGTTGCCATATCTTTTGCAGATACATGAACTATACCATTTGCATCAATATCAAATGTTACTTCAATTTGTGGCACTCCTCTTGGTGCTGCTGGAATTCCTGTTAATTGGAATCTTCCTAATGTTTTGT
>OGZK01003209.1_pt1 | contig 13156 bp, 8 predicted proteins | sample 1576791 | NCBI WGS metagenome assembly OGZK01 (sample SAMEA3541556, study PRJEB24748) | human gut metagenome | biome: human gut; feature: human-associated habitat; material: faeces | place: China | collected 2012
GGAGTGTCCTCCCCCACGACCGCCGAACGTATTCCATCGTGCTGAAAACTCTCCCGCCACAGCTTTGATCTGAAGTTCAATTTCTTTTTTCAGCTGTTTTTTGAACCTGTTTCTGGACGGAAGATAAGAAACAAAGAACAGCTTCTCCCAGGAAATCTGAAAATGTCCTTTTTCATCCACCAGATCCGGTAAGTCCTTCGGATCCGACAGGCAGCTGCCCTCCATCAGATTTACATGGACAGAAATTGCCGGCTGCCATGGAAATTCTTCCTGTGCCTCCCGATACAGCCTCACACATTCTTCAAAACAGCTCATATTTGCAAGCACACTGATACTGTTCAATTTTCCATCCTTTAAACATTCCAGAATATCTCTGCTTGCATGAACGGATTCCCCAAAATCATCCGCATGAATATCAATCCTTACGCTCATTTTCCTGCTCTTCCTCTGCGCTATCCTCTGCATCCCGTAGGATCATGGAATCCACGATATACCGCGGACGTCCTTTGCTTTCCATATAAATTTTCCCGATATATTCCCCAATAATTCCCTGGGATAAAAGTGTAATACCGCCAATCAGACAGGTCGAAGCCACCGTTGTCGTCCAGCCGGCAACAACCGCACCATTCGCCCAGTCCACGATACAGGAAATAAACAGTCCAATGCTGAACAAAAAGGTCAGAAATCCAAGGATTACGATCATCTGCAGCGGTCTGGTGCTCATGGAAGTGATTCCATCTACTGCCAGCGTCATCATCTTTTTCAATGTATATTTCGACTGTCCGGCTTCTCTTTCCTTTACATCGAAATAAACAATATCCGACTGGAAACCCATCGTCGGAATCAATCCCCGCAGAAACAGGTTCGTTTCATGAAATTCTGACAGCGCATCCAATGCCTTCTTTGACATCAGGCGATAATCCGCATGGTTCGTAATCGTCTGGCAGCCAAGCACATGCATCAGCTTGTAAAACAGTCCTGCTGTCGTCTTTTTGAAAAATCCGTCGGTATCACGGTCATTGCGCACGCCATAGACAATCTCACAGCCATTCTGATAACATTCCAGGAACTGATCCAGTGCTTCAATATCCTGCTGCAGGTCTGCATCAATTGTCACAACCGCATCCGCCTTGCTTCTTGCAGCCATCATACCTGCCAGAATCGCACTCTGATGACCGTAGTTGCGGGAAAAGCTCAGGCCCGCATACTTGCTGTTCTGGCGCGTCAGCTCATAAATAATCTGCCAGGTGCTGTCCTTACTGCCATCGTTGATAAATAAAATCTTGCTCTTATCCGAAATCGTCCCCGCCTGAATCAGCCGATCCAGCTTGTCCAAAAGAACCGCTGCTGACTTATGCAGAACCTCTTCCTCGTTGTAGCAAGGAACAACGAGATATAAAATGGTGTTTGTTCGTTTCATGTTGAATTCTTCCTCATCCATAGCTGCGAGTCCGGCTCATTGTGCCATGGCTCTTCTCCTGTGTCGCGCAGCCAACGCAATAAAGAGCATTATACCAGCTGCACACACGTTTATTATATAACATATTTTCTGAAAAGGCGTCCCTAAATACCAAATTCTGACAACAGCGTCTTTTTCAGAAATATCTGTCAACTCCACCAGTCCGTCGCTTCCGCGTCGGTTAATTTCTCCTGCCAAACCATCCTCCGTTTCCGCATGATAACCTTTATACCATACCAATGGCAACTGATATGGCGCATCTTCCTTTTTCAACCTGACAACTAATTCTCTTCCCTGAAATTCCCCTATATAGGATTTTCCACTGTTTGAAACCACGATTCCAGGCTGTTGCAGATTTTCCCGCGTTGTCACTGCCGGAAGCCATTCTTCCCCTGCACCTATTCCTGCGATTTCCTCACAGATATTTCGATTGTCCCAATTCTCTCTTACAGGCATTTCATTGCTTTTCCAGTAAAAAAGTCCGCCGAGCATAGATAATGCCAGAATACATCCCAGCGAAAGATTCTTCCACTTCGCATAGCTCTGATCCTTCGCAAAAATAACGGCAAAGGCAAAGATCAGTAAAACCGACGCTGCTCCCATCAAACGTCCCGGGAATTGCAGAATATCAAATACTTTTTCAAATATTTTCCAAAATCCCTGATTCGTCGTAAGGAGAATCAGAAAAATTCCCCCTATAAAATATCCTGCTCCGCTCCAGCTTTTACAAGGTCTATTCCAGACGAATGCACAAATGGCCAAACAACTCAGCAATAAAATTGCAATTCCAACGCCTGATTTTCCCAATGCACTGTGCAATGCAAGCACATTTTCTGATACATGCGTCCACGGCTGTGATACCCTATAGCTCTGAGCCTTCATCTGCTCCAGCATCGGTCCCCAATAAGAAACTGTAATACCGGATACCCCTGCTACTGCCGTCAGCAAATATAACCACTTTTTCTTCTTTCCAATCCATTTTGGCAGCTGAAATACCAGAAGTACAAAGCATAACACAAGGGCAATCGCTGTTGATAACGCATGAGAATAAATCAATCCGGTAAATCCAATTCCAAGCATCCATGGAAATTCATCCTTTTCGACAAATAAAACCATTCCCATCAATGCAAGTGGTAAAAATACCAGTGCCTGCGTCTGTGCCAGTGTAAAGCTTTTAAAAATCCCATCTATAACAGGATAAGAGAACAAATACAATGTTCCCGTCGCCAGCGCCGGATAAATCTCTCCTGTTTTTTTTCGTACACAAAAATACATGGAAACAAACAATTCCAGAAGCAAAAGGAAAATATATATTTTATAAGAAACTTCCAGCGAACATCCTGCTATTCTCAAAACTGCCGGCAGATAAATAAAAAAATCAGGATAAAAAATACCTACACCATAACCGTAGGAATATGCCAGCGACGGATGCACTTTTACCGGAAATATTCCCATCTGAAGTGCCTGGTTTAAACTTTCAATTCTTGCCAGATGAAACGGAGCATCCGATCCCATCCATATTCCTTTCAAACAACATGGAATAAAGCAAATTGCTGTAACGCACAAAATATAAACGATCCTTCTAAATCGGCTTTTTTTCATTTCTTTATTCCTACTATTTCTTGTAGTATTCCGCATACCAGTCTGCAAATCGCTGCAGTCCTTCCGAAAGGGGTGTTGACGGCCGAAAATCAAAATCTTTTTCCAATTCACTGACATCCGCATAAGTCTGATATACGTCTCCCGGCTGCATCGGCAAAAATTCCTTTTCTGCAGGCTTTGAGATCACTCCCGCTTTCTGCAGACAGGTCTCCAGTGTTTCTACAAAGTACATCAGACTTTCCGGCTGGTTATTTCCGATATTGTATATCTTATATTTTACACCGTTTTCATCCTCCTGCGGTGCTTTTCCCATCACACGATAAACCCCGTTTACAATATCATCTATGTAGGTAAAGTCACGATACATATCCCCATGATTATAAATCTGGATTTTCTCGCCCTTTACCATCTTATTCGTAAATCCGAAATACGCCATGTCCGGTCTTCCCATGGGTCCGTACACTGTAAAGAAACGAAGTCCTGTAACCGGAATACCATACAGCTTTCCGTAAGAATACGCCAACAACTCATTTGATTTTTTGGTCGCAGCATATAAGGAAACCGGGTGATCCACCTGATCCTCTGTGCTGTAAGGTACTTTTTTATTTGCGCCATACACCGAAGAGCTGGACGCAAAAACCAGATGCTTTACGCCTGTATTTCCATCGTCATAGGAATGCCTGCAGCATTCCAGCACGTTATAAAATCCAATCAGATTACTCTGGATGTATGCGTCAGGATTCGTAATAGAATACCTCACACCTGCCTGTGCAGCCAGATTTACTACGATATCCGGTTTTTCGCTTTCAAACAGTGCCTTCATTGCAGCAGCATCCGCAATATCCATTCGGATAAACTTAAAATTCGTATAACCGTCCAGCTTTTTTAACCGCTCTTCTTTCAATCTGACATCATAATAATCATTCAGATTATCAATACCGATTACCTGAAACTGTTCCTTTAATAATTTTTCTGCAAGATAGGAACCAATAAAACCTGCCGCTCCGGTAATCAAAATTTTATCTGTCTGTTCCATTTGAATTCCTTTCTGTCCACTATCTATCTTCCGATGCTGTAATACTCCACCCCAGCCTTTTCCATATCTGCTTTCGCATATACATTTCTCCCATCATATACAAGAGGTGTTCTCATCTTTTGGGAATAGGTCTCCGGTGCAATCGTCTTTACTTCCTTCCACTCTGTGAAAATAAAGCAGATTGTCGCATCCTGCAGTGCATCCTCCGGATTTTTCACATAAGTGATCGTTCCCTTTCCATGTGCTCCCTCCGGATACTTCTTCTTGAAATTTTCCGCTGCAACAGGATCATAGGCATAAATGTCTGCTCCATTATCCAGAAGAAGCTTCACATTGTCAAGAGACGGGGCTTCCCGCAGATCATCCGTACCCGGCTTAAATGCAAGTCCCAATACTGCAACTTTTAAATGCTCAAAGGTGATCAGACGGTCGCTGGCCTTTTTAAACAGCCGGATTTTCTGCTCCGTGTTCACATCTACTGCTGCCTCTACCGTGCGCAGATGATATCCAACCTGATTTGCCTGAAATTTCAGTGCTTTTGTATCTTTCGGGAAACAGCTTCCTCCATAACCAATTCCTGCTTTTAAAAAGTTCGCTCCGATTCTTGCATCATAGCTCATTCCTTCTGCGACTTTTTCGATATCAGCGCCCATTTTCTCACATAAATTGGCAATATCATTCATATATGAGATCTTCAGAGCCAGGAAATCGTTACAGGCATACTTCGTCATCTCCGCTGACCGACGGTTCATCGCTACGATCGGCAGCTGAAAGGGCTCGTAAATTTTTCTCAGTTTTTCCTCTGCTTGAGCACTTTCTGTACCAATAATGATCCTCGCGGCATGGAGCGTATCATGCACTGCAGACCCTTGGGCCAGAAATTCCGGATTAGATGCAACCTCAATATGCAGCTCTTTGCGAATCAGGAAATCCTTAATAAACTGCTCCACACGGTCATTGGTTCCAACCGGGACGGTAGATTTTACAACAACCAGACAATCCTGTTCTACGTTTTCCGCAATCTCTCTGCACACAGTCGCAATATAATTCAGATTGGCGGAACCATCCGGCTGCTCCGGTGTCCCAACACCGATAAAAATCGCATCCGGATTCCGATATGCCGATTTGTAGTCTGTCGTATAATGCAAACGTCCGGCTGCATTATTCTTTTGCATCAGCTCTTCCAGTCCCGCCTCATAAATCGGCGAAACTCCTGATTCCATCAGCCTTACTTTATTTTCATCCACGTCCACGCAGGTAACATCATGTCCCATTCCCGAAAAACATACACCTGCCACAAGACCTACATAACCGGTTCCTGCCACTACAAGTTTCATAGCTTTTCCTCCTTGCCATTATACTTTTTTCAATATTACGGAATCTCCATCTTCAGAAATCTGGTATAATGTTTTCTCTTTTATCTCACTCTGAAATAATTCTTTATAATCATTCTCAAATGCAGGTGTCACAGAATATAAATATACATAAGTATATCCCTCTGTCCTTAATTCATCTTCCCAATCCTGCATCGTATAAACATTTTTCCAGGAATCTTCAATCAATTTCCCATTTTCATCATACTTTCCTTCACCTAAACTGTAAGAATCCGAATTTTCGTTAATATGCACCGGAGTTACTTCATATCGAAATATCAGATAATTTATATTATCGCTGTTTTGGTCTACAAAGAAAATCTTATCATTTTCTGTAATCTGATCCGTTACATCTGTAAACTCCTCATGCTCTGGCATTTCTCCAAGGAATTCTAATACCGGAGAAATCACACTAAACAAATTACAGTTCAGCAGCACTGCAATTGTACAAACGATCAATGTCTTATTCTTGTTTCGAAAGTAGTATAGAATGGATACCTCCAACACCATAACCAAAGCAACCATATAGGTTGAATTGTATCTGTGAAACGAAGCAAGATAGACTGCTTCCGATTTTGTGTAAGAAAACTGATACAAAATCAGTAATGAAATTAAATAAATAATCCAGCTTCCCAGCATCGCGGACAGTCCGACAATAACTGATTTATCTTTTTTTATTACATAAATATGTAAAAATACAATACACGCAATCGCAATCACAACCAATGTCATATATGAATACGAAACTGCATAACCACCTGCTGTTCCGTCAAAAAACTTTTTTACAAAATTTTCCAGGACTTCCATCCTGTAATTTCCTTCCGGATGGCGGAAAATATCCAGTATTGCTGAAGGAGATATTTCGCTCGTATTCCATACCGCCTTAGTGCCTGATAATTTTAAATAAATACTCCAGGAATATTTTCCAAACAATATTGCAAATATAATTTCCGCAATATGCAAAAAGGTATTTTTTCTTGTTTCCTGTCCATTAACATTCTTTTTTACTTCACAACAAAGAATAACTAAAAAGGCAATTGCAGCAAGTCCTACACCCGTTGCCTTTTCCAAACATAAAATTACAATTCCTAAAACAATATCCGCCCACTTTGTTCTTACATCATCAAATAAATATTTGCATATCACATAACCAAACGTGATTCCCAATAAAGTATCAACATAAATAGCTGTATAACCATTACGATATGTCACCGGTAAAAGAATAACTATCAGGCTAAAAATAAGCCACTTTTTCCAGTCCTTTTTATTTTCAATCCAGCTAAAACAAGGAATACTCAAAGACACCAGCAGCATATCCTGAGCATTTATGATAATTCCTTCCGCATAACGAAACCATAATTTTACAGAAAACCATCCCCAGATAGACGGACGCTGCCGGTGGATAATCTTTAAAAGAAGTGGTTGCATTTTCCAGATTTGCAAAATCATTTAAATAGTAAAAATTTTTTATTGCTAATCCCCAATGAGAAAATTCATCGCTGGACAAAAATGTCCTTCCCATATTGGTCGCTGAAAAATAAACTGCTGCTATCAAATAAAAGAAGAAGCCCGGCGTTATAACATACTTTTGAACACTGTCCCATCCTGTAATGATCTCTTTGAGCAACAAAACGGCACACACTGCGCAAAATGCCAGTGACAAATAATACCCCGGTAAAAAGGACGTAAAAAGTCCCGAAAGATAAATCAGTAATATAATACCAAATATCGAAACAGCTAAGGTCTGTTCAATTCTTCTTTTCTGTTTTATTGCAATAAATGCTGCAACCGGCACAACACATAAAAATCCCATTTTATTTCTCTTTTCTTATCTTTCTTTTCAATGAAGTTTTCCAATACCGAAAACATCCGGATAAAATCAAGCGATAAATCAATACAGAATCTTCAAATGGTCGGAAATGACTTCCCGTATTCTGATTTTTATAAATCGTCTGGATTGAAATTTCCCTCACCGGGATTCCTCTGGCAGCAGACTCAATGAGCATTTCCATCTCGTACTCAAAACGTTCTCCCCGAATCTGCAGATACCCCGCCACCAGTTCTTTGGGAATCCCCCGAAGTCCGGTTTGTGTATCCCTTATTTGAATTCCGTATAATAAACGGTACACCTTACTTGTAATCTGATTACCTGCCCGGCTCTTAAAGGGTACTCCTGCCAGTTTAAAATTTCTGCTTCCCAGTAGTAATTCCGCGCATCTGTTTTTCTTCCACCAATCATCTATCTGTATTACATCTTTTACCGCATGCTGTCCGTCAGAATCAACCGTTATAATTCCCAAAATATCCGGATTATCCTGATACAGATTCAAAAATTCATTAAATCCATTTTTTAAGGCTCTTCCTTTTCCGAGATTAACCGCATGCTGCAACACTTTACAGTCCATCTGCTTCGCTCGTTCAAAAATATCCAGATACTCTGCACTGCTTCCATCATTTACAACAATAATATCATCAAATCCATTTCGTTTCAGTTCCTGAATATACTGGATTAACTCCTTGTCCGGATTTAATGCAGGTATCAAAATGACTGAGTTTCGCTTCATATTGTATTTCCCCCAAACTGTATCTTTCTAAAGGTATTAAATATTACCTTTCTTTCGTTCCCACAAAGGACGTACCAGCAGAAATAATCCTATCCAGGTCATCCCCAGTGTATAAGTCATATATCTCTGTAAACCGGCAAGTACCAGGTCGCATCCCAAAGCATTGATAATACTTGCTGCCATCACCAGTAACATAAATTCCGCGCTGTTCATATGTTTCCTTTTGATCAGCTGCAAAATACCAACAATTCCTGACGCTAAATAAACCAAACACGTTGCAATCCAAATCAGGTCATAAAACTGTTTCTTATGAAAGAACACTGTACTGATAAAGCTTTTAGGCAATAATTGAACTGTCAGTGCCAAATGCTCTTTCCAATATTTTTTCAACAATTTTTGCGCAATCTCATGGGAAATATCTGAAACCTGTATCTCCTGTCCGATTTCATCTTTTGCCAGAATTCCTTCCTGATCTAATTCTTCTCGAATTACAGTTCCAAGAATACGGCTATTTGTGCCAAAAGCCTGAAACATTTCTGACCAATTTTTCCAGCTGTTTCCATAATAAGCCTGCACTGTCTGTTTTTCTTCCATACGTTCCCAGGTTTCGGCATAAATAGCTTTTATCTGCTCGTCTGCAAACAATTCCTGATCCTCTTCCTGTGCAAGATACAACAACCTCTGTACCAGGGTCTGATCCGAATAATCGAGCGCCGGTGCATCAAAGAAGACCTTTTCATATACTACAGTCAAACCTGAAACCGCTTTTATCCCCGCAAAAATGCAAAGTGCGCACAATACACACCGAACTGCCCAGTTTTTCCGAAAACCTTTCTTTTTACCAGTTTTCATTCGCTCTGAGATTTCCAAATAAACACCAGAAACTCCTAAAACAGCAAAACAGAAAAGCATTTGCGGACGAATCCACATCTGCAAGGCACATATCACAAAACTCCAAACCAGATGCTTTCTTTTTTTCCAGATAATTCCTTTCGCCGTTTCTGCGATAAACAAATAGAATAAAGGATACGTCAAAGATTCTGTCATCAGTTCATGACCGATCGGATCTTCCGGAAGAAGCATCACAAAGGGAAGCATCGAAAATCCCCACACCAAAAGCACTTCCCATACTTTCAGCTGAAAGATTTTATCAATTGTACGAATCAGCCAGAAAATTGAAAAAACAAGCAGGGCAATCTGAATCGCCGCCGTCACATGCAAATATAAACTATCGCCAAACAGAACTTGTATCACATGGATAAATAAAGGATAACCCGGTGCAACTCCGATATGATGATGGAAGTTCAGGTAGTATGCTTCTGTATCTCCTCCATAAACATAGCTCAAAGGTGTTCCTTCACCGAATATTACGAAAAGCAGCGTTGCAATGATAATAATTCCATACAAAAAATTTTTCTTATTTTTCATTTTTCCCCATTATTCTATCACTAATTACCTGTAGTTTCAGGATTCATTTTCTTTTTAGTTTCTGCACAACTTTTTCAGGGATATTCACAAATCTCGGATACTTTTGATTCTCTCCCCGCCACTGATGGAACAGAAATGGTTCAATTCCTTCATTTTCTGGAATTCCATGCTCTCTCCCAAAATATACTGCAACTTCAAGGGGTGCAAACCGAATTCCCTTTTCTTCCAGAAGCTGCCTCTCTTTACAGCACAAATAGCAATCTTCATTATGATCCCCACTGTCTGTTTTTTCCCACGGAAGCTTTTCCACCGAGGGAAGTTCCAATATTTTTCTGCTTCTTAAAGAAACTCCATTTCCTACCCTCACAATATTTCCGGAAGGATCTCTATACCGAACACTGTCCTTTGGAAGCGGCCAGGGCGAGCCAATATAATCATACTCTAAAAACTCTGTTCTCCACGCCCTTGGATTTACGACAAACCCATCATGATGCACGATCAGCGCATAGTCGGTTTTAATATGATCTACAAGCTCATATACACAGAAATGGCTGTAGTCATCCACATTTCCCAAGTGCTGAATTGCTTCATGCCGAATCGTCTTAGGCAGATAAAAGGGACGCTTATCTGATAACAGCACTACATCTCCAAACTCTATTCCACGCATGCTGTACTGCATTGCCCGCACCGTCTCATATAGTTTGACACTTGTAATTGCAACCAGCGTTACCTGTTTTAGATTGATTTTGTCTGCATTTCCTGACATTTCATTTTTCCCTTCCAAACCCAAAATACACTGACCATTATCCCTGTCAATGATATTAATTCTGCAATTCTCCACAACACTGGTTCCTGATATTTGATCGAAAGTTGTACAGTTTCTCCGGTCACTAATTCCGGCAATTGAACACGAATCACTCCATTCGTTCCTCTGGATACTGTAACTTCTTTTCCATCACAGAAAGCTTTGTATCCAGGATAGCGATAAAGCGGTACTTCAGCAAAACCGTCTGTGACTTTTCCCTGCGCCATAATCTCCGTCTCTATGTTTGTTCCGTTCTTTCGGAAGTGTTTGGCACATAACTCTGAATTTTCTGAAAAACTGATCTGGCTTCCTCTCTCACACAAACTGTTCAGATCATCTCCAGGATATAAATAGTTGTAATCTGCAACATTCATATTCGCTACATATTCTCTTCCTGGCCATGACATAATCTCTTTTGCATTATCTATTGCCGGAATTCCCATTCCTACCGCACAGGCAATCGCAATCAGACTAATTTTCCATCTCTGTTCTGCGTTCCATGGCATCGCAATCATTCCATAAGATATGGCCACACAGCAAAATCCAAAATAAATAATACCTAAAAAGCGCCATAAAAATTGAACTTTTGAAACACTTTGATATAAAAAGCTTTCCGTCTCGACAACATCCCATGGAATGATCCATAAACTAAAACATAACAGAAAAGCAGAAGCGATCAGTACATAATTTCCTATTTTTTCATATCTTTGCAGTTCTTGATTTTGGGATATTTTATCTTTACAACAGTGATATACATACACTCCCAGAAATACGCAAATCAAAGGAAGAAGTCCCAGGGTTAAAGGCATTTCTCCCCGTGTCGTCCCACGCGCCAGGGATCCTTGTCCACTTTGATGCTCAAAAAAAGTAAATACTTGTGACAAATATACTGTGCGATCCGGCAAAAATACAGAAGTATCATCCATAATCGCAAAGCCGCTTCTGAAATAATCAAAAAATGGAACAAAAAACCATAAATTCCAGACTATCGTTATCGTACCGGCTTTTACAGCAGCCAATACACGTTTCTTTTTCTCCTTATCGTCAGCAAACAACAACCATATAACAAAAACGATTATCGTTAAAACACCATACAGTTCTAAAGAAAGAATATGGCTCTGTACAACAAAGCTAAAACCGATTGCATCTACCGGCCATTTTTTCTTATCTGCAAATAAAATTTCATACATTCCCCAGAATACAATCGGTAAAAATGCCAATGCCAATGCTTCTCCAATTGCAGCTCTTATATAAAGGTCATCCAGGCGATACAATCCCATCATATAAATCGCACATCCGATATACCCTGCTTTCCTGCTTTTCCACACGTTCTTAAATCCAATCCACGCACATAATGCCGTGATCAAATTGATCAGAAAAATAAGGACTTTATAGGTATTCAGTAAGGACAGGTTTGTTAATCTTAATACTGCAGGAAAATATATAAAAAACTGTGGATACATTGTTGCAGACGCATTTCCATATCCATTTGCCTGTGTCGGATTAATGTGTACTGGAAACTGTCCCTGTTTCAATGCATCCGCAACTCCTTCAATTCTTGCCAAATGGAACTTCAGGTCATGTCCGTTAATCAAAAAATCATTCATATATGGCAAAGTACATAAAAATGCAAAGGACAAACAAAAGATTATAACATGAATTTTCCCTGAATACCTGCTTTTCCACTTTTCTGATGCTGCCAAATACATCCATGTACACAATATGATTCCAATTAGTGCCGCTCCTCCCCATAAGGCATCGCTATATTTCTGATAATTTCTCCATACCATTTCCGTCAATGTTACGACACCGGATGTACAAATAACCCGTATCTGCACATTTGTTGTTTCCTGTTCAAAATCAACATCAAATGTTATTCGATTTTCACTGGGATCTAACTCACTTTTTGCATATACAACTCCTACTGTACCGTCATCTGCCATCGTTGTATCGGAAACAATTTCTGCATAATTACCGGAATCCGAAGTTTCATAGGAAAGTGCAAATCTATAAGAACCTTCTGAAAATCTCATAACAGGACTATCGATCATCACACCATTTTTATCTTTTATTTCTATCTGCAGGCTGTTATCATCACATTCTGATTCGTTTTCTCCAGAAACAGAAAGTTCACTCATTGCAAACTCCCGGGTATCAAGACGCCCCTTCCATTCCTGTATACTCATAAATGCTACAATAACAATTGCAAAAACAAATATTACATTTCTTCTCCAGGTTTTTTTTATCCCACATCTCATAACATTACAACCTTTTATTTTCTATGGATTCTTCGTTTGTTTAACACTCCTAATTGCAACCATCGGTAAATACTTTTACCGCTTATTCATTCCATTATCCAAGAGCACGAAATCCTCATACTTTATGTTCGATGCTGCCTTAAAAATTCTTGCGCCAAAGCTTACCTGAGACAATCCGGCTATCAAGCCCTGACAGCTTCCTAAAGTCCATGCATCCCTCAAAACTTCTCTTCCCAACAAATAATGATGACTTTCTCTCTCTTCTCTACTCTTCATTACCGTTTCATCTCCACTGCTTCGGATGACATCACGATAATATACAAGCTTTTCTCCAAAGGTCTCCCTAAAACGATCTATCGCTTCAGAATCATCCGTTGCCAGACCATCTGCGCCACCTCCTCGGCGCTCTTGACCTCGCGCATCTCCGCGACGGCGAACATCAGGTCGACCGACTTGTAGTCGTGCAGCAGCGCAGGAGCGATCCCCAGCAGCGCCGAGAGTTGCAGCTTCGTTTCGCCGCGGTAGGGCGGCAGGTAGTGTATGCGGCGGCCGAGCCGGATCGCGGCGGCCAGATAGTCGGCCAGCGCCGCCAGCGGGCGGCAGTCGGCGACGCCCGCGCGGGCGCCTTCTT
>OGZK01003215.1_pt1 | contig 13134 bp, 10 predicted proteins | sample 1576791 | NCBI WGS metagenome assembly OGZK01 (sample SAMEA3541556, study PRJEB24748) | human gut metagenome | biome: human gut; feature: human-associated habitat; material: faeces | place: China | collected 2012
CCGGCATCCGGCTGATCATGCTGCTGAGCAGCTTGGCATTCAGCACGATCTCACCGGGCTCTTTGACATTGGCTTCGATGGTGGTCACGATGCCCATTTCAAGGTCGTAGCCGGTAAGGGTCAGCTGGAAGCCTTCTGCCTTCAGTAAAATGCCTTCCAGTACCGGGATGGTAGAGCGCAGAGTGACTGCTTTGGATACGCCGTCAATGGCTGCACTCAGAAGAGTTTTGTCGCAGATGATGTTCAAATCTTCTTCTCTCCTTTTTTGCGTCTGTTTTGCTGTCGTTCCTCATAGGATCCGATGCAAAAACCTGTTTTCTTTATTGAACTTGTTGTAGTAATCGTAGTAGGGGGTGGGGAAGATGTGGAAAACTCTGCAAACCCTTGCCGGGATGCGGGGATTTGGTTTTCCACGGAGGTGTTGAGGAACTGTGAATGGAATGTTGAATCGGGGAGAGCGGTGGTTCTTTCCACATCCGCTGTGAAAAACGGAAGTTGAATGTTGAAAACCATGTGGAAAGAGTGGAAAGTTTCGGCCTTTCACCACAATATCTAGGTCTATTTTCCCCTTTTTGTTCCTCTTTCTCCCCATATTTTGGGGTTTGACCCCTGAATGAGTATGACTTTTACACCGGCTCTGGTGCGTTAAGCCTTCACATTCTTGATGATGTCGCTCACCGTCTCCCGCAGGTGCTGGTCATTTTTCATGTCCCGCTCCATGGTCTTGAGGGAGTAGACGATGGTGGAATGGTCACGGCCCGAGAACTCCCTGCCGATCTCCTCCATGCTCATGCCGGTGACCTCGCGCAGGATGTAGATGGCCACACGGCGGGCGGAGGCCACATTGGCGTTCCGCTTGGTGCCGCGGATGTCGGCAGGGGAGACGTTGAAGGTGCGGGATACCTCACCCACGATCTTCTCGATGGTGACAGGCACGGGCTGGGTCTCGTTGAGGATGTCCTTGATGGCATTCTGTGCCACGCTGATGACCGGCTGGATGCCCTCGAGCATATAGTAGGCGTTGAGCTTTTTGACCGCGCCTTCCAGCTGGCGGATGTTATTTTTCAGATGGTTGGCGATGAATTCAGCCACATCTTCGGGCAGGTCGAGGTGAAGAAGCTCCGCCTTGCGCTTGACGATGGCCACGCGGGTCTCGAAATCCGGCGGCTGGACGTCGGCGGTCAGGCCCCACTCGAAGCGGGTGCGCAGACGCTCTTCCAGGCTCTTGATCTCCTTGGCCGGGCGGTCAGACGCGATGACGATCTGCTTGTGGGCATCGTGGAGGGAGTTGAAGGTATGGAAGAATTCTTCCTGGGTGGACTCCTTGCCTGCGATGAACTGGATGTCGTCCACCAGCAGCAGGTCGGCCACGCGGTACTTCATCCGGAAGTCCTCGGTGCTGCCGGCGCGGATGGCCGCGATCAGCTCGTTGGTGAACTGCTCACAGGTGACATACATGATGACGAAGTCGGGGTGGGTGCGCTTGATCTCGGTCTGGATGGCCGTCAGCAGATGGGTCTTGCCGAGGCCCGAGCCGCCGTAGATGAACAGCGGGTTGTAAGCACCGGAGGGGTTGGCCGCAACAGCCTGCGCCGCAGCAAACGCAAACTGGTTGGATGGGCCTTTGATGAAGTTTTCGAAGGTGAATTCATAGTTGCCCTGCGGGGAGGCGGGGTTCGCCTCGTACTGCTGGGCCAGCACCACTTCGTGGGGCGGTGTGCTGGGGACGACGAGGGTGATGTCCACGTCAAAGCCCAGCACTGTTTTGAAGGCCTCTTTGAGCAGGCCGAGATAACGGTCCGTCACGATCTTGCAGATGAAGTCGTTGCGCACCGAGAGGGTGATATGGCTGGAGTCCTCAAAGCTGATAGGCTCCAACCCGTCGATATAGAGATTATACGTCGGCTCCGCCATCTGCGCCTTGCAATAGCTCTGGGCAGCCTCTAAAACGTCCTTGAAAGAATCCATAGTACATCCACTCCATTGAAGTTTTCAACAATGCTGCTGATACCAGGTTAGTATACCACAAAAATCCCCCTGCGTCTATATTATATAAGGTAATTTATAATACATAAAAAAGACATACCTGCGTCTGGGAAACGGCCTTGTGTCCAAGGCGGAGAAAAGCCACAAGATATTGTGGATAAAAAGTTTTCCACGGGAAATGGGTGAAAAAGTTGAAAGTTTCTCCACAGAGGTTTTTCAAAAAAGTTTGAAGGAAAGCGAAAAAAATGCTTGACAGAAGGCCATAGTGTGCGATATACTGTTGAATTGCAAGCCTGTCCCCATTTTGGGACCAGAATAGACCCCATACCGGGGACGAGTTTTTACGGAGGAAATACACCATGAAGAGAACTTTTCAGCCCAAGAAGCGTCAGCGCAAGGAAGTTCATGGCTTCCTGACCCGCATGAGCACCAAGAACGGCCGCAAGGTCATCAACGCACGCCGTGCTAAGGGCCGCAAGAGCCTGACCGTCTGATCCTGAGCAGTATGCATCAGGTCCGGCGCAGAATGGAATATGCGCAAAAAGGCCGCTGATATTGGATTGGCGGTCTTATTTTTTTACCCGGCATTCGGGAAAAAGGCCGGAAAGCTGCGGTGAATAGTCGCATTGCCTAAAAAAACTGTCAAAGATTTGGCAGAGAAAACGCCCGGATGAGCTTTTCATGTCGGCGTTTTTTTGCTATACTGAACACTGAGCATTGCTTTTTTCCGGGCAGTGCTCCCACATCACCTGAAGGGAGGCGCACAGGATGCGCTATCGTCCCATCCGCCGCAACGGCGAGTTTGGCCGCGTGTATGCCCGCGGCAAGTCCTATGTCAACCAGGCGCTGGTGCTCTACGTGCTCAAAACGCGGAGCAAGCGCACCCGGGTGGGCCTGACGGCCACCAAAAAGATCGGCCACGCCGTGCAGCGCAACCGCGCCCGCCGCGTTATGAAGGCCGCCATCGACGAGCATCTCGACTACAACATCGGCGGCTACGACCTCGTTTTCGTCGCCCGGGGCATGACCCCCCGGCTCAAGAGCTGGCAGCTCAGCGCCATCGTGGCAAAGCTCTTTGCCCAGGCCGGCCTGCCGGATAAGGCAAAGCAGCCGGGCGCAAAGCCCCCAGCCACCCTGCCGCCGGTCCGGAAGCCCGAGGCGTGAGCATCTTTCAGAAAGCCCTCTGCGGGCTCATCCGGCTCTACCAGAAATTCATCAGCCCGGGGCTGGGGCGGAACTGCCGCTTTTCGCCCTCCTGCAGCCAGTACGGCATCGAGGCCATCCGCACCCACGGCTGCGTCAAAGGGCTGCTGCTGACGGCGTGGCGCATCGCCCGGTGCAATCCGCTGGGCCGCTGGGGCTACGACCCCGTACCGGAAAAGGGCCGCTGGAAAAATCCGGCCCGGCATCTCTCGGTCTCGGCTCTGTTTTCCACCAGACACAAAAAATAAGTGGAAAACCTCTTCGTTGATGCTCTTTGAAAGAGCGCTGAAGCGGGAAAGACCTCTCCGTCACGGCTTCGCCGTGCCACCTCCCCTGGCGAGGGGAGGCTGAGAGGAAAAGCTATTATAATTGCTTCTTGTGACGTGCTGAACTGTGGGCGGCGTGTCCTACGATAAAAATAACCGTCCCGCACCACAGGCGGGGCAGAATGGACAGAGACATGAATATTTTGTACATCCTCGGTGTACCTCTCGGCTATGTGATGGAGTGGATCTACAACCTCATCCCGAACTACGGCTGGGACATCATCATCTTCACCATCGTCATCCGCCTGCTCAGCATCCCTCTGCAGCTCAACCAGCAGAAGAGCATGGCCAAGATGTCCGCTTTCCAGCCGATGATCGCCGACATCCAGAAAAAGTACAAGGATAAGCCCGACAAGCAGCAGGAAGAGCTGCTCAAGCTCCAGCAGGAGTACGGCTATAAGCCCACCGCCGGCTGTATGCCCATGCTGGTCAACTTCCTCGTCATGTTCGGCGTCATCGAGGTCGTGTACCGCCCGCTGCAGCGCATCTTCCACATCGGCGCCGACGCCGTTGCCGCCGCAGGCGATGCCATGACCGCTCTGGGCATCAGCTTCACTCAGGTGACTCGCGACACCAATATCATCGCACAGGTGCTGGCCGGTGAGTCCACCGTCACCTCTGTGTTCACCGCAGACCAGCTGAACACCATCACCGAGTTCGGCCAGCACATGGACTTCTTCGGCATCGACCTGACCCGTGTGCCGCAGTACAGCCTGGCAGCAGACAACCTGCCCCTGCTGATCTTCCCCATCCTGGCTGTCGTCACCATGTTCATCTCCACCCACATCAGCATGAAGGCCTCCGGCCAGGAGATGCAGGGCAGCATGAAGCTGACCATGTATATGATGCCTCTGATGTACGTCTTCTTCTGCTTTACCGTTCCCTGCGCATTCTCTCTGTACTACGTCATTTCCAACATCGTGATGACCGTCCAGACTCAGGTCATGCGCAAGATCTATGACCCCGAGAAGATGAAGGAGCAGGTCAAGGCCGAGATCGCTTCCCGCAAGAAGGAAGAGAAGCGCGGCGTGAAGAGCACCACCATCAAGGTCCAGGACGAGAAGACCGGTGAGGTCGTGGAAAAGAACATCTCCGCCAGCGAGATGAACAAGCGCCGCCTCGAGTATGCCCGCCAGCAGGATGCTGAGCGCTACAAGGACGAGCGCACTGTCCCGCTGAGCGAGCTGCAGAACAAAAAGGAGGATTGACGGTTATGATCCGTACGCAGGAAGCGACCGGCAAGACGGTCGATGAAGCACGCACCAATGCCTGCGCTCTGCTGGGCGTGGAAAAGGACGACATCAACGTCAGCTACGAAGTGCTGGAAATGCCCCAGAAGACCGGTTTTCTGGGCCTGAAGCTCACTCCCGCCAAGGTCCGCGTCAGCGTCGAGCTGCCGGACGAGCCTGTGGCAGCTCCTGCTGCCCCCGTTGAGGAGCCCACTCCCGTTGTGGTGGAGAAGGCTGCTCCTGTGGCGGCTGAGCCTGTCGTCGAAGAGACTGCCCCTGAAGCTCCCGCTGCTGTGGAAGAGCCTGCCGCTCCCGCTGAGGAAGCTGCCCCTGCCGAAGAGCAGGCTGCTCCCGCCGCAGAGAGCGAAGAGGTGGAAGTCCCCATCAACATCGAGGAGAATGCCAAGGTCAAGGCCGCTGTGGACTATCTGCAGGAAGTCATCGAGAAGATGGGCGTACAGGACGTCAAGTTCAGCGCTGTGCAGAAGGGTGAGGCTACCATCATCCGTCTGGACGGCGAGAAGATGGGCGCCCTCATCGGCCGCCGCGGCGAGACGATGGAGAGCCTGTCCTATCTGGCAAGCCTCGTGGCAAACCGCCTCGAGGGCGACTACATCAAGCTGGGCCTCGACGTGGCCGGCTACCGCGACAAGCGCGAGAGCGACCTGACCGCACTGGCACAGCGCATCGGTGCCAAGGTGCGCCGCACTGGCCGCAGCTTTGCCATGGAGCCTATGAACCCCTACGAGCGCCGCATCATCCACTCTGCCATCGGCAAGATGGAGGGCGTCCGCAGCGAGAGCAAGGGCGAGGGCCGTGACCGCCGTGTGGTCATCTACTCCACCGACCCCAACGCTGTGGCTGAGAGCGCAAATGCACGTCCCCGCGGACCCCGCGGCGGCCGTGACCGCAACGGCAATGGCAATGGCCGCAATGGCGGCTATCATCGCGGCGGCGAGCGCCGTGGTGACCGGAATGGCCGCGGCCCGCGCAATGGCGGCGGCCGGGGCGGTTACCGCTCCAATGTGCCTGAGCGCACCTACACCCCGCGCGATGCCGAGAATGCTGCCCCTGTGGCACCCAAGCGCACCGAGCGTGTGGATGACTTCGCTGATCTGAGCTTCGGCAAGATCGAGCTGTAAAAGCTGAATGATAAGACTCTCTCCCGCATGGCGGAAGCCGTGCAGGGGAGGGTCTTTTTTTGTATGAGGCACACTATAAATTTACACATCTTTTGTATGAAGATGGTTTACGATGAAAAGCGAATCTAAAAGAATAATTTCGAAAGAAAAGTCGTTCTTATCGGAAATTTGGAGAATATGTCCAATTCCGGAAGAAATTTTTCTCCTACTTGTACATTGTAAAACAATGTCGGCAAGCCTTATACTAGAGCTACAAATGCTTCGGAGTGTATACCAAGCAAAAAAGAGAGGAATTATTATGGAACAGAATAAGATTTCCCGCCGTAATTTCCTGCGCGTGGCCGGTGCATCGGCTACCGCCGCCGCAATGAGCGGTCTGGTCCCGGCTGCTTCCGCTGCCGGCATCAAAGACCTGTGGAGCATGGACCTGCAGATCCTTGCCACCAGCGATACCCACGGTAAGTTTGACCCCTGGGATTACGCTGCCAACAAGGCTGACGCCTCCGGCAGCGTGGCCCAGCAGGCAACTGCCATCAAGGAGAACCGCACCAAGACCACGCTGGTCGTGGATGCAGGCGACACCATTCAGGCAAACTCCGCTGAGCTGTTCCTGAACGACGATGTCCACCCCATGATCGCTGCTCAGAACGCCATCGGCTACGATGTCTACGTCACCGGTAACCATGAGTACAACTATGGCATGGCCACGCTGGAAAAGGTGCTCTCCCAGCAGAAGGCCAAGGTGCTGACCGGCAACGTCTACAGCCCCGAAGGCAAGCCTCTGGCTGACGGCTACACCATCATCAAAAAGGGCGGCGTCAAGATCGGCGTCATCGGTATGGTCACTCCCAACATCACCCGCTGGGACGCCAAGAACCTCGAGGGCTGGACTGTTACCAACCCGGTGGACGAGAGCCGCAAGATCATTGATAAGATCAAGAACGATGTGGATGTCATCATCGGCGTTATGCATATGGATGTTGACAATGAGTACGGCGTCTATGGCTCCGGCGTCACCGACCTGGCAAATGCCTGCCCTGAGTTCGACGTCATCGTCGCCGCTCACGGCCACAAGAGCATCCCCAACAAGATGATCAACGGCGTGCTGGTGGTCGAGAACAAGAATGCAGGCGCCACTGTCTCCGACATCCACGTCTATCTGGAGCGCGGCCTGAACGGCAAGTGGAAGGTGAAGGACCGTACCTCTGAGAACCTGACCATCAAGGACTACGCTCCCGACCCCGAGCTGACTGCTCTGCTGGCAGAGTACGACCAGCGCGCCAAGGACGACGCCGTTACCCCCATCGGCCAGCTGGTCGGCGGTGATCTGTCCCCCGAAAACGAGATCGACTGCCTGCCGCAGGCCATGGTGCAGGATACCGCTCTGCTGGACTTTATCAACGAGGTACAGATGTACTACACCGACGCTCAGGTGTCCGCAACGGCTCTGACCTCCATGACCTCCCAGATGCGCGAGGGTACCATCCGCAAGTGCGACATGGCAAGCATCTACACCTACCAGAACACCCTGTACAAGCTGCAGATGAACGGCTGGCAGCTGCGTCAGTTCATGGAGTGGTCTGCTGCCTTCTTCAAGACCTGGGAGCCGGGCGATGTGACCATCGCATTCGACTCTTCCGTCCGCTATTACCTGTACGATGCCTTTGCAGGCGTCAAGTATGACCTCGACATCTCCAAGCAGCCCGGCAACCGCATCCAGAACCTGACCTGGATGGATGGCCGTCCGGTGGAGGACGATGACAGCTTCGTGGTGGCCGTCAACAACTACCGTGCCACTACCCAGCTGCTGGCTTATGCCGACATCTTCAAGGAGGGCGACGAGCTGCCCAAGCTGCTGGAGATCGACGTGCGCGGCGATGTGGGCGGCATCCGCGAACTGCTGGGCGAGTACATCCGCACCGTCAAGGGCGGCACCATCGAGCCGCACGTGGACAACAACTGGAAGCTCGTGGGCAACAACTGGAACGTTGCTGACCACGAGAAGGCCGTCAAGCTGCTGCGCGAGGGCAAGCTGGCTCTGTCGGAGAACGCCGACAGCCGCACCCTGCCCGGCAAGGCCATCACTACGGCCGATATTGCCGCATTCTGATTTTTCTTTCACACGCAGCGGGGTGTGCAGCCTTTCAGGGGCTGCACACCCTTTTTTGCTGCACGATAAAGTGAAGGATCAATGGGTAATATGGCTAAATTTAATTGCCTCTTTTTAGCATATCATAGAAAATAAACGCTGGAATGCGCTGGATATTTTCTTTTTGGGAGCTTCATGATAAAATAAGAAAAACCCGCAGAATAAAGGGGAAAGTGCGCCCTCGTGCAGTGCGGGGACGAATGCGGTTTGAAAAGAGGATGGCTATGGAAGCATTGCGAAGGCTGCTGCTGTATGCGGAGATGTCACGGGAGAAGTACAAAGCCTGTCTGCCGGATATACAGCGCTCCAACCGCCAACGTGTGACGGCCTACCTGGGGATAGCCTGTGCGTTTCTTACAGTTTTATGGATACTGTCTGGGGTTCTGGAATTTTTGCGGCCCAATATGCTGGCCTATATGATAGCGCTGGCCGTGTGCATGGGCCTGCAGGCGGTCAACCGGACATTCCCGGGAAAAAACGGCCTGCTGCTGACCTGGCTGATGTACGCCTTTGAGGCTTTGCTCTATGTGCTGGGCATCTATCTGGGCATCCATCCTTCTCCCGATACTCCTACGGTGAGCTTTATTGCGTTCTTGCTGGCAGTGCCGCTGCTCTTTGTCATGCGGCCCATCCAGCATATCTTGAATGTCGTCTTTTTCGATGGTATTTTCATCCTGACCTGCTTTTTGTTCAAGAGTAAAGAGACGCTCCCAGTTGATATTCTGGACGGCATGGTGTTTGGTGCGGTGTCCTGTATCATCTCCACCTTCATCATGCTTTCGATGCACGAAAATTTTTCCATCCGGCACAAGCTGCTGGGCATCGCGGAGACGGACTTGAACGTCGGCCTGAAAAACCGCAACGCCTACGAGAGCCAGATGCACGACTACCCGATGCACTGCAGCAGCACGCTGAGCTGTGTTTATCTGGACGTGAACGGCCTACATGAGCTGAACAACACCCGGGGCCACGCGGCAGGCGACGAGATGCTCAAGACCGTGGCAGCCAAGGTGCGGGACATCTTCGGCGAAAAGTACAGCTACCGTGTGGGCGGCGATGAGTTCGTGGCCTTTGCGATGGACAAGAGCGCCGAAGAGATGCGCGCGCTCATCCACAAGCTGGTGCAGGAGGTGGACGAGGCCGGCTACTCGGTGGCCGTGGGTACAGCGACTCACAGCGCGGGCGGCATCGACATGGAAGTCCTCGTCAAATCGGCCGAAACACGGATGTATCTGGCAAAGGAAGAGCACTATCGCCTTGCCGGGAAGACCCGAGGATAAAATGCAAAAGCGGTACGCTGCCGGACTCCCCGGCGGTGTGCCGCTTTTTTGCGCAGCATATTTCTTTTTTTGGCGGTTCGTGGTAGAATATACTGTATTCATCTGCGCATAAGGAGGGGAGAAGATGCAGCATTCGACCATTGCGGCCATTGCTACCGCTCCGGGTGCGGGCGGCATCGCCATCGTGCGGCTGTCCGGCCCGGAAAGCTATGAAGTGGCGGCGAAGGTGTTCCGTCCGGCCAACCTAACCAAAAAAGTCGCGGACGCCAAAGGCTATACCGCCATGTTCGGTGCATTCGTGGAGGGGGAAGAAGCTTTCGACGAGGGCGTGGCGCTGTTTTTCCGCGCGCCCCACAGCTACACCGGCGAGGATGTGGTGGAGCTTTCCTGCCACGGCGGCAGTGCTGTCGCCCGGCGGCTGGTGGAAGCCTGCATTGCGGCGGGCGCATCGCCTGCCGCTCCCGGCGAGTACACCCGCCGTGCTTTCCTGAACGGCAAGCTCAGTCTGACCCAGGCCGAAGCCGTCATGGACATCATCTCCGCCGATGGCCGACAGGGGGCTGCTCTGGCAAATGCCTCTCTGAACGGTGCGCTGGCCCGGAAGATAGCGGCCCAGAAAGATGCCCTGACGGCCTTGCAGGCCCATCTGGCCGCCTGGGTGGATTTCCCTGAGGAAGATGTTCCGGAACTGAGCCAGAGCCATCTCTGCGACGTTTTAGGCGGGGTAGAGCAGGAGCTGGACGCCCTCATCCAGAGCTACGATGCGGGCGCTGTCCTCCGCGAGGGCGTGGACTGCGCCATCGTGGGCAGACCCAATGCGGGCAAATCCACCCTGCTCAATCTGCTGGCCGGATTCGACCGGGCCATCGTCACGCCGGTGGCTGGAACCACCCGCGATGTGGTGGAGCAGGCTGTCCAGCTGGGAGACGTCAGGCTGAATCTCTTTGACACTGCCGGTCTGCGTCAGACGGAAGACGAGATCGAAGCCGAAGGCATCCGCCGCAGCTGGAAGAAGCTGGACGAGGCGGGGCTTATCCTCGCCGTCTTCGACGGCTCGGAGCGCCCGACCCGGGAGGACATGGAGCTGGCTCAGCGCTGCGCGGGTCGTCCGGCCATCGCGCTGGTCAATAAGGAGGACAAGCCCACCCGGTTCGACGCCGATCTCATCGCACCCTATTTTGCGATGGTGCTGCCGGTCTGCTGTCAGGAAGAAGGGGCGCGGAAGGTCATCGCGGCGGCGGTAGCCCGCCTGCTTGGGACCAACCAAATCGACCCCCACGCCGCCAGCCTCTCGGGACAGCGGCAGCTTTCTGCCGCCACCCGCGCTCGGGATGCCGTAGCCGGAGCGCTGGACGCTGCGCAGGGACTCGGGCTGGATGCCGTGTCGGTCTGCGTGGACGACGCGCTGGATGCACTTTGTGAGCTGACAGGGGAGAACGCCTCGGAGGCGGTCATTAACGAGGTATTTGAGCGGTTCTGTGTGGGAAAGTAAGGACAGTATCGTTGCGCGCCTGTGCGCGGGGCAGAGCGCTTTTACGTTAAGTGGAATTGTTCTCTTTTGATGTCAAAAGAGAACCAGAAAACCACCAGCGATTTCGACGCGCTGGATCCACGAGAAAGGGGCTGCTCGCCCCTTTCAGACCCCAAAGGAGAAGTCGAAACGGAAAAAAGCTAGCCGCTTCGCTAAACGCTTTTTTCTCGTTTCTCCGATTTACGGCTTCGCCGAAGATTTTATGTTGCAAATAGAGGAAAGTATGAACCATTTAGGAGACTACGACGTTATCGTCATCGGTGCCGGACATGCGGGCATTGAGGCGGCCCATGCTGCCGCGATACTGGGCGCAAAGACGGCGGTGTTCACTATGAGCTTGGACGCCATCGGCAATATGCCCTGCAACCCCAGCATCGGCGGCACGGCAAAAGGTACGTTGGTACGCGAATTGGATGCGCTTGGCGGCGTGATGGGCCTTGCGGCAGATGCCACCTATTTACAGAGCCGGATGCTCAACAAGGGCAAAGGCCCCGCTGTCCACGCTCTGCGCGTCCAGACCGACCGCAAGCGCTATCATGAATATATGAAGCACGCCCTTGAGCTGACGCCGGGGCTGGCTATCCATCAGGCGGAAATCATTTCCATCGAGGTGGAGGACGGCCATGTGAAGGGCGTCGTCACCCAGCTGAACGGGGAGTATGGCGCAAAGTGCGTGGTCATCGCCACCGGCACCAACCTCGGCGGAAAAATTTTTGTGGGCGATGCATGGTACGCCTCCGGCCCCGACGGGATGCACGCGGCCAACGCCCTCACCGAGAGCCTGAAAGCCGCCGGTCTGCCGCTGCGCCGCTTCAAGACCGGTACGCCTGCCCGCGTGCATCGGCGGAGCATCGACTTCTCTAAGCTGGAATGCCAGCCCGGCGACCCGGACAATGAACTTCAGCCTTTCAGCTTCATGACCGATGCCCCTATGCACAACAAGGTGGAGTGCTGGATCGCCTACACCAACCCTGAGACGCACAGAATCATTCTGGACAATATCCAGCGCAGCCCGCTCTACGGCGGCATGATCGAGGGCGTCGGCCCGCGCTACTGCCCGTCGATTGAGGACAAGGTAGTGCGGTTTGCAGGGAAGGACCGGCATCCCATCTTCGTGGAGCCTTGCGGCGAGAACACCGAGGAAATGTATCTGCAGGGTGCGTCCAGCAGTCTGCCGGAGGATGTGCAGAATGCATTCTACCGGAGTATCAAGGGCTTCGAGAATATTGAGATTATGCGCCCGGCCTACGCCATCGAGTACGACTGCGTAGACCCCACCAGCCTCGAAGCCACGCTGGAAAGCAAGGTGGTGCGGGGCCTCTACGGTGCGGGACAGTTCAACGGCACCTCGGGCTACGAGGAAGCCGCCGCGCAGGGCCTGCTGGCCGGTCTGAACGCTGCCCGGAACGCATTGGGCGAAAGCCAGCTCATCCTGCCCAGGCAGTCGAGCTATCTTGGCACACTGGTCGATGACCTTGTGACCAAGGGCGTCATGGACCCCTACCGGATGATGACCAGCCGCAGCGAGTATCGCCTGACCCTCCGTCAGGACAACGCCGACACCCGGTTGACGCCCATCGGCAGGGAATACGGCCTCGTGCAGGATGACCGCTGGACAAAGTACCAGCAGACGCAGGCTGTGCTGGACGCAGAGCGCCGCCGTCTGCATGACGCCCATCTGCGCACGGCGGACCTGCGCGCCGCGATGGAAGCAGCGGGCCTCGCCCCGGCCGCAGAGGGCGGCATTGCCGAAGAGCTGCTGCGCCGGCCGGAGATCGACTATCCGCTCATCGCGGGCATGATCGGCTGGGGTGAAGGCATCACGCCCATGCTGGCTGAGCGTCTGGAAACTGAAATCAAGTACGCGGGTTACATTGCCCGGCAGGACCGGATGATACACGAGGTGGCCCGCCACGAGAAGACCCTCATCCCGGAGGATTTCTCTTACACAGAGCTCACCGGCCTGACATTGGAAGCCCGCGAGAAGCTGGCCCGCATCCGCCCGAAAAACTTGGGGCAGGCGGGACGCATTCCCGGCGTGTCGCCGTCGGATGTGGCACAGCTGAGCATTGCTTTGGCGGCGAAGAGAAGCTAAAGTTCTCTTTTGCGCGCCAAAAGAGAACCAGAAAAGCGCCCGCTACTTTCGAGGCGCGGGAGGCACGAATCAAGGGCTGCTCGCCCTTGATAATCCCGAAGGGGTTGTCGAAACGGGAAAAAGCTAGTCGCTGCGCTTAACGCTTTTTTCTCGTTTCTCCGATTTGCTGCTTCGCAGCTGGTGTTACGCCCTC
>OGZK01003242.1_pt1 | contig 13044 bp, 13 predicted proteins | sample 1576791 | NCBI WGS metagenome assembly OGZK01 (sample SAMEA3541556, study PRJEB24748) | human gut metagenome | biome: human gut; feature: human-associated habitat; material: faeces | place: China | collected 2012
CTATGACGAGGCATTGAATGCTTATCTTGACGGAAGCTATGGGGCGGAGAAGATTGCGAATTGGAAAGAACGGTTGTCTACCGTGTTTAACCGGGGATTTTGGGATGGCTACTATTTGGGGCAGCGTTTGGGAGAATGGAGCGAGGTGTACGGGTCTAAGGCCACGAAGAAGAAGGTATGTATTGGTAAAGTGACGAATTATTTTGGGAAGTTGCAAGTCGGAGAATTTAAATTGGAATCCTATGACTTGAAAGTAGGAGAGGAAGTGCTGATTGTTGGGCCGAATACTGGTGTCGTACAAATGATTGTTCCGGAGTTAAGATTAGAATTGGAACCTGTTGAAAAAGTGGATAAAGGAGCTATTTTCTCCATGCCATGCGAAACGAAATTGCGAAACCGCTCTGGCCGCCGTTGCCAAGGACGACAATCTGGTGATCCTGAACTTCTCCGGCACCGACGGCGACTTCCAGTTTGCTACTGAAGAAGAGCGGGCCGAGAACGTGAACATCGGCATCTCTGTCCAGAAGGGCAAGACGCCATAAATGTGCCGCTTTCCGAATCATAATATTCACCGCAATACCGGAACGCATTCGTATCAGAGTCATTGATATTCTTCTCCACACCAAACGCATCATAGGTGTAGGACTTGGTAATTTCACCTGTCGAATCTGTTAGGTTAACCACATCACCATGTGCATTCTGCGTATAGTAGGTATATCCGGACTTTTCGCCATCGGTAAAGCCAATCAGCTGATTCAGACCATCGTAGGTGTTGGTGCCTGCAAAAGTATCCGCAGAATATCCTGCACTGGAACAGATCATTGCACAAGATGCAAAGCTGAAATATATCTATGACAGCGGTGTGTTTGAACTGGACGTGGATGGAGACAGATATCCGTTGATCTCCCAGATCCTTAGGAAGTCCAGGGAGATCCTATATCTGACACCCATCAGTACGGTAAAGCTGCGTATGAAAAAGCATATGTTGCAGGAAGAATGCGATTATCCGGAGAACAACGCATTGTACCTGATGCTGTTGTCCGGAGATCTCGTGACTTACGGTGATGAAGGGAGAACAAAGCAGCGGCACATTGCCACGCATCAGATTTATAAAGGGGTGCTGGACCATTCTGGGGACAACGAAGAAGAATGGTATGTATATGATATTTCCGGGCTCCTGCGCGAATATGCAAAGGAATATGCCACGGACAGCCCGAACAATCTGCTTGTTACCACCACGGAGCTGAGAGACTGCCATTACCGGAAGCAGGAAAATAATGCCTATTACCATATACAGGCCATCAATCTCCCCTTTCAGAACATTGAATTTTATTATCTGACACTGGAGCAAAAGAATGACAAGGAGGCTTTCCATGAATTTTGAACCGCAGACCTATGAAGAACTGATCCGCATGAAGCGTTGCGTGGAACTGACGAAATATTATGAGGTGACAGAGGAGGAGCTTTGGGAGATCTATCATTTCCTGGAGCAGGAGCCGGAGGCTTTCATCAAGGGAGGCAGACAGAATCTGTCCCTCATCATTGGGCAGAATACCGCAAAAACCCAGAAGGTGATCATGGCGAACTGCACCGACAGCAGCATTGACGGAATCCTGCTGTCACGGACAGAATTCAAAGTGTTCCCTCATTACACACCATCCTCAGGCTCCGGCAGCAGCGGTGGTTCCTCTTCCAACAACAATAATAACAATAACAACAATAATAACAACAATAACAGATAGGACACGAAAGCAATGGCATTCATATCCGAAACACTTCAAATGCGCAGGCTTACAGAAAGCGGCGTCAATATCAAGACTACCTACATCGTCGATGGCACCCTGAGGTACCGGTCCACAGACGGAACCTGTCAGGATGATGTGCACAGTGGTATCCGCTGCCGCAAAGAGTATTTCCGGCAGGGGAAACTGCTCCATACAGAGAAAATCTTCGATTCCCGCATGGAATATACCTATGTATCCGGAATGGATGAAGAGGCACAGCATACCTGTGAGAACTGCGGCTTTACCGGCAAAGTAAAGGAATTTGTGAACGGCTGTCCCTGCTGTGATGCGTCCTCCAACATTGACTACGCAGACAAGGAGCTGGGCAGCAAGCACCATTATGACCTGGTATTGCAAAGCCCGGTCTACCGGATCGTCACGGGAGTGGTAGACTACGTCGTATCCTTCCTGCTATGCAGCCTGTGGATCATAAATACCTCCAGGACCTTCAATGGCTATGATGTGGGCAAAATCTTTATCTACAGCACAATTCTGGCGATGATCCTCTATTACTTTTTCTACCTGTGCGATGCTTATGCGGTATTGGGGCCTGTCAGACGATACAAGGAAAAACAGAACCGTCGGCAGCAGGAATTCTGGACCGGCACCGGCATCGACAAAAAGCGGTTCTATAATAATCTGAACTATGAAGCCGGCAGACGCTACTATTCCCGGCCGGATGTCATTGATTACGACATTATGGACTATACCGGGCTGCAGGAGCATGTGGAGAACGGCATATTGTGCGTGGATGTGGAGGTACAGGTCAGACTGGTGTATCTGCGAGGTGGCCGGATCACATCCGCATATCAGAAGGATACCTTCTCCCTCAGCCACAATGACAGAGTCATGACCCTGGACAGCGGGATCCACGTGATCAAATGCCCCAAATGCGACGCCAATATTGATGTGACCAAAGGCGTGTGTGAATATTGCGGGACCGAGATCGACAGCCTGCAGGAATGGAAGCGGATAAAAAAATAATCCTCATAAAATGTGATAAAATACAAAAAGATGGCTCATGAAATGTGAAAAACGGATCAAAGCATATCTGAAAAGTCTGGATTAATAAAAAGGAGCGTGAAACATGAAAATATGGTTAGATGATCTCCGCCCGGCACCCTGGGGATATGAGAGCGCCAGATCCGTGAATGAAGCCAAGACGCTGATCCGCGAGGCGGAGAGAAACGGCATCGAGATCGAGGTGCTGGATCTCGACCATGACCTGGGAGATTTTGCAAATCAGGGCGGCGATGCCATCAAACTGCTGGATTGGCTGGTGGAGCGGGAGACCTTTTATCCCGTGGAGATCCATACCGCGAACCCCGTGGGCAGAGCGAATATGGAGAGCGTGCTGGCGAGGTACTGGGGAGAGGAGTACTGGTAGAAAACTTGATGACCACTGGTGGCAACTGCAATCAACCCGCAATCAACTTGCAATCAACTCTGAAAAAGTTTTTTGTAAGAATCTGTCGAAATCCGCCATGTATATAGTGTAGGGATATATCAAAGTATTTTATATCGCATGGATGGTAAGGAACAAAATGAATATGAAAAATATAAAGTTATGTATTTTGAATGTGATACTTCCGTTATTGGCAGGATTCATTTATTATTATTTATTTTGTCCGGATGTAATTTTAATTGCAAAAATAGATTCTATCCTCAAGGTAAAATATCACATACAAATACCAAATACCAATTTCATGGTCAGATTTGTGAGATTTTATTTGCTTGATGCTTTGTGGGCATATGCTTTGATGTTTTGCTTATTTATTATTCTGGGTAATACTTTGACTGCGCTTAAAAAAAGCATCGTCATTTCAGTCGTACTGTCAATTGTTATGGAACTGCTACAGCTATTGAACGTGGTAGTCGGAACTTTTGACATTTGCGATATTTTTGTTGAAATAGTGGCTATTTTTATTACGTCAATTATTATAATAAAACACTTAAAAGGAGAAAGAGATTATGAGAAACAAAGGAGTTAAAGTATAAGCACTTACGGTATGTCTTTCAACCTTTGCTTTATTTGCAATAGGAAGTGGATCGACCGGAGAGTCAACAGTGGATAAAGAGATTGTAAGTGCGACAAGTAGTACGAGTAGTACGAGCACAGATAATTCTGCGGATACGTCGGATAATGCAGTAACAGTGGAACAGACTGTTCTGGTAGACCAGGATAATGTGGTTATTACAGCAACAGGAATGGACGAAAGTGTCTTCGGACCGGAGTTAAAGCTGTTAATTGAAAATAATTCCGATACGAACTTAACGTTTCAGGTGAGAAACGCATCCGTGAATGGATATATGGCCGATACCATGATGTCTGAAGATGTTGCGGCCGGCAAAAAATCGAATACGGAGATTACTTTTACAACCAGTGGACTAAAAGAATGTGGTATTGATACTTTTGCCAATATGGAGTTTTCATTTCATATTTTTACAACCGATGGTTGGGACGATTATCTTGATACAGATGCCATTACGGTAGAAACATCTGCAGCAGCAACTTATACGCAGACAATTGATGATTCCGGAGAAGTGTTATATGACAGTGATGGAATTAAAATAGTTGGAAAGGGACTTTCCTCGGATGATTCTATCTTTGGACCGGGGCTTATTATTTATATCGAGAATAATTCAGATACAGATCGTACGGTACAGGTAAGAGATACCTCAGTCAATGGATTTATGATTGATACCGTAATGTCCCAGGATGTAGTGGCCGGGAAGAAGTCAATTACAGCGGTAACTTTTTTGAGCAGTTCCCTGGAGGAGAATTCAATTACAGATATTACCTCTGTTGAAACATCATTTCACATCTTTGATACAGAGGATTGGTCAAATGAAATACACACAGACCCTATTACAATCAATTTTTAGGTAGATACGAAATAAATCGACATTGGTGGAAAATCTGCTGATGTCGGTTTCTATACCAGTTAATGGTACGATTTGGGAGAGAAGGATGAATAAAAAGAAATATTCATTGGATAAATATTGGGAAGATAAATTGAATCTTAGATATGAGGAAGAAATATTGCGATATAAAATGCTGTGTAATGATAAAATTCCCAAAAGAGTTGCAAAGAAATACAATATCAATCCCAGATACAGTACCTTCGGTGAATGGGAAAAATATATAAAAGAAAAGATATCAAAAATATCAAATGAGGAATTGAGAGAATATCAGAGGTATATTAATTTAAAAAGAACAAATGTGACTTCAATATCGGAATTGTTAAATGTGTTTTTTATTCCTTTTCTAATTGCATTGATTAGTCCGCTTATAGTAGAGGGTTTGAAGACGTGTACAGAAGTCGAATTTGATAATATAATAGCAAGCATAATATATTTCCTCTTTATATATTTCCTCTTAATATGTGGGGGATTATTAATAATAAAAAATCTTTCAAAAGAAGAAAGGGAACAAAAAAGGAATCAACTTTTTTACAATGATATCTATGAAATTGTGCAAAAGGAAATAGAAAAAAGAAGTAATTATACATATTTAATTTGATATTAAATTCGGGATGATTGCATTGCAACTAAAGGAAACATTGGCAATGGGCTCTACTGATCAGGTGGCTACCTCTGTAAAAAAATTTGTAAGATTCTGTCGCATATTGTCATGTATATAATAGAGGGAGCAATTTTACATAGATTGCAGTATTCCTGAAAATATGCTATGATACTTTTAAATGAGCGAAAAAAGTAAAAAGAATCAGACAATTCAATATTATGATCAAAATGCCGCCGATTTTGTGGAGAACACGCGTAATGTAGATTTTCATGTAATGCAGGATGAATTTATAGAAGGGCTTCCTGCAGGGGCGAAGATCCTGGACCTGGGCTGCGGCTCCGGAAGGGATACGAAATATTTCCTGGAGCATGGCTATCGGGTAGACGCGATAGACGGCTCCGCGGAACTGTGCGCGTTGGCATCAGAGTACACGGGGATTCCGGTGAAATGCCAGTTGTTCCAAGAGCTGGATGCATCGGAAGTGTATGACGGTATCTGGGCGTGCTCATCGCTGCTGCACTTATCCTATGGGGAACTGGATGAAGTGTTATATCGCATCGAGAAGGCGCTGAAGCCGCAGGGCATTTTGTACATGTCATTTAAGTATGGTGTATTTGAGGGGGAAAGGAACGGCAGATATTTTCTGGATTTCACAGAAGAGAAACTGGAGCAGCTGCTGAAAAAACATACGAGTTTACAGCAGCTGCGGAACTTTCTGACAGAAGATGTACGACCGGACAGGGAAGAAAGATGGTTGAATCTATTCCTGAAAAAGATCAATTCTTAATTGCATATCCGAACTATGTCCTCCGGGAGACAGTGACTTATCCGAATGGCGGTGTAAGTCGCTTTTATGATGATGGAGTGGACATGGTCATTATCGATGATGAAATCTGCTCCTGCCGCAATGGCGAGCAGATTTTTCCTTATACACTGATCACAGATAAACAAAACCACTATATGAAAATATACCAGAGAGTGTTCCGATTCCTGGGATTCGATGCGGAAACGATAGAAAAATGCCTGCAGAAAGGCCGACAGGAAGTGTTGCACTATGGAATAGCATAAGAAAATTTAAAAAAAGTTTTTACATGGAAGGCTTGTGAGATTGATGCGAAAAGAAATTGACTTTATTCCGATAAAAGAATATAATATAAGGAAATTTATTGTATTGTTTTCAAAGAAAAAGAGATAAATTATGGAATACTTAACAACTGTAGAATTGTCAGAGAGATGGGGAATTTCATCAAGAAGAATTGGGGTACTCTGTGCAGATGGAAGAATTGATGGAGTTATCAAGAAAGGCAAAACTTGGTTGATACCTAGTGATGCTCAGAAACCTGATGATGCGAGAGTAAAGACAGGAAAGTATGTAAAGGAGAAGGGTGAGTAAGACTATGGGAAGTTGTAAATTTGTTAATGAGCTGAATAGACTTAGAAAATCATCAAGTGATTCCATAGACAATGTTGAGAGCTTTGATCCTTTTAAAGTATATATGCATGTCATACGAACTGCAGAAGAGGATTTAAAAAATATTTTACGCAATGTAAATGATTCAGGAAGGAAGAATCTGATTCTTCTTTGTGGAAGTGCTGGCGACGGCAAATCTCATCTGCTGTCATATCTTAAGAATTCAGATGAAGAGAATTTGCTTGAAGGATACACAATTTACAATGATGCAACAGAAAGTAATTCTCCTTCAAAGACTGCGATCGAAACATTGAACGAGTTGCTTGATTCGTTTAAGGATGTGAATCTAGAATTGCCAGGAAAGAATATTATACTTGCAATCAATTTAGGTGTACTGAGTAATTTTATCGAGTCTGAATATGGTGATGCATATTGGGATTTAAAGGCTTATGTCGAGAAAAGCAATATTCTTACATCTAAAGTGAATGATAATGGGTATGATTCACGCAGTCATTTTCAGCATGTAAGTTTTTCGGATTATCACATGTATTCGCTTACTGAGAACGGAGTTCATGCCGGATATATTGAAGATATTTTGGATAAAGTATTTGGACATAATGATGGAAATCGATTCTATGAATCATATGAAAGTGATTGCTCATCTTGTCCATTATCGAAGAAATGTCCAGTTAAAGCCAACTATGAATTTATGATGCAGAAGAGCAGACAGCGATTTGTGGCTAATCTTTTAGTTAAGACAGTTGTTCAAGATAAGATGGTCTTGACAACACGAGAGATACTAAACTTTATTTTTGATATTTTGGTTTCAAATAATTTTAGTTTTGGTAAATTTCAGAAACTGATAGATGATGCTTCTTTTTTGAAAGAGTATATGAAGCAGATTACTCCTTCTCTTATTTTCGATTCAAATGATGTGACACCTCTTATGAACATGGTGAGAAAATATGATCCGTTGTCAGTTCGTTCAGAGATGGCTGATGAAATTGCTATTGCGTATTATGTAAGCTCAGATATTTCTAAAGAGATCAAAGATGAATTAATGAATACAGCATATAGAGACACTGTACTTGATTCAAGTATGTTGCAGAAAATAAATAACGATAAAGTGCTTCGGTCTCAATTGTTTAATCTAGTTGTTCGAACAAGTGCAATAGAAAAGCAAGATTACGCAGATACAGTATATAAAGATTTCGTTCGTAATCTATATATGTTTAATGCCGGAAAAGGAAAGAAACTTGGTCAATTGTATGGAATGATTGAAGAAGGTGTAACTCAATGGTGTGGAAAAGATTTAGATGATAATTTATGTCTAGATGATAAACATAAGGGATTTACCTTATATGAAAATGTAAAATTCGATGCTAGTCTTGATCATATTCCTCATCCAGAGAACACTGATGAATTATTTCGATTCGTTCCAACAATTACAGTGGCTTTTGTCGATGAAGAGGAAGAAGTCATATCTCTTGATATTGATTACTCTTTGTATGAGCTCGTGTATAAGTTAAACAGGGGCTATATACAGACTGCCGATGATAGAAACAATCATGCCGATTTTATTAGTTTTGTTAATAGAATTTTGCAGACAGGATCACTTACCAAATCGTTATCAATTGTTTCTGATGATGGTAAGAAGGCAGTTATTTCACAGGGCAAATTTGGTTATAAGTTTAAGGTGGTGAAGTAATGGGATATTCATTCAGCGAAGAAAAATTTATTATGAGTTTTAATGCAAAATCTACTGAAGAAAAATCAGTTGATTCCATGAGACTCACTCATAAACCAGATGGTGCTTTTAAATTGTTCCCATATAAAGCAAGTGGAAAGACTCAGGCTCCAATTGTAATGAACCTTGAGGATATAGTAAGCGCATTCTTTAGAGAAATTCAGGGAAAGAAAACTGAACCAGTTGATTTTGATTCATTATCAGAGGCAATACTTGAGGAAATAGAAATTGATGACGAAGATATAGATTATTTTAAGGATATGCTTCAAAGCATATTCTTTGTTGGAAATGATTTTGTCGCAAATAATTTAGGCCTATATCCTTATCAGACTGTTTCGAACAATAAGAGCGCCGAGAATTTAGCACACTTTTTATATTCTGTGTTAGGTCTATCAGAAGAAGATCATGAAGCGGTAGAAACAGCAAAGGGACAATATCATTTCAATGTATTAGAGGATATGGTTATTCAGACAATGGAAAATAAGAAGATTTCAGAGTCTGAAGAAAAAGAATCATATTTTAGAATTAAGGCAGATATTCAAAAGAAATTCAGAGATGATTTTCGGTTTATGCTTAATACAGGAATGACTTCACTTGAGGATTTTTCCAATTTATTTTCCGTGTATTATTTCTATTATGTATCTCAGACTTGTATATCATTGGATCGATTCTGCGATGGTAAGAGAGATGATACAGTAGAGTTTTATTACGCGCTTGACTGGGAAAAAGTAAGCAAAAATAGAATGTGCTGTTCTTCAGGATGGGATAGATTACAATCAAGTATTAACCATATGTTTAGCCATGCAATCACATTAGAGATAATCAACCAAACTGATTCAGACGCAAAATGGGACTACATAGCATTTAGAGAATATCTGGAACGGTTTCCTAACGAAGATCATCAAATAGCTAACGAAATAAAAAAGGCAGAAGAAGTGTATTGTTCCTATGTCGGTGATTACAAGCAGTTTGATGAAGTAGAATATTATGAAGCAGCAAATACTGAAACCGAAAAAGCGATTAGACACTTGTTCAAATGTGTTGAAGCCCAGTTCTTAAATACAGAAAGAAAGAGAGCTAATCAATTTTACAATGAGAAATTCAGTGAGTTTTGTAAATATCGTTGGGTAAAAAATAGAAAGAAATCTGGATTGGTCCTTAATTTAACCGAGAGAGATATTATTTTCCTTACCAAAATATCCCTTCGTAATGAAGAGAAGATAAGATTAAATGATTTATATAAAGAGTATGAATTCAGAGGTATTTATTTAGATAATTCATCGAAAGAATATCTTCAAGAATTCTTTACAAAATTGAACCTTATTGATAAGAAGAGTGATAGTGGAGATGCTCAGTATGTTAAACGAATTTTATGATTTTATTGCAAAGAAGATTAATAGTTATTTCCAGACTGCGGCATCAGAAGGTGCACTTTTAAAAGGAGAGAGCTTTTGTCTAAAACTTGATGACGAAGAAATGGTTGTTAAGGTCTCAAATGCATTGAGGTCTTTAGCTGAAAGCAATTCGTCATTGGGAGAGTTTTCGTATCTATGTCGAGATGGATATGAATACAAAACATTTACATTAAAGGTATTGGATGATGAAGTCATCATAGCTGCTCAGATTAATGGGATGACGAATGACTTTTTGTGTGCAACACTCAGAAATGTTGCAAATGAAAAGCAGATTCCATTACTAATGATTTCAGCGAATTTGATTGATAGTGCTAAAAGTGGATCTAGAGATTTGTCAGCAAGTGGCATGCCATTTCATGCAGATGAATTAATGAGAGAAATACGTGAGATGGTTGATGGAAGCACTCAGCTTACAGATACAGAAAAAAGAATCCTGAGGTTTGAGTTGAACCGAAGGGATAGTGATGTCTTTAGCGATAAGGCATCTATTTATGAGTATAGCGATCTTCTTGCAATTATGAGTAGCGGGAAAATTGATGATAGAAGTTTTGCAGGCTTTAGATTGTTTCCAATCGATGGAAAGACGGAATACCAGAATTATGGAAGTTCACAGATAGACAAAGAAATCAAAGCAAACAATGCTCTTTTTGAGAAGATTGATCGTGGTATTCGATTTGGTGATTTAGAAGTGGTTTTATCGAAGGATTTTGAAGAATCATTTATTGTTCGAATTGAAAAAACTCAGAAAGAACACCAGGATGATTGGAGTAGATTTTTTACATATGCGGAGTTACTTGATGCAATGCAGAAGCATCAAGCCAAAATGGAAAACCCGCTAAAGATTGAAAATGAAGATATTAGTGTATATGGTGATCTACCATTAAATGTTATTGCACTTGATAAAGAGTTTATTATTAGAAACGAAGGTTCTCAGACAGCAAAAAAGAGGACAAAGAATTTATTCATTTTTAATTCTAATCACCATAGCAAGATTTATTTGCAGATAGCTTGTAATGCTAAGATACCTAATAATGGTATAGCAAAAGATGATGCTGAGTTTGTTAAGGAAGAAAAGAATATAACTTTTGAATTTGAAGGTGAAGGTGTTTCGTTCCATGAAGTGTCGATTCATGATACTTCAAATGATATCAAGTATGTCTTTAAAATTTGCATAGCAGAATTATCTGCAGAATATATGTATTCAACACTTAAGCATAGTTTTAGCTTGGAACTGAAAAAGAATAGAAAGAATAGCAGAGTAAAGCTTGCAGGAGTTGGAACTACATTAGTGTTTAATCCTAATGGCGCAGATGTCGTATCTTTAGACCTTGAAGATAATGAAATGTATAATTGTAGCATAGGACAGAGATTAATTATTTGCTCTACAGAAGAAGAATTAGCAAATTTTGGAAGTGGAATAAAGATAGATATCAATTTTGCTGGACTAGTAGTTCCTTTTATTCTCTATCCCGATGAATCAAAAAGTGTTGAGATAATAGGAAGAAAGATTCTTAGAGACAAACTGGCCTCAAAGAAGAGTTTTCAATTTGACGATGGATCAATTTTAAGTGATTCCCAGGAGTATTTTGCAAAGGCAAATTTATTAAGAGAGTTACGAGTTGAGGGTAAAATTGTTGAGCACAAATACGTTTGTTGCTCATGTAGAAATTATTATCAGTCAGATTTTGTTAAATTAGAGGCGCGAGAACTGAAACTTTCAGAAAAGTTACTGATAGCATACGAAAATTATATTGAGTCGTTAAGAAGCAAAAATACAATTCCAACATTAGCATACCTGGGAGATGAGGATATTTATAGAGCTGCCCAGGAATATGTTGCAGCATTTGAGGAGTGCTATGCAGACCTTCAAGATGGTTCCAATTTATCTACTGAACAAGAGGATGCGTTGTATCTTGGAACAATTGCTGTTGGAAAAAACAATGACGAAATCTTATTTACACCGTTCCACCCACTGAATGTTATGTATCAATTGGCTCTATTAAATGAGCAGGAAATGGAGTATGCAAGTGATATTGTCGTTGATAGATTAAATTCAGTGAATTTGCTTCCATATATTCAGAGAAATAAGAAGATATATAAAGTATCTGATCAGCTGTTTTCTCAAGAGTGGAAGTATTATGCTCCGGTAGAGAATAAAAAATATAGAGGAAGTCGTAGATATGTACCTAAACTTGTAGAAGAGAAAATATCAGAATTTATTTCTCACTTTAGATACATATTTGATGATATTAACAACAAAACGATAAGAATTAATCTAATTAATATGGGTGATTGCAGCGAGGTGTTTGTTGGAATAGCGCAATTTTTTATCCATGCTATTAATAGAAATGCAGATATTGATAAACTGGTAAGATTTGAGATTCATATTTATGGTAACGATATGAATGGCAATGTGTTTACCAATATCAAAGAGTATAGTGTTCTTAAGACCTATTTAGAAGAATTAAAACTGTCGGTTGAAAATGGTACATCGATGAACAGCTTGGAAGGTATTTTGTCCAAGAATATTGAATGCTATTTCCACAAAGATAGCGGAAAGGAATATGTATATTCTCATATCTCATTCTATGAGATGGAATCAGAAATCACTTCAGAGACAGCTACAATGAGCCAAATTGAAACGGGTGCATCACTTGGAGGAATTTTGTCAGGGATTCCTTCAAGTAAATATGGACATAAGTATAGAACTGGTTTTGGTGGGAAATACGCAGAGCAAAATAAACTAATAGAATTAGCTATGAGATATAACTCGTTAATGCAGGTTGAGAAGTCAGGTAATCCTTATTATGCAGGTACCAGTATTTCTACTCAGATAGATGAAAAAGCTGAGAATAAGATGGATTATATCTACAAGAATTCAAACTGGGTGGTATTTGTTGATCCAAAAGTAGATTTGGATTTCTTTAGTGAAAAGGAGGCTAAAAGTGATCTGCTGATTATTCATTATAGTGATCAGTATACTTCAAGTAGTGGATATGATGCGATAACTGTTACTCGTAAGTCTCAGCAGTATTCGCAGGTGATTCAAGAATATTTGAAGACAAAAGGTGTAAATGCCGATGTCGATGATGTTCACAAAATCATTAATTTATTTAATGCAGTAAATGGAGATTGGCTATTAAGATTAGTTTCGTCTAAGA
>OGZK01003243.1_pt1 | contig 13043 bp, 8 predicted proteins | sample 1576791 | NCBI WGS metagenome assembly OGZK01 (sample SAMEA3541556, study PRJEB24748) | human gut metagenome | biome: human gut; feature: human-associated habitat; material: faeces | place: China | collected 2012
GGAACTCTTTCTTCGGCTGGTAGAACAATACGCAGATGCCGAGGGTGTGACGGAGAGGTTGAAGGCCAGCGAACCGCAGTCGTGGGTGCGGAAGATGAACGGCATCCGACATCGGGCAAACGAGGTCGTGATGCAGGAAATTGTATATGGGTAACGAGCAAGCGGAGGTCGATGGCCTCCGCTTGTTTTGTGTGCAGAAAAGAACAATGCTGTTTTGCAACGACATTGTTCCGAACTTTGTTGACATTGTTCTTTTACCCGGGTATAATGTACTTGTGATTTTATGCGTGGAGGTATCCCCTATGGCTGAAATGATCTCGGTAAGAGAGGCAGCAGTGCGCTGGAATATAACGGAGCGGAGAGTTGCGACGCTCTGCAAGAATGGGAGAATCGCCGGTGCGAAAAAGCAGGGCAATCGTTGGCTGATCCCCGCTGATACGCAGAAGCCGGCGGATCAGCGGCTCAAGACGGGCGCTTTCCGCAAGACGGAGCGCGCGCCGAAGCTGCCTCTGCCCATCGGCGTGTCCAACTACTGCCTTGCATCGTCGGAATACTACTACATCGACAAGACGATGATGATCAAGGATTTCATCGACGAGCGTCCGATGGTGACGCTGTTCACCCGCCCCCGGCGCTTTGGCAAGACGCTGAATATGGATATGCTGCGCACTTATTTTGAAAAGAGCGACAAGGATACCTCCGTCTACTTCCGGGATAAGAAGATCTGGGCCTGCGGCCAGAAGTACCGGGATTATCAGGGCAAGTACCCTGTGATCTTCCTGACCTTCAAGGATGTGAAGTTCGACACTTGGGAGGAGACCTTTGCAGCCATCCGGGACATTTTCGCAAAGGAGACCCGGCGGCACAAGGAGCTGCTGGTTAGCGATAAATGCGACGAGTACAGCAAAAAGACCTATGAAAAGCTGGCAGACGGCAAGGTCAGCGAGGTAGAGTTGGCTTCTGCACTGCTGGACCTGTCTGCTATGCTGCACAAGCACTATGCCGTTGCGCCCATTATCATCATCGATGAGTACGACACACCCATCCAGCAGGGCTACCAGAAGGACTATTACGACAAGGTCATCCGGTTTATGCGGAACCTGTTTTCCGGCGGTTTCAAGGATAATCAGCACCTGTCCTTCGGCTTCCTCACCGGCATTCTGCGGGTGGCCAAGGAGAGCATTTTCAGCGGGATGAACAACCTGTCCATCAACTCCGTGCTGGACAACAAATACAGCGCCTACTTCGGCTTCACCGCCGACGAGGTGATGGAGATGGCGGAATACTACGGCGCTGCCGATAAGTACGACGAAATTTGCCAGTGGTACGACGGTTACCGCTTCGGCAAGACGGAGATTTTCAACCCGTGGTCGGTGGTCAACTACTTCAGTAACGAGTGCGAGCCGAGGCCCTTCTGGGTCTCCACCGGCAGCAACGATATTATCGGGGAAGTGCTTGCCCAGGCGGACGAGGAGATTTATAACCGTCTGACCTCCCTGGTCAACGGCGAGACCTTTACTACCTTCATCGACACCGGCGTGATCTATCCGCAGATCAAAAGCAATCCCTCCACCATTTACAGCTTCCTGCTGGTGACCGGCTATCTGAAGGCACTGAAAACCACGCCCTCCTTCAGCGGCGATTTTATGTGCGAGGTCTCCCTGCCCAACCGGGAGATTTCTCTGGTGTATAACAAGGAGATCTTGCAGCGGCTGGAGAATCTGATCCCGCCGTCCACGGCGATTTCTGTTCAGGAGGCCATCTTCTCCGGCGATAACGCACGGCTGAAAGCGCAGATACAGACGCTGCTGACCCAGTCGGTCAGCTCCTTCGATACTGCCGGGGAGAACTTCTACCACGGCTTTATGCTGGGGCTGTGCGCCCTGCTGGGCGGTGCTTTCGTGACCTCCAACCGGGAATCCGGCGACGGGCGCTATGACATTCAGCTGAAGCCCACGAAAAAAGGTCTTCCGGGTATCCTGATCGAACTGAAGGCGGAGAAAAATTGCAGCGACGAAAAGCTGAAAAAGCTGTCCGAGATGGCCTTGCAGCAGATCAACGACAAGAAATACGAAACCGAGCTGACGACCGCCGGGGTCAGGACGATTTATAAATACGGCGTGGCCTTCAGCGGTAAAAAGGTCGAAGTGGCAGTCGGATGAGGAGTGAAAGCAATGGTTAACGAAAAAAGCAGCGCCGTGGGCGTAAATATACAGGAAAAGGCCACGATGATCTGGAATGTGGCGGATGTACTTCGTGGGCCGTTCAAGCCCCACGAATATGGCCTTGTGATCCTGCCGATGACGGTGGTCAAGCGGTTTCACGACTGCCTGCTGCCCACCCACGATGCGGTGATCGAGCAATATGAAAAGGTTAAGAACCTGGCGGTTATCGACGGCTTTCTGACCCGTGCTTCCGGCCATCAGTTCTATAACACCAGCCGGTTTACTTTTGAGAGCCTGCTGGCTGACCCGGACAACATTGAAGCGAATTTTCGGGACTATCTGGCTGGGTTCTCCGGCAATGTGCAGGATGTGCTGGCCAAGTTCGATTTTGACAACATCATCCGCCGTATGGTGGAGTGCAACAGCCTGTATCTGGTCATCAAGGAGTTCAACTCCCCCAAGGGCTACCTCGGTCCGGATAAGATCAGCGCCGTGGACTGCGGCTATATCTTTGAGGATCTCGTCAAGCGCTTTTCCGAGTCCTTCGGCGAGGAGGCCGGAGCGCACTTCACCAGCCGGGACATCATCTATCTGATGACCGACCTGCTGCTGTGCGATGCCAAACTGGATGACGGCAATGTGACCGTGTACGACATGACGATGGGCACCTCGCAGATGCTTTCCTGTATGGAGGAGCGCATCCACGAGCTGAACAGCGATGTGGAGGTGACCTGCTTCGGGCAGGAGTTTAACCCCTCCACCTTCGCCATTGCAAAGGCGGATATGATGATCCGGGGCGGCGACCCCAATAATATGCGGTTCGGTGATACGCTCTCCGACGATCAGTTCCCGGGCTTCACCTTCCGGTACTGCATTTCCAATCCGCCCTTCGGCATCGACTGGAAGCGGGAACAGAAGGCGGTGGAGGCCGAAGCTGCTAAGGGCGAGCTGGGGCGATTTGCGCCCGGTCTGCCGAAAATCAGCGACGGACAGCAGCTTTTTGTGCTCAACGGCCTGTCCAAGCTGGCGCCGGGCGGCAAAATGGCGATCATCCAGAACGGCTCGCCGCTGTTTGCCGGTGATGCCGGGAGCGGCCCCAGCAACATCCGCCAGTATATCCTGGAAAACGATTGGCTGGACGCCATTGTCCAGCTTTCCACCGACCAGTTTATGAACACCGGCATCTCCACCTATATTTGGGTGCTGTGCAAGGACAAGCCCGCCTACCGCTGCGGCAAGGTGCAACTCATTGACGCGTCCCACTGCTATGAACAGCGCCGCAAAGCCATCGGAACCAAGCGCAACGACATCAGCGACCTTTGCCGGGAGCTGATCGTGCAGGCCTACGGCGAATACCGGAACAACGCCGTGTATGGGGATAAGTCCGGCGTGTACTGCGAGAGCAAGATCTTCGGCAGCGAGGAGTTCGGCTACAACAAAATCGTAGTAGAGCGTCCGCAGCGGGACGAAAACGGCGAGATCGTGATGAAGCGGGGCAAGCCGGTGGCGGACACCGCCCTGCGGGATACCGAAAATGTGCCGCTGGTGCAGGATATTGACGCTTATTTTGCGCGGGAGGTCCTGCCCTACGCCCCGGATGCGTGGATCGACAAGAGCAAGACCAAGGTGGGCTATGAAATTCCGATGACCCGCTATTTCTATGAGTATCAGCCGCCGGAGCCGGTGGACGACATTGTGGAGCGGATTCAAAAACTGGAGCGTGAAATTGCCGACAGCCTGAACACACTGTTCCATAAGGAGGGATAAAGATGGAAAATGAGAATATTGTAAAAGAAACCGCATTGTCTGTCGCAAAAGAAACAGCTAAAGATGTCTATGCGGACACAGTACAACCAACAGCAAAGAATGTGGGTGGATTTTTCGGGACATTGTCCGGCTTTTTCAATCATGTGGTCATGTACCCTCTGAAAAAACTCAACATTAGATATGAGCAAAAGGCAATCGCGTTTGAAAAAGAAATGGAGCACAAATATAATAGCATTCCTGAAAAAGAGCGGGTTGAACCGCAATTACATATCGTTGGACCCACAATGGAGTCACTCAAATACAACATAATGGACGATGATCTGGCGGAACTGTTCTCAAACTTACTTGTGAGCGATATGGATATGAGAACGCAAAATTTGTGTACACCTGCATTCGTAAAAGTTATTGAGCAGTTGTCACCGGCAGATGCTAGAGTTTTCAAAGCAGTTTTCAATGAATGTGCTAAAGCAGAAACAATCCCTATTTGTAAAGTGGATTTGTGCAAAATTGATGATGAGAAGCGCAAAATAAGAAAAGAATATCTGCCACTGTATTTAGTAGGCATAGAAGTTGATGGGCTAAACCTGAATGATATATCAAAATCGCTTCAAAACTTAGAGAGGTTAGGCCTGCTGACTATTGATTTCCTAAAGTGGAGAAGTGACGATGAAGTTTATAATAAGCTGATCGATAATAGTTATATCGAATCTCTCAAAGCATGGGCAAATCAAATAGCAGGAGAGTCTCATATAGCAAAAGTAGGTTCTAAGGGGCTACTGGAGGTTAATGATTTTGCAAGAGATTTTGCAAAGGTATGTCTAAGGTGATGTTATGCGTGAAATGAAAGACAGCGGGATTGCTTGGATTGGAGTCATCCCGCAGGCGTGGAAAATGAACACTATTGCTCAGATTTTCCTGCAAGTGAAATGCAAAAATACTGGGTTGCAGGAGAAAAATTTGCTTTCACTAAGCTATGGTAAAGTGAAGCGAAAGAGCATTGACACGGTTGAGGGGCTGTTGCCGGAAAGCTTTGATGGATATAACATTATTGAAAAAGACGACATCGTTTTAAGGCTCACCGATCTCCAAAACGACCATACAAGTTTAAGGGTAGGCCTTGCAGAAGAACGAGGTATTATTACTTCAGCGTATTTGACAATAAGAAATCGCAGCAATTTCTGCCCTAAATACTTGTACTACTATTTACACTCTTTTGATATTGCAAAAGGCTTTTATGGTATGGGTGCAGGCGTAAGGCAGGGACTAAATTGGGACGGTGTCAAATGGTTAAAGATTCTTGCACCCTCAGTACCGGAGCAGGAGCGTATTGCGGCGTTTTTGGATGCGGAGTGCGCCGAGATCGACGCTGTATTGGAAAAGACCCGCGCGTCCATTGAAGAATACAAAAAGCTGAAACAGGCGGTCATTACACAGGCAGTCACCAAAGGCATCCGTGGCGATAGGCCGATGAAGGACAGCGGCATTGAGTGGATTGGGGACATTCCGGCGGAGTGGGATGTAATAAGAGTGAAGCAGCTGCTAAAAGAGCGCAATGAAAGGTCTAAGGAAGGGAAAGAAGAACCGCTTTCGATGAGCCAAAAAGTCGGATTAGTGCCGACGAAATTTTTGGAGTCCATTCCCAATATGGCATCATCCTTTGTTGGTGCGAAACTGGCATATGTGGACGATTTGGTCTTCAATAAGCTAAAGGCGCATCTTGGCGTTTTTTCGGTATCAAGATATGACGGACTTGTAAGTCCAGACTATGCAGTGTACTGTTCAACTGGAAAATCTAATCTTAAATACTTAGAATACATCTTCAAGACTCCACAGTGTATTGGGGAATTCAGAAAAAAATCTACCGGAATCGCCGCTGGACTTATGCGTCTTTATACCGAAGGATTGTTTTCGATTTATTTGCCATATCCAGCTTTGAGTGAACAAGAAGAAATTGCTGAATACCTCAACGAAAAGTGCGCAGACATTGATGCTTTGATTGCCAAGAAACAGCAATACCTCACCGAAATCGAAAACTACAAGAAATCCCTGATTTACGAATATGTGACGGGCAAAAAGGAGGTTGTATAAATGAATCCATTCTACAACATTTGGAACTATGACTATATTCAGCAGCAGGCGCAAATGCAGCACCATTTTTCGCAGGTCAAGCAGGTACAGGACACAGCGAAGGCACTGTCTGATTTTCTGGACGGTTGCGACAAAATTGAGCCTGCCTATCGGCAGCAGGCAACGGCAGAGTTTTGTGCAGTTATCGCTGCGTATTTCAACAAGCACAACAGAGGATAACTTTACATAAGGGGAACGAACAATGATCACCACCGAAAAGCGTTTTGAAGCGGATATAGAATCCTTCTTTCTCTCCCCGGCGGGCGGATATACCAAGGGCGCAGACACCTATGACGCCAAACAGGGGCTCTATGTGAATACCCTGATCGACTTTGTCCAGCGTACCCAGCCTAAGGAATGGGCGCGTTTTGAAAACGCCAATCAGGTGGACCCGGTGCGGAAGTTCTGCACAGCGTTCAACACCGCCTGCGAGACGGAGGGACTGCTCTCTGTCCTGCGCCACGGCTTCAAGCACCGTGGACTGCGTTTTCGGGTGTGCTATTTTAAGCCGGAGTCTGCCCTGAATCAGGCGGCGGCTGCCCAGTGGGCGGCAAACACCATCGAGTGCTACCGCCAGTGGTATTTCTCTGCCGATACAAAAAAGAGCGTGGATATGGTGCTGGTGCTCAACGGCATCCCGGTATTCGCCTTTGAACTGAAAAACCAGTACACCGGCCAAACGGTGGATGACGCCAAGCGGCAGTGGATGTATGACCGCGACCCGAGGGAGCTTTGCTTCCAATTCAACAAGCGTATTCTGGCCTATTTTTGTGTGGATCACACCGAGGTGTGGATGACCACAAAGCTCGCCGGAAAGAACACCTATTTCCTGCCCTTTAACCAGGGCTCCAACGGAGCCGGAAACGACGGCGGCAAGGGCAATCCGGCAAACCCAAACGGCTACCCGACGGCGTATCTGTGGGAGAATGTCTTTCAGAAGGACAGTATGATGGACATTGTCCAGAAGTTTATGAACCTGAAGGACGGCAAAACGCTGATTTTTCCGCGCTATCATCAGCTGGATGTGGTGCGCAAGCTGCTGGCCGATGTCAGGCAGAACGGAGCCGGGCATAATTACCTGATCCAGCACAGCGCCGGAAGCGGCAAGTCCAACTCCATTGCGTGGACGGCTTACCGGCTGGCCTCGCTGTTCAATGAGGAGAACAAGTCGGTGTTCTCCAGCGTGGTCGTCGTTACCGACCGCACCGTGCTGGATGCGCAGCTGCAGGAGACCATTTCCGGCTTTGACCACACCCTCGGCGCTATTGAGACTATCGGGGAAGATAAGACCTCCAAGGATCTGCGGGACGCTATCAACGGTGGCGTGCGCATTATCGTCACCACCTTGCAGAAGTTCCCGGTCATCTATCAGGAAGTGGATAAAGTGGCGGGACGGAACTTTGCGATTATCGTGGACGAGGCCCATTCTTCCCAAACCGGCAGCTCGGCTCTGAAACTGAAAGCCGCCCTTGCGGATACCGAGGACGCTCTGCGGGAATACGCTGAGATCGAGGGCAAGGCCGAAGAAGAACTGGATCCGGACGACCGCCTGATGCGGGAAATGACCGTTCAGGGGCGGCATAAGAACCTATCCTTCTTTGCCTTTACCGCAACGCCCAAGGACAAGACGCTGGAATTGTTCGGCACGGAATATGAGGACGGCAGCTTTCATCCGTTCCACATTTACAGTATGCGGCAGGCTATTGAGGAAGGCTTTATTCTGGATGTGCTCCAGAACTATATGACCTATGACACCTGCTTCAAAATCGTCAAAACCTCCGAAGATAACCCGGATGTGCCCACCAGCCGTGCAGCTAAGGTGATCCGCAAATATCAGGAGCTGCATCCGTATAACATCTCGCAGAAGGCACAGATCATCGTGGAGACCTTCCGGGAAACCACCCGAAACAAGATCGGCGGCAGGGGCAAAATGATGGTCATTACCTCGTCCCGCCTTGCGGCAGTGCGCTACTACCACGAGGTCAAACGCTACATAGAGGAGCAGAAGTACAACGATGTGCAGGTGCTGGTGGCCTTTTCGGGTGCTGTGCAGGACGGTGATGAGGAGTATACCGAGCCGAAGCTGAATGTTCGTGCGGATGGGACGCATATCGCCGAAACGCAGACCAAGGCGGAGTTCCACGATCATTTTAATATGCTGATCGTTGCCGAGAAGTACCAGACCGGGTTTGACGAGCCGCTGCTGCACACGATGATCGTGGACAAGAAGCTGAAGGGTGTCAAGGCGGTGCAGACGCTGTCCAGATTGAATCGCACCTGCACCGGCAAGGTGGACACTTTCGTTCTCGATTTTGCCAACAAGAAAGAGGACATTTTGGAGGCGTTTCAGCCGTTCTATCAAGAAACCTCGCTTTCGCAGGAGGTCAACGCTGACCTGATCTATCAAACGCAGAAGGAGCTGCGGGGATTTGCGGTCTATAACGATGCAGATATTGAGGCATTCGCCAAGGAGTATTTCAGCACAGGCCGGCAGGATGCCCGGGCGATGGGGCGAATGACCAGTGTGTTGAAGCCGGTGGCAGACCGTTATAATCAAAAAACGCCCAACGAGCGGTATCAGTTCCGCCGTCAGGTGCGCAATTTCATTAAGTGGTATGGCTATATTTCCCAGATCCTGCGGATGTTCGATAAGGAGCTGCATAAGGAATATGCGTTCTGTTGTTATCTGATCAATTTGCTGCCTGCGGAAACCACGGATATGGTGGACCTTGAGGGTAAGTTGAAGCTGGAATACTACAAGCTGCAAAAGACCTTCGCCGGAAGCATTGAGCTGGAACAGGTGAAGGGCGTGTACGAACCGGCTAAGCAGAAAGGGGCAATGGGTCTGGATACAAAGTCGCCGCTGGATGAGATCATCGCCAAGATCAACGAAAAGTACAAGGGTGAATTCACCGAGGGAGACAAAGTGCTGCTGACGGCTCTGCGCAGCCGTCTGATGGCCGATAAGAAGCTGACCAAGATGGCGCAGACCTCAGATCCGCAGATTTTTGTGGAAAGCATTTTCCCTAAGGCCTTCGGAGCAGCGGCCCAGGACAGCTATCTGGAATCGCAGGATACCTATACCTCGCTTTTTGAGGATCAGCACAAGTATAATGCCATAATGAGCGCATTGGCCGATGTGGTGTATCGGGAGATGAGGATGGGCTGATTGCTGAGTTAATTTTGCTGCATTTAAAAAGCAAAGTACCTTGTTAAAATTTCAAGTTCTTCGTAGAGGGGGATGCGGTTGTGAACATATGTAAAATTGATATTTCTAATTTTCGGGGAATCAAAAATGCGTCTATTTTAGTAAGCAAAAATGCAGTGTTTGTTGGCGATAACAACTCAGGAAAATCCACTCTATTTGAGGCTGTTGATTTGGTTATGGGACCAGATCGTCTTTCGCGAAGTCCTGTAATAGATGAACACGATTTTTATGCAGGAGAATATTTGGCAAACGACACCCCGGTCCAAATTAAAATAGAAGTTACGGTTATCGGATTAAGTGAAGACCAGAAAATATATTTCGGAAATCACATTGAGTGGTGGGATAGATGTAAAGGAGCGCTTATAAGCGGGCCTCCTGCAAGCAGTACGGATGCAGAGTCTGTCGAACCGGCTCTCAGGCTAGCCTTTCAAGGAAACTATAATTTAGAAGATGATGACTTTGAAGGGCAAACATACTTTGCCGAGACACTTCGTGAAGGAAGTACACCTGAATTATTTAGGAAAAAAGATAAACGAAATTGCGGATTTCTATACTTACGCACCCTTAGAACAGGAAACCGCGCACTAAGCCTAGAGAGAGGGTCTTTGCTGGATATAATTCTCCAGATGAAAGAGGTCAAACCACAAATGTGGGAGGATGTTCTCAATCAACTCAAGGGGGTTTCGGTGGCAAACGAGTCTGAATTAGGCGTTTCAGACATATTGACATCGGTACAAGACTCGCTATCAAACATTGTTTCGTATGAGGCGGCAGACAAGCCGCAAATAAAAGTTTCGAATTTGACTCGAGAACATCTGCGCAAAGTGCTTACGGTTTTTATGGGGTCTGGAGCATATCGCGAAGATGGTACTGAATACTTGACGCCATATGCGCATCAAGGGACTGGAACTGTTAATACGCTTGTACTTTCGCTCTTGTCTATCATTGCTGACATAAAAGAGAATGTAATTTTTGCAATGGAAGAGCCAGAAATTGCTTTACCTCCCCATATCCAGAAAAGGGTAATTTCAACTGTGATAGAAAAATCTACACAGGCTCTTTTCACATCTCATTCTCCATATGTGATTGAGGAGTTCTTACCCGATCAAATATTGGTTATTTCTAAAACAAATGGACATCTTACGGCAGCTCCTGCTGGAATGCCGCCTACGGTTAAAATGAAGGCATTTCGAGAAGAAATGAGACGGCGTTTTTGCGAATCGTTGCTGGCCCGGCGTGTGCTTATTACCGAAGGAAGAACCGAGTATGATGTTTATTCAACAGCGGCGAAAAAACTTCAACGCTTGCATCCAGAAAGAAGTTGTTCTTTCGATTTGCTGGGTATAGCTCTTGTACAGGCAAATACGGATACACAGGTGGCACCATTGGGTGAATACTATAAGAAGATGGGTAAAACAGTATATGCAATTTTTGACAAGCAAGATGATGATATACGAAAGAAGATAGAAGTTGCGGTTGATTATCCGTATGAGGCAACAGAACACGGGATAGAAGATGTTGTATTAAAAGGGGTGAATCAAGAGGCACTGTTGAAATACGGGCTGAAACTTGTCGAAGATAATGAGTGGCCATCTCATTTGAGTACTGAGGCACCACGGGCGGGTATGGAATTTGAGAAACTCTATAAAACTATGAAGGCTTTTTTCAAACACAAAAAAGGAGATGGGGCGCTTGCTGAATTAATTGAATATTGTTCTGAAAGCGAAATGCCCAAATTCATAACTGAGACCATATTTGCGATAGAAAAATCGGTTTATTCGCTTCAAACAGTTCCGGTTATGATCGAAGGTGAAGTATGATAGAGTTCAAAAAAGATGATCTGCGAAATGAGATATTAGCGACAGATGGTAATTTGCTCATTATGGGTGGACCGGGATCCGGAAAAACAACTATTGCGCTATTTAAGGCGAAAGAGTTGACAGCTAACTCAAATACTATTCGCAAATCGCAAAAGATACTTTTCTTGAGCTTTGCGCGTGCAACTATATCAAGAGTAGAAGAACAAGCAGGTGAGCTTATACCTCAGGAATTAAAAAAACAGATTGAAATCAATACTTACCACGGTTTTATTTGGAATATAATTAAGCATCACGGATATTTGCTCAATTCACAGTCACTCCATCTGTTACCGCCTCACGAATCTGGACACCGTTTATCGGGGCTAAATGAGACGGAGCGGAAAAAGAAAATGCTTGAAATGTTCAACACGGAGGGAACGGTTCATTTTGATATATTCGCAAATATTTGCACACGGCTTTTGACCGAAAGTCACGCACTCAAGAAAATAATTTGTGCTATGTATCCTGTTATAATTCTTGATGAATTTCAAGATACCAGTGCCGATGAGTGGCAGTTGATTCAATTGTTGGGAACCAATTCGGAGCTAATAGCGTTGGCCGATCCAGAACAAAGGATTTACGACTTTAGAGGAGCTGATCCAAAGAGAATTGCACAATTTATTGAGTCTTTTAAACCGAAGATTTTCGATTTTGGGCAGCAGAACAATCGTAGCAATGGAAAAGACATTGCTGAATTTGGAAATGATTTATTGCAAGGCAAAAATACAGGGAAACAATATAAAGATGTTTCAGTGTGCCGATACTCATTCCGAAAATCGCCATATACGCATTTGGTGTTGAAATACAAAGTGCTAGAAGTCCAAAAAATCTTATACGAGATGAAGAAAACCGATTGGTCCTTGGCCATATTGGTTCCAACAAATGCACTTATGCTGGAAGTTTCAGACTCTTTTCAGCGGGAACAGCAGTTGCGGAACGGCAAAAAATGCCCAGTTATTGAACACGAAGTGGCTGTTGATACTGCTGGCCCATACTTAGCCGCTTTAACTATTGCTAGCATTTTGGAGACCGGGTCACGAAAATGCTGTACTGAATCAGCGGTTCTTACTCCATTGATCGAGCATATACTGGGTCGAAAAGGAGCGGATAAACCACCTTCAAAGGCAGAGGAATCTCTCGCATCAGCACTGAGTCGGTATTCCTTGACAAAGAAGATTCAAGGGAAAAATCGTGAAAAGTTGATTGCTGACACACAGGATATTGTATCCTTGACAAATTCAACGCAATTTTCTGGGAATATAATAAGTGATTGGAAAATTGTATTGGCTATCATTGAAAATGAACAGTCAGAGGTATATCAAAACCTTCTTAAAGATGCAAGGCATTTGAGACTTCTCCAACGCGGTTCACAGTTCTACGCAGCGTTGGATATACTTTGGCGCGAAAACGGTTCTTATATTGGTGCAACAGAAGCTGTTGCTAACGCTTTAACTCAAGAGCATTTTTCAATGAGTACGAGGAAATGGAGCGGGGTAAATGTTATGACTATACATAAATCGAAGGGAAAAGAGTTCGATGCAGTAATTGTATATGAGGGAAGATACCAGAATAGAATTATCTCAAAGCCAGAACGCAGAGAACAAGCTACCTTAAACTTGCGAGTCGCAGTAACAAGAGCCAAAGAGCATACTTATATCTTGACGCCTAACGACGATCCTTGTTCTTTACTGTGACAACAGCTTTTGGCAAGAAATCTAGTGTGCATCTATAAGTCAATAGCGATTATCAGCCGTCCTCCCATCATCGGGAGGGCGGCTTTTTTGCCGGAAAAATTCCCAATTAAGTAGTAGAGGGGGTCGCAGAAAAATTCTCAAAAATTTTTTCGTTCAAATCCAAAAAAATTTCCCAGTTGGTTAGTAGAGAGACTTTCAAAGAATTTTTTCAAAATTCCTTCGT
>OGZK01003265.1_pt1 | contig 12963 bp, 9 predicted proteins | sample 1576791 | NCBI WGS metagenome assembly OGZK01 (sample SAMEA3541556, study PRJEB24748) | human gut metagenome | biome: human gut; feature: human-associated habitat; material: faeces | place: China | collected 2012
AATTTATTTTTAATAATTAATTAATTGTTGATAATCTATGTTCCACGTGAAACATGAAATTTTTTAATAGATATTTTTAGAAATATGTTTGTTAAATATAAATAATAATTATTTCCAAAGATTAATTAAATTTATTTTTAATAATTAATTAATTGTTGATAATCTATGTTCCACGTGAAACATAAAAACAAGCATAATTAAAATATAGAAATATAAATAATCACATCAATTAAAACTATTAAATAATTCAAAATAAAAAATAACCAACCCTATGTTCCGCGTGGAACATGAAGTTAGTTATCTAATTATTATTGCTATGTTTCACGTGAAACATAGCATAATTTTAAATCTAATTTATCAACAGGCATAAAAAAAGATACACACACTAAATAAATGTTAAAGCTGCTGACTTCCGTCCCTGACTTGGTTCCATCATTTAATGTTGTATCAACAAGTATTATATAACAATTCAAAAACATAGTCAATATAAGCAAACAGACATACATTTGTATATCTATTTGCTTATAAACTATATATATTAAAGAATTTTATAAAATTAATAATTCTTAATTGTGATTAGAATTTAGTAATAAAAATTATTTCCCGGGAAATAAAATATAAAAATGAAGACACCAAGGCTTCATTTTTTACATTAAAGACTACAGGCTTTAATGTACACTGAGAGATATAATATAGCTCGAAGTGAAAAAAAAGAAAGCTATTCACTTTCTTTTTCAATATTTTCACCATTAATATTATCATCACTAACTTCTTCTCTATCAACAATAGAAGTAGAACTAACAATACTATCTTCTTTTAAATTAATAAGTTTAACACCTTGAGTAACTCTACTCATAGTAGAAATCTTATCAACAGCCAATCTAATAATAATACCAGAATCAGTAATAATCATTAAGTCTTTACTATCATCAACAGTCTTAAATGACACAATAGAACCATTCTTTTCAGTAATATTAACAGTCTTAACTCCTTTACCACCACGATTAGTAATTCTATATTCATCAACAGGTGTCTTCTTACCATAACCCTTTTCAGTAATAACAAGTACATACTCATTAGGTTCAACAATCTCCATACCAACAAGTATACCACCATCAAGATTAATACCTCTAACACCAGAAGCACTTCTACCCATAATTCTAACAGCACTTTCATTAAATCTAACCATTCTACCATTAGAAGAAGCCATTAATATCTCATCATTACCAGTAGTTTTCTTAACAGATACAAGTTCATCATTATCTTTTAAAGTAATAAACTTCTTACCATTATTCCTAATACTATCAAATTCAGATATATCAGTCCTTTTAATTAAACCATTCTTAGTAGCAAAAACTAAACATTTGTATTCATCATCATTAGATATTTTCAATAAAGAAGTAACCTTTTCATCTTTATCTAAAGATAACAAATTAATAATAGGTAATCCCTTAGATTGTCTACTATATTCAGGAATTTCATAACCCTTAATTCTATATACTTTACCCATATTAGTAAACATAAGAATATAATCATGACTAGTAGCATTAATCAAATGCTCTACAAAATCCTCTTCATTAGTAGCCATACCTTTAACACCCATACCACCTCTATTTTGAGTTTTATAAGTATCAGCAGGTAATCTCTTAATATAACCCTTATTAGTTAAAGTAATAACAACATTCTCAACAGGAATTAAAGATTCATCTTCAATATAATCAATAGCAGTCATATCAATATGTGTTCTTCTCTCATCAGCATATTTATCTTTAATTTCAAGCATTTCAGTCTTAATAACTTCAAGAATTTTCTCTTCACTAGCTAATATTTCTTCTAATTCCTTAACTAATTTCTCAAGTTCAGCAATCTCTTCTTCAATCTTAGATTTTTCAAGTCCAGTAAGTCTCTTCAATCTCATATCGAGAATAGCTTGAGATTGAACCTCTGATAAAGCAAAATTAGACATAAGTCCAGCTTTAGCCTCATCGTCATCAGCAGACTCTCTAATAATCTTAATAACCCTATCAATATTATCAAGAGCAATCTTTAAACCATCTAATATATGTAATCTATCCTTATATCTCTTTAAATCAAATTGACATCTACGATAAATAACATGTTTCTGATGATCAATATACTTCTCAATAATCTCTCTTAAACCAAGTGTTCTAGGACTACCATCAACAAGCATTAAAAAATTAATACCATAAGAAGTTTGAAGCTGTGTATGCTTATATAAATTATTCAAAACAACGTTAGCATTAGCCTCTTTCTTAACATCAATAACAATCTTAATACCCTCTAAAGCCGATTCATCACTTAAATTAGAAATACCATCAATAACCTTATCTCTAACAAGTTCACCAATTCTTTGAATCAAAGCTTTCTTATTAACTTGATATGGAAGTTCTGTAATAACAATTCTGTGCTTATTATGAGTCTCTTCTACAGTAGCCATACCTCTAATAGTAATAGCCCCTCTACCACTCTCATATGCCCTTTTAATGCCACTATTACCAAGAATAACACCAGCAGTAGGAAAATCAGGTCCCTTAATATATTGCATAAGTTCAGTAACAGTAATTTCTGGATTATCAATATAAGCAACACATCCATCAATAACTTCACCCAAGTTATGTGGTGGAATATTAGTAGCCATACCAACAGCAATACCCATATTACCATTAACTAATATATTAGGAAATCTGCTAGGTAAAACAACAGGTTCCTTTCTCTGACCATCATAATTTTCCGAAAAATCAACAGTATCCTTATTTAAATCTCTTAAAAGTTCCATCGATATCTTAGCAAGTCTAGCTTCAGTATAACGACTAGCAGCAGCACCATCACCATCAATAGATCCAAAATTACCATGTCCATCAACAAGAGTATGTCGATAAGTAAAATCTTGTGCCATTCTTACCATAGATTCATAAATAGCAGAATCACCATGTGGATGATAATGACCCATAACAGCACCAACAGCATTAGCAGATTTCTGATATTTCTTATCAGGAGTCATACCCTCTTCATATAAAGTATATAAAATTCTTCTATGAACAGGCTTAAGACCATCTCTAACATCAGGAAGAGCTCTTGCAACAATAACACTCATCGAATAATCAAGGAAAGACTTCCTCATTTCACCAACAATATTAACAGCTACTTTTCTATCTCTTTCATGATTATTATCCTCACCCATATCTTCTATATTTAAATTTTTATCTATATTCTTATCTTCCATCATAAACCTCCTATATATCCAAATTCTCTACAAATAGAGCATTATCTTCAATAAACTTTCTTCTAGGTTCAACTTCTTCACCCATAAGTAACTGGAATGTTTCATCAGCAAGAATAGCATCATCCAAAGTAACTTGTTTTAATATTCTCTTATCAATACCCATTGTTGTTTCTCTAAGTTCTTCTGGATTCATCTCTCCTAAACCTTTCATTCTACCAATTTCATACTTCGTATTAAGAGGTAAAGTAGCTAAATATTCATCTCTTTCCGCTTCATCAAGTACATACTTAATATTTTTACCATGTTTAATTGAATATAAAGGAGGCTGAGCAGCATATATATGACCATTCTCTACTAATGGCTTAAAATATCTATAAAATAAAGTAAGTAATAATGTTCTAATATGTGCTCCATCAACATCAGCATCAGTCATAATAATTATCTTATAATATCTTAACTTAGATATATCAAATTCTTCACCAATACCAGTGCCTAAAGCCGTAATCATGGTTCTAATCTCTTCATTAGCAAGAATTCTATCTAATCTAGCCTTCTCTACATTAAGTATTTTACCTCTAATAGGAAGAATAGCCTGCGTAATAGGATCTCTTCCCATCTTAGCACTACCAGCGGCAGAATCCCCCTCTACAATAAACATTTCTGATATAGTAGCATCTTTAGAAGAACAATCAGTAAGTTTACCCCAATAATTAGTAATTTCAAGTCCACCTTTTCTTCTAGTTAACTCTCTAGCTCTTCTAGCAGCTACTCTAGCCCTAGCAGCAGTCATTGACTTTTCTATTATAATTTTAGCATCATTAGGATGTTCCATTAAAAATCTCTCAAATGCCTTAGCAAATATACTAGCAGCTACTTTTCTAACTTCACTATTACCAAGTTTAGTCTTAGTTTGTCCCTCAAATTGAGGTTCAGGTACTTTAGCAGATATAATCATTGTTATACCTTCTCTAACATCATCACCGCTAAGAGGTTCATCATTATCTTTAAGTATTTTATTTGCTTTAGCATAATTATTAATAATTCTAGTTAGTGCAAGTTTAACACCATCTTCATGAGTACCACCTTCAGGAGTAATAATATTATTAACAAAAGAGTAAACAGTAGCATTATATCCATCATTATATTGAAGAGCAACTTCTATTGAAATATCATTTTCCATTCCTTCAACATATACAATATCTTCATGGATAGGAGTCTTATTTTTATTTACATAAGCAACAAACTCTTTAATACCACCTTCATAAACAAAAGTATCAGATTCTCCTGTTCTATCATCCATAAGAATAATTCTAAGTCCTTTATTTAAGAAAGCAAGTTCCCTAGTTCTAGTTTTTAATGTTTCGTAATTAAAAGTAGTAGTCTCTCTAAATATTTCATCATCAGGCATAAAAGTTACTGTCGTACCAGTTCTATCTTCACTACATTCTCCTATTACCTTTAAAGGTTCTACAGTATGTCCACCATTAGCAAACTTAATATAGTGAACTTTTCCCTCTTTATAAACAGTTACTTCTACCCATTTACTAAGAGCATTAACTACAGATGCTCCAACACCATGTAATCCACCAGATACTTTGTAGCCACCACCACCAAATTTACCACCAGCATGTAATACTGTATATACTGTCTCAACTGTAGATAATCCTGTCTTAGGATGTACTTCAACAGGTATACCTCTACCATCATCTTTAACAGTAACAGAACCATCTTTATTAACAATTATTTCAATATCATCACAATATCCTGCTAAAGCCTCATCGATAGCATTATCTACTATTTCCCAAACTAAATGGTGTAATCCTTTCTCACTAGTACTACCTATATACATACCAGGTCTTTTTCTTACTGCTTCAAGTCCTTCTAATACTTGAATATCCGAAGCATCATAATGTTCATTACTATTCATTTTTTATCACCTTCCTGCATCAAATTATTTCCCGGGAAATAATTTTACCATTTTCTATTCTATAAACATTAGCTTTATTTCTCACATTTTTATCAATATTTTCAATATCTGTAGTAGTAACTATTGTTTGAATATCATTATCTAAATATTTAATTACCTTATTTCTCTTATCAATATCTAATTCACTAAATATATCATCCAAAAGTAAAATAGGTGTATCAGATAAAACATCCGTAAATAGTTTAACTTCTGCTAACTTAAGAGCAAGTACAGCACTCCTTATTTGCCCATTTGAACCATATAAAGATAAATTCTTCCCATTCAAATCAAAATAAAAATCATCTCTATTAGGTCCAATAAAAGTAATCTTATACTGAATTTCTCTTGATAAATTACTTTTAAGTTTATCTTTAAACATATCTTTATCTAAATTACTAACATTAGAAGTATATATCATCTTAAGTCCTTCTAACCCTGTAATAGAACTAAATATACCATCTATATATTTATTAACTAAGTCTACATATTTCCTTCTAAAATTATAAATAACTATTGATAAACCAATATATTTATCATTAAGAATATCTAAATAATTCATATCACTCTCTTTATTAATATTAATAATCTTCAAAAATTCATTTCTTTGGCGTAAAACTAAATTATAATTATTTAAATTTGCTAAATAAATCTTATTAATTTGACTAATTTGAATATTAAAGTATTTTCTTCTACAAGATGGACTATCTTTAAATATTCTAATACTATCACTACTAAAAAGAATAACATTCATCTTAGAAATATAGTCACTTAATTTTTTGATCTCTTTTTTATTTATCTTAACAACCTTACCATTCTCATTAATTAATAGTTCAAGTTCATCATAAGAACCATTATAATCAACAATTCCTTTAATCATTGAATATCTACTATTAAAATTAATAAGATTCTTATCATTAATAGATAAAAAAGACTTCGTAACAGCAAGTACATAAATAGATTCTAGTAAATTAGTTTTTCCCTGAGCATTATCTCCTATTATAATATTTAAATTATTATTAAGTTCTAATAAAATATCATCATAATTACGATAATTTTTTAAATAAATTTTTTGTAATTTCAATATAAAGTTATTTTCTTGCCCATATTTTCACCTTTACTAATCTCATGTACCCCTATACATATATAATTATACCATATTTCAATAAAAATTAAAAGAAAAAAAACATATTTTCTATGTATTTTTTCCTTATTTTTCAACGGTTTTTCTCATAATTCCATTTAAGTATTTTTCTATCTTTATACACTTAGTAATTTGATTATCAATCGTAGTATAAGGTACCTTAATATTCATCTCTTTACCATTCTCAAAATATATTTTTGTACCATTACTTTCTTTAACATATCTAGTAATATTATTATAAGCAAGCCATATACATTTCTTAGAACTAGGAGTACATGTAGGAAAGAAAATAATCATATTATAAGAAGATACAATAATAGGAGTCTTAATATAATAATTAAAAATATCAATAACAAATTGCCTCTGAATATTATAAGAATTACCATAAAAATTACACCCATATTTAAGTAATTTAAGACAATCAATACTCAAATAAAAATCCTTATTCTTCTCCATAACATAAGTACCATATCCATTAGAAGTAAAGCACAAAACATCATCAGTAATAATATAATTTCTCATAAAATCCCCCTCTCCACATATAAAAATATGTACCATGTATTAAAGCATATAATCATGTCGAATTTTATCAAAATATGTCGTAAATTATCAAAAATTTTCCTTTTCTTAACATTTCTATCATCAAAATTACTGTTTTATCACAAAAAAAATAGATAAAAGAATCAAATCTCTTATCTATTAAACAAATATAAATCAAAATTAGCAAGTCTTAATAGGTAAAACAAGTTGTACCAAAGAATCATCTTCATTACTCTTAATAACAATAGGAGAACTATCATTATTCATACATAAAACAATCTTTTCTTTATTAAAACTCTTAATAGCATCTAACATAAACTTAGAACTAAACGAAATTTCAATATTCTTATCATTTTCTACATTGATTTTTTCCTCTACTTTACCAATTTCTGGACTATTTGAAGAAATCATAAGTTCATTACCTTTTAAAGATAACTTAATAGTATTCTTTTCTCTATCAGAAGTAAGTAAACTAGCTCTATCAATCATATTATATAAATCATTAAAAGAGCATTCAAGTAATATATTAAAATTCTTAGGAATAATATCACTAGTAGTAGGATAAGTACCAGAAAGTAATCTAGATAAAAATACAATATTACCATATTTAAATAAAACTTTATTACTAAATAAATGTAATTCTAAAGATTCTTCATCATTATCAAGCATTTTAGTAAGTTCTACTAAGTTCTTACCAGGAATAACAATATTAATATCACTTTCATCAACTTTATCAATAGCTACTAATTTTCTAGCAAGTCTATATGAATCAGTAGCAATAACATCTAATTCTCCATTATTAATTCTAAAATTAATACCTGTAAGAAGTGGTCTAGTTTCACTTTGTGAAATAGCAAATACTGTTTGATTAATAATATCCTTAAATACTCCATTGTTAATAACAATAGGCTCCTTAGTTTCATCTAAATCTAAATTAGGAAATTCATTAGGATTAATACCATTCAAATTAAATTCTGTATTATCTGTACTAACAATCATCTTATATCCATCAATAACTTCAATAGATATATCTGTATTAGGAAGTTTTCTTATTATCTCAACAATATATTTACCTCCTATTACTATACTACCTGTTTCTTCTAAACTTGTTAACTTATTCTTTGGTATAAAAGATCTAATAGAAACATCAGTATCACTTGCATATAAATATAATCCATCATCCTTTAAATCAAACTTAATACCTGTTAATATAGGAATTAAGTTTTTAGTAGATATTGCTCTTGCTGTATTATTCAAACTTTCTAATAATATTTCTTTCTTTACGACTAATTTCATTTTTATCATCCTCTTTCTTTTATTATTTATTATATTATTATTATTATGCTGTGGATATTGTGGAAAACTCACATATATCCTTGTTTTATATACCTTTACTTATCCACAATACTTGTTGATAACTTTAAACTTATCCACTATCAACAACTATATTCTCTTTTTTAACTCCTCAATTACTGTTTGTAACTGATAATTTGTCTCCAAATCTTTCTCTATTTTTTGATATGCACTTATTATAGTTGAGTGATCTCTACCTCCAAAGTAAGTTCCCATTTTTGGATACGATTCATTTGTCATTATTCTACACAAGTATATAGCTATTTGCCGCTGATAATTTATATCTTTACTCCTTTTTTTACCTTTTAAATCTTCAATATCTATCTTAAAGTACTCACAGACAATCCTTTGAATCCTATGAATATCATTTTTATATACACTACGTTCACTAATTTTATCTTTTAAAGCTTCAATAGCAATATCCAAAGTAACAATTCCATGATTCATCATCAGCGCATAAGCAAAAACCCTTGTAATCGCTCCTTCTAACTGTCTAACATCAGAATCATTAATATTAGCGATATATTCAATAACTTCAATTGGAATATCTTCCGCTGCTTCCTGATGTGCTATCTTCCTTTTAATAATATCTACTCTCAGTCCAAAATCAGGTGGAGTAATATTAGCAGTAAGACCCCAATTAAATCTTGTAATAAGCCTATTTTCTAACATCTTCAAATCATCAACAGACCTGTCGGAAGCTATAATAATTTGTTTATTTGAGTCATGTAACTGATTAAAAGTATGAAAAAATTCTTCTTGCCCCTTAGTAGCGGATCCCAAAAATTGAATATCATCAATAATTAAAACGTCAATATTTCTATACTTATTCTTAAAAGAATCAATCTTATCAAAAGTATTCTTCTCATTATTTCTAACCGCCGCTATATAATCATTAACAAACTGTTCACTTGACACATACAAAACCTTTTTATTAGTATTTTGAATAATATAATTACCAATAGCATGCATTAAATGTGTTTTACCAAGTCCACTTTTACCATATAAAAATAAAGGATTATATGCTTTACCAGGTTTTTCCGCCACCGCTCTAGCAGCAGTAAAAGCAAACCTATTTGAGTTACCTACAATAAAACTATCAAAAGTATATTCGCTATTTAGATTAGCGGAAGCACTAGTTTGATGTGGAACTCCCATATTTTCATTAGAAGTACCAATAATAACCTCTTCATTATTATCACTAATTTCATTAATTTCGTTTTCTAAAATAAATTTAAAATTAAAATTTGTTCCCGTAATAGAATTAAAAGTTTCTTCAATATCATCAATATAATTTTCTTCTAAATGTTTTTTATGTAAAGCTAAAGGAACAATAACAGTGGCAGTACCACCATCTAACTTATATAATTTAGTATCCTTAAACCAAGTATCATAAGATAAAGGAGTAATACGTTCTTTAATTTTATCAAGAAATTCATTCCATAAATTATCCGTATTCATATCAAAACCTCCTTAATCAAATCTGCCATTAATCTTATTATATCTCAAAAAAAAATTTTGTCTAGATATTTTTTTTAATTAACAGGTAAAATAACAAGTTATCCACAACTTATCAACAATATAATACCATATAAAATAAGACTTTAAAAGACTTTTCCACAATTTTTGTCAATTTTTGTTGTCAACAGTCAACAGGTTTACTTTTCCACAACCATGTGGATATTGTGGATAAATAAAAAAAGCCTTGATTTATAAGGCTTTATTTTAGTTACTTTTCCACTGTATCATCCACTTGTCAAATATTTTAGCATTTGTACTCTGTGGTTCTGGATTAGGAAGTTGCATTTTTACAATAAGTGGAATCTTCATCATCTTACCAAATGCAACACAAGTACCAGATTGAAGTGATTTTTGTTTTTCAATAACATCACTACTAATATTAGGAACCATCTTTTCAATATACTCCAAATCACTAGGATGGTTAATTTTAAATATTAAGAAATTACTACACTGTGATAAAACAGTTTCAGATAGTTCAGTAGGTCTTTGAGTAATTAAGTCAAGACATATACCAAATTTTCTACCTTCCTTAGCAATTCTTTCAAATATATTATATCCAAGAATATTAATATCATTATCCTTCTGAACATATCTATGAGCCTCCTCTAGCATAAGATGCATTGGCATACTACCTCTAGTAGGAAGTTTTTTAGCAAAGTTAAAAATAATTCTTGCATATACCTTAACAAGAGCTTTAGCAAATCTATCATCTATATTTTCTAATACAAAATTAATAATTTGTGCTCTCTTATTATTACCAACTAATATTAAATCAGATATAAATTCATTTACAGTAATAAACTTATCACATTCAAAATACTTTCTCATAGAACTATTAGCAATAGTATGTAATTTAACTTTTAAAGCCGTAGCTTCAGCATAAGATTTCTCATTAAGAAGAAGTCCTTCAGATATTAATGTAAAGTTAAGAGCTACTTCTAAATCGTCAATTGTAAAGAAAGTAGGTACATAATCTTCATTCCACTTAGTCTCATTATCTACAAACTTTTTAATATATTCAGTAATAAGAATTCTTTCTACAAATTGTCCCTGACTATCAATTTCAAAACATTTTCTAAAGGTTCTAGTATAACCAACACCAGGTACTTCAACATCTAAGTTAAGTTCAGGTGTATGACAATCAGTTAAAATAGAAAATATTTGGTCTCTAATTCTAGCAGATACTTGATTAGAATACATAACTGATACAATAGCGGATGCAATTAAATGGTTTTTATATCTATTAGATTCCTCATCATTTTTAGCAAATAAAGAAACATAAGCAAGCATCTTTTCAATAATCATAATTTGTGAATAATCAGTTACATCAAGTATATTAGCATAATCATCAACAGAAAGTAACCATAAAGGTAATTTAAGAATATTAACTCCCTTATCAGTATCAGTACTAAACATCTTGTAATTAAAATTATAATTATAACTAGAAATACTACTAAAAGCACTATCATATTCATCAGTATTATTAAATATAAAAAGAATACTATTAAAAGGAATATAATTAGGCATAGTAAATAAATTTTGTACTAATCTAGCAACACCATAAGTTTTACCAGAACCAGTATTACCAAAAATAGCACTATGATTGCTCCACATATCATCAATATTAATTTTAATAGGGCTATCGTTATACAAAGGAGAAAGTCCTAGCATCATTGCAGTATTGTCATTATACCCAGTGAGTTCTGCTAATTCATCAGCATTAATAATTCTAATTTTAGAATTAATACTAGGTTTTCTAATAATACCATCATAAAATTTACTTCCATGAAATTCTCCTAAAAAACTAATTTTAGCCTCTCCGTTCATAATTTCTTCTACTTCACCTAATATTTTTTTATTATTTTCTTCGAAAACAACATTTAAGTTAAGTAAATCATCAGTAATAACATTATCAATTTTAACAATAGCATAATTTTTACTAATAGCAATAATTTCTTTAAACATAATCGCCCTTCTTTCTATTCTAAGTAAATTATACCAAATAAATATCAAAAAATAAATAACTTTTTAATAATTTTTTAGAGTAGTTCGCACTTTGTTGCTCACTATTTTTAAAGCCTCAAGTCTTTAAAAAATAATTTTAAGCCAAAATTGTCTTAAAATTAATATTTTTCTTCAAATATTTACAAAATATTAAATATATAGTATAATTTCATTAGTGGTGATTTCTGTGAAAAAAGAAGTAAAACAAAAAAAGAATAAAAAAAATATAAATAAAAATAAAAAAACAAAATATGAAGAAATAAAAAATACAGGAAAAATAGAGCACAAAACTTTGGGAGAAGGTGTAGTTAAAAGGATTTCAGGGGATACAATTGAAGTTGAATTTGAAAATAGAACAAGCAAAATGAAACTGAAATTTTTAATGGAAAAGGATTTACTACGATAAATAAAGGGATATTATTTAAAAATTGTCACAAAAATATTAAGAAATATCAAAAAAATCTGTGCAAAATTTAACCTTGCAAGATTCGACAATAAGTGATAAAACATAAAAAGACAAACAAATAACAAGTTGCGTTGAAAGGGATACATTGCAAAGAGTAGCTTGATTACAGAGAACCGAGGTAGCTGAGAATCGGAAGAAAAGCCTTATTGTAACATCACCCTGGAGCATCTCTCCTAAAGCTTTTAGTTAGTAGGCAGGGACGTGTTCTTCACGTTACAGAAGAAACTGTTTATTTAGACAGTGTTAAGTGGTGATAATTAGCAATAGTTATCTCAAACAAAGTGGTACCACGGAAATGATTTATCCGCCTTTGTTGTCCTAGGACAACAAAGGCGTTTTTATTTTTTTATTACAGTGTTGCAATAGGTAAATGCACCTGTGCTTGCACAAAGGTGCATTTACCTATTGACAACACGCCCCACAAATGAGCATAAAAGCACGACGAAGTCGGGCGATATGCGAATGTGTGGGTTGGATTGCGGGAGTGCGAAGTACGTAGCAATCCAAATAATAAAAAAATATAGTATAAGCAAGCAAATTGCTAGGATTGCGGGAGTGCGAAGCACGTAGCAATCCAAGGTAATAAAAAATAATGTAAGTATGTTATTTGGATTGCGGGAGTGCGAAGCACGTAGCAATCCAAGTAATAAAAAATATTAGATTGCACAAAGCAATCCAAGTAATAAAAAATATTAGATTGCACAAAGCAATCTAAATAATAAGAAATA
>OGZK01003278.1_pt1 | contig 12916 bp, 9 predicted proteins | sample 1576791 | NCBI WGS metagenome assembly OGZK01 (sample SAMEA3541556, study PRJEB24748) | human gut metagenome | biome: human gut; feature: human-associated habitat; material: faeces | place: China | collected 2012
CCTTCTTAAAGTCTGCGCCGATCTTATCTGTAATATAATCTGTCAGCGGATGGTTGCAGTGAAGCAGCCAGCGGCGGAATGTAATACCGTTTGTCTTATTGTTAAACTTCTGCGGATAGAGATCATAGAACGGCTTCAGTTCAGAATTCTTCAGGATCTCCGTATGCAGATATGCCACACCATTTACGCTGGTGCTGTAATGAATGTCAATATGTGCCATATGAACGGTATTATTCTCATCAATAATGGCAACTCTTGGATCAGAATATTTCTCCTTTACCTTTACATCCAGCATCTTAATGATCGGAACAAGCTGCGGTACGACCTTTTCCAGATACCACATCGGCCACTTCTCCAGAGCCTCTGCAAGGATGGTATGGTTGGTATAGGCACACATTCGGGATACAATACCAATCGCATCGTTCATCTCGATTCCACGATTCACTAACAGACGGATCAGCTCCGGAATAACCATAGTCGGATGGGTATCATTGATCTGAACAACGGCGTAATCCGGCAGATCATAAAGAGTACTTCCCTTTGCCAGTGCCTCATCAATAATAAGCTGTGCGGCATTGCTGACCATAAAATACTGCTGATAAATACGCAGCAGCTGCCCCTGTACATCGCTGTCGTCCGGATAAAGGAATAAGGTGAGATTCTTTGTGATCTCATCCTTGTCAAACCAGATTCCGTCTCCCTGAACAATAGAATCATCCACACTGTCCAGATCAAACAGCTTGAGGGTGTTCACCTTATTATCATAGCCTGTAACATCGATTTCATACATAACAGACTGGACTGTCTTATTATGAAAAATAACAGGATATCCTACATCTGTCCGGCGAAGCCAGCTCTGATCCTGAATCCATGGATTTGGTGTTTCCTTCTGCATATTCTGCTCAAATACCTGTTTAAACAATCCCAGATGGTAGTTCAGTCCCACACCGTCTCCCGGCAGTCCCAGCGTTGCGATGGAATCCAGAAAGCATGCAGCCAGCCGGCCAAGTCCGCCATTTCCCAGTGATGGCTCCGGCTCAATCTCCTCAATATCAGCCATGGTCTTTCCATGCTTTTTCAGTGCTTCATTGACCTGATCATAAAGACCCAGATTGATCAGATTGTTAGATAAAAGCTTTCCGATCAGAAACTCTGCCGATATGTAATAGACTTTTTTCTTTCCCTCAATCCGTCCCTTCTGGTCAATGGCTCTTTTGGTCAGATTCAGCAGATTGTAATAAATCTCCTCATTACTACCGCCTGCTGCAATACTTTCGATCTCCTGTTCAAACATAATCCTCTTACATTCCTTTCTCTGCCCGCAAACCCTGGAGTGCAGGCATAAATTTCCCGGCAAAAATTGCCATGTGCACATTTTCTCTTAATAAACAATATGGTATACCCATCTGTACCGGCCATATTGTCCCACGTACAGATAAGTATACCATACTTTCATTCTACGGTCAAAATTGAAACTATTTATAAAGAGGTCCGTATGCGGCACATGCGCGGTAGTCCTGTCCCTCTTTATCCATACCGAATGCATTCCATGCAGATGGACGGAAGATATCCTCCTCCGGTACGTTATGCATGCATACCGGGATTCTCAAAATGGATGCCAGCGTGATCAGATCTGCACCGATATGACCATAGCTGATGGCACCGTGATTTGCCCCCCAGTTGTTCATCACATCGTATGCCGTCTTGAATGCACCCTCACCGGTAACACGCGGAGCAAACCATGTACAAGGCCATGTATAGTCGGTACGCTTCCAGATCTTGTCAGATATCTCATCCGGCAGATTGATAGTATAACCTTCGCAGATCTGCAGAACCGGTCCTAAGCCCTTGACCAGATTCAGACGGATCATGGTTGCAGGCATTTCTGCTCTGGTAAGATATCTGGAAGAGAATCCACCACCACGGAAGTATCCGTTATCAGCAGCACACCACTCGGTCGCCTCCAGACATGCCTTCTGATCCGCTTCTGTCATCTCCCAGAATGGCTTGATCACGCCATTGCCGTTCTCGTCCTTCACCTCTCCACAAGCATCCAGACAAGCTGCTCCGGAATTGATCAGATGCAGGAAACCGCCTGCTTCTTTTGCGATACCTTCCAGCTCATAACCGGTAGCTTTCTTGACAGCATCCGGACTCCAGTATGTACGAACATCCGCAAAGATCTGTGCACGACCGGTAAGAAGCTTCATAAACAGCATACCAAGACCATTCAGAGTATCATTCTCTGTTGCCAGAATGTATGGTTCTCTTGCACCGTTCCAGTCAAAGGAAGAATTGCAGAGTGCCTCTGCGAAATCTCCGTTCGGATAGAAATCCGTCCACTGTCTCTGTCCCTGGAAACCGGCAGCGATGGCATTGTGTCCAACCGCCTCCTCTTCTCTGCCTTCCGGAAGATTTTTATTTCCATTCATCAGATCCTTGATGATACACATCATTTTTACAACGAACTCCCAGTCACGCTGCTTCTGCTCGTCGTTTCTCTTTACGAAATCCGGATTCTTGTCCCATCCTTCCCTGCAGTGGGACTCAGTCCATGACAGTGCTCTCTCAAACTCCTCGTGATCATAGATTCCCTCTGACATACGACGGATGATCTCTACTTCATCCACAGACTCCACGCGCATACCGAGATATTCCTCGATAAACTCACAGTTCACAATAGAACCGGCAATTCCCATGGTAACGGCACCAATCTGCAGATATGACTTTCCACGCATGGTTGCCGCTGCGATCGCTGCACGGCCAAAACGAAGAAGCTTCCCCTTTACATCCTCCGGAATCTCCTCGGCATCTGCCTCCTGAACATCCTTACCGTAAATACCAAATGCCGGAAGCCCCTTCTGTGCATGAGCTGCAAGTACAGCGGCAAGATATACCGCACCCGGTCTCTCTGTACCATTAAAGCCCCAAACAGCCTTGATAGTATTTTTATCCATATCCATCGTCTCAGAGCCATAACACCAGCATGGAGTTACTGTCAATGTAATATCAACACCTTCTCTGCGGAATTTGTCAGCACAGGCAGCCGCCTCTGCAACACGTCCGATCGTTGTGTCTGCGATCACAACCTTTACCGGCTCTCCATTGGAGTAACGCAGGTTCTCCTCAAAAAGTTTTGCGGCATTTTTTGCCATGCCCATGGTCTGAGCCTCCAGTGACTCACGTACCTTCAACGGTCCTCTTCGTCCATCTATCGTCGGACGAATTCCAATTACAGGATAGTCCCCAATCATTCTGTTTTCTGCCATTCCATCTCCATCCTTTCAAAATAATTTATTGATGATATAAATTTGGCGGTTATTTCCGCCTGCTCTTTTATTGTACAACATTATACAAAAAAATGCACAAACTTTTTTGTAGTTTGTGCATTTTTATTTAATCATTATCAGACCGGTTTCCAAACAGAAGAACGAGACGCAGCAACTGCAGCAAAGTAGAAATGGTTGCAGTTACATATGTCATAGCCGCTGCCCCAAGTACCTTTCTGGCTCCTCTCATCTCCTCATGCCCCAGAATTCCTCTCTGGTCCAGTATCCGCAATGCCCTGCCGGATGCATTAAACTCTACCGGAAGAGTAACCACCTGAAACAACAGGGTCAGGCCAAACAAAATAATACCGATCTGCAGCAGACCCGCTCTTCCCAGGATCAGTCCGAGAATGATCACCGGCCATGAAAGCTTCGATCCCAGATTCACTACCGGTACAATGGCATTGCGCAGACGGATCGGAATATAATTCACCTTATCCTGGATCGCATGGCCACACTCATGAGCTGCCACCCCGGCAGCCGCGATAGACGTAGATCCGTATACGCTGTCCGACAATCGAAGAACCTTGGCTGAAGGATCATAATGATCTGTCAGGTCTCCGCTGATATGCTCGATGCGGATATTGCTTAAGCCTGCTTCCTGCAGGATCTGTGCCGCCACCTGCGCACCTGTCATATTCCGGCTGTTTCTCACACGATTATATTTTTTATATGTGCCGCTGACATTGGCAGATGCGATCATGCAGATCAGCGCACCAATGATCACCAGTACATATGTGGGATCCCAATAATACCCATAACCCATTCCCATTGGCATATGTCATTCCTCCTTATCTCAAACAAAACAATCTGTACATCGAATTTGTGATATACCCTATCATATTCTTCCCCCAAAAACAAGAACCAATTTATAATTCTTTCTTAAAAAAAAATAAATCGCTCCGGCTCTCATTTGCGGATCCAGGCGTATAACCATTTTGAGGGTTTGTCATATTCCGCAAATGAGTAAAAACAATTGTAATCCGTGACCTGCTCTAAGGTCTGGAGTCCAAAGTGTGCAAAGCCTGCTTCCCAGGGCTCACTGAATACCGTTTCTCTTTTGATCTGATAAATATTGAAAATGTTTTTTTCAGATTTCCAGTAGCCCTCTATTTTCTCTTTCCATTCCTGCTCTGTCGTGGATGCTTTTACCATCTGTACCTTCTGCCAGAGCTCCTGTGCATAGCCAGCCTTCGCCACAGTGATCGGTCCCTTATTATAGTCCTGTCTGACATATCTTTCCTGCAGTGCCATTTCTGTCCCGGCAGCATCATTGTTCAGATAATCCACAAGTCCTGCCATAGAAGCATAATACAGCTTTACCGCACTTCTGGAATGTTCTACATCCACGTAATAGATCTTTCCGTCAATCTTTACGACATTCCAGGTATGTCCACTGTTGGATACCCGTCCAAAATGCTCCACACCGGCATAACAGGCCGCCTGTTCATAAAAATACGCAAGATCATAGCAGACACCATGTGCTTTTTTGTTTTTTAATACTGCCCATCCAGGGGTATATTCATTTTCAAAATGTGCATGTCCCTGCACCCACAGATTCACATACCATGCCCTGTCATACTGGTTCATGTCCTTTGTGGCATTCTGGATCTCTGCCGCACAGTATTTATTGGCTTCGATATCCCGGTAAGTATATCGGGTATCTTTGTCTTTGCCGTTTACCGTCAGAGTATATGTAAGCTTCTTTCCTTTGTACTGCATGTTTACCGTCACACCGGTCACATAGTCCTTGTACTGTTTTGTACTTTTCTTCATTTTGTGAAGACGAAAATCCATAAACTCTGTTTCCATACTGTCCCAGTTTTCGGACAGATATGCATTTCCATAAATTGCTTTATTCACAGCCGTGGTAAATGCAGAGGTATTTTTCCACATATTCTTCTGTGATGTTTTTAAAGTCACCTTGACCTTGCGGGTACACTTTTTACTCCCCGCCACCTGCCATGTTTTCTCTACCTTCTGTGCCCATTCTTCTACTGTTTTGTCCGCCGCCGACACTTCCGTCACCCTGCCGGTTCCGGCTGTCAGAACGACTGCCATTACTCCCCAAAGTAATTTGTAACAGCTTTTCTTCTGAAAAAATCTTCCCATAAATAAGCCCCTTATTTCTTTCCCGGTTACAGTTCCATGCCAAAGGAGCATGATCTGCACACCGAATCCTGCCGGCAGTTTAACTACTGCCAGCCCCCGTCGCTTCATTTCCATAGCATCAACAGATGGTGCCTCCTCCCAGCACCACACCATCCTCATAAAATACAACTGCCTGTCCCGGCGTCACCGCACGTACTGGTTCCAGAAAATGCACCGTGACTTCATCATCCCGACAGCGTTCGATCACACATTTCGCTCCGGCATGGGAATATCGGATCTTAGCTGTCACCTCCTGTCCCTCTTCAAAACGATCTGCCGCCATATAATTGATATGGTCTGCCGTAAGTCTGTCCGTAAACACATCCTCCGCCTCTCCGATCACCACTTCTCTCGTCTCCGGACGAATCTGTGTCACAAAAACAGGATGCCCCATCGCCAGATTTAATCCCTTACGCTGTCCCACGGTATAATGCGAGATTCCCTTATGCTGTCCGAGAACCCTGCCATCTGCTGCAACAAAGTTTCCGGGCAGCTCCTTCTCCCCTGTCTCTCTCGCGATAAAACCGGCATAATCCTGATCCGGCACAAAACAGATTTCCTGGCTGTCCGGTTTATTTGCCACCTCTAATCCAATCTTCGCCGCAATCTCCCTCACCTGAGGCTTGGTATAATCGCCTACCGGCATCAGGGTATGTGCAAGCTGGTGCTGGGTCAGATTATAAAGTGCATAGCTTTGATCCTTCTGTGCTGTAACAGACGGTGCTATCGCATATCTTCCGTTCGGACATTGTACGATCCTTGCGTAATGGCCTGTTGCAATATAATCTGCACCAATCTCCATGCTCCGGTGAAGAAGAGATTCCCATTTTACATACCGGTTACAGGCAATGCAGGGATTGGGCGTTCTGCCCAGGCGATATTCTTCCACAAAATAATCAATGACCTTTTCCTGGAATTCATCCCGGAAATTCATTACATAATATGGAATATCCAGCATATGCGCCACTCTCCTGGCATCCTCCACAGCACTCCAGCCACAGCAGCCGCCTTCCTTTTCAATGCTGCACCGGTCCTCCTGCTGCCAGATCTGCATCGTAGCACCAATCACATGATACCCCTGCTCCTTAAGCAGATATGCCGCCACAGAAGAATCCACTCCTCCGGACATTCCCACAACTACTGTTTTGTTCTTATTTCCTGCCATGTCAATAACCATGCCTTTCCCAAACCTGCAGACCAGACCACAGGCATCCTGTCTGTAATTTCCTGTATTCTCGAAAAACCGGACAGTCAAACAACCGTCCGGTTCTTAATTGCGTTTTATACAATTTTAGAAGTGCCTTGCTGCTTTAGAAGCTCTACTCCTCCAAAACCTCCGCTGTGAAAAGCGCTGTTTCTGCGCTTTTCTATGCGAAATCTTATTACTTCTTGACTGCGTATTGTGCAGTCTTAGAAGTAGTTTTCGCATTAGTCCTCATCCGAAATATCAGTCTTCGGCTTTTTCAGTCCTTCAATCGTAATATGATGCTTCTCCGCATAATCCCAAAGAGCAGCGTGGATCGCTTCCTCCGCAAGCAGAGAACAATGCACCTTTACCGGCGGAAGTCCGTCCAATGCTTCCATAACAGCCTTATTGGTTACTTCAAGAGCCTCATAGATTGTTTTGCCCTTTACCAGCTCTGTTGCCATACTGCTGGTTGCTACTGCGGCACCACATCCGAATGTCTTGAACTTGCAGTCCTTTACGATCTTGGTATCCTCATCAATATCCAGATAAATACGCATGATATCACCGCACTTTGCATTTCCTACGGTACCGACACCACTTGCATTTTCAATCTCTCCTACATTTCTCGGATTATTGAAATGATCCATTACTTTTTCGCTATAATTCATTGATAATCTCCCTTTCTTTTGTCTGATCTATAGGGTTTATATTGATTACTGCTCCTTCTGCTGCTTTACAAAATCATCATACAGAGGAGACATACTGCGCAATCTCTCCACAATCTTCTTTGCCTGATCGGCTACAAAATCCATCTCTTCCATCGTATTATCCTCAGAGAGGGTCAGACGAAGAGAACCATGCGCGATCTCGTGCGGCAGACCGATCGCCAGCAATACATGAGACGGATCCAAAGAACCGGATGTGCAGGCAGAACCACTGGAAGCACAAATGCCATTCTGATCCAGAAGAATCAGAAGAGACTCTCCCTCAATGAAACGGAAACAGAAGTTTACATTGTTTGGCAGTCGTTTTACGCGGTCACCATTGAGACGGCAGTAAGGAATCTCCTTTTCCAGTCTCTCGATCAGGTGATCTCTCAGTGCCGTTTCCTTTGCAATCGTCTGGTCCATATTGGCATGAGCAAGCTCGGCTGCCTTTGCCATCCCTACGATACCCGGTACATTGTGAGTACCTGCACGACGGGAACGTTCCTGGGAGCCGCCGTGGATCAGAGGACCAATCTTTACCTTATTGCTCATATACAGGAAACCGATACCCTTTGGTCCATGGAACTTATGACCACTGGCGCTGAGCATGTCGATGTTCATCTCCTGTACGTTAATCGGTACATGTGCATATGCCTGAACAGCATCTGTGTGGAACAATACCCCATGCTCATGGGCAACCTTTCCAATCTCTGCGATCGGCTCGATCGTACCGATCTCATTATTTGCAAACATAATACTGATCAGGATCGTATCGGGACGGATTGCTTTCTCAACCTCCTCCGGTGTTACGAGACCATTTTCATCCACATCAAGATATGTGACCTCATAACCGTGCTTTTCCAGATACTCGCAGGTATGCAGGATCGCATGATGCTCGATCTTGGATGTAATGATATGTTTTCCTTTGGACTGATATGCCTCGGCAACGCCTTTCAGCACCCAGTTGTCCGACTCACTGCCGCCACCGGTAAAATAAATCTCTGTGGCTGCTGCCCCCAGAGAATCCGCAATCACCTTTCTGGCATCTTCCATCGCTTTTTTGGCCTCTCCGGCAAAGCTGTACACACTGGAAGGATTGCTGTAATTCTCCAGATAATATGGTTTCATCGCCTCAAACACTTCCGGTTTGACCGATGTTGTTGCTGCATTATCTAAATAAATCAATTTGCTCATAGTGAATACCACTGCCTTTCTGTGTCTGTCCCGGTTTAAGGACAGATATGTATTTAAAATATAGATGAGTCCATATTTCCTACTAATTCTATGGGCTGTCTGTAATTATACTCATTTCGCAGTTATTGTCAACCGCTGTCAGTTTCATTTACGGATATTACCGGGAACGCACGACCCCTTTTGCTCCAATCTTCGCATTTACTGAAATTCCATTGACGTAATTGACAAATTTTCTCACTTTGCTTTTTCCTGTCAGAAGATGAGTTTCCCTTCCTGACTGCAGACATGGCAGCATCCTCGCCTCAACAGATCCATTCTTCCGGATCGTCAGCAGAAGCAGTGTGGTATATAAGGTCTTTTCATTAAACCAATAGTTTCCCAGACTGTAAAAGATCGGCTTCCCTTTATAATAACCCACTCCCTGCAGACAATGAGTATGAGCACCGACCACTACGTCCGCCCCGGCATTGATATAATCCTTCGCCTGGCTTGTCTGTGCTGATTCCAGCTTCGTGCTGTATTCAGTACCCCAATGCACAAATGCAATAACGACATCTGCTTTTTTCTTTGCCTTGCGTATTGCACGGACATACTGCGTATCATCGTAAGTCCGGAAGACTCCCGGAGAATGTTTCCCTGCTGCCGGTGTGAGAATATACTTCTCTGCTCTTGTGGCAGCGATCACAGCAATGGTTTTCCCTTTGCTCTGAAAATAGACCGGCTTTTTGGCCTCTTTGATATCTTTCCCGCCGCCGGTATATTTTATTCCATTGTTTTCCAGAGCAGATAATGTATCCAGAAACGCCCTCTCCCCATAATCATAAACATGATTGTTGGCAAGAGATACCGCATCAACTCCCAGCTGCCGTAACAGCTTCACATTCCTGCGGGGCGCCCGGAAGGTATATGCCTTCCCCTTCATCGCCTTACCACGGTTGCTGATGGAAAACTCATTATTCAGCACCATATAATCGCAGCTTCTCATCTTCCTGATCAGCCGCGGGTCAATACAGCCCTGAATGCCTTTGCCCTTCTGGCGCATATGCTTCATCACTGTCCAGGTTTCATCCAGATTGATATCCCCGGCAAAACCAAGGGTAATATCACCGTTCTCTGTCTGAGAAGCTTCCCCCGGAGTCCCGGTATCTTCCTCCGTTGTAGTAAGACCGGAGTCTTTCGTATCCTCCTCGGTGGTATCCAGCTCCGGATCCTCCTTCGAGGTATCCTCATCCGAAGCTTTGCCTGCCGTTTCCTCTGTTACAGTCTGTCCATCAGAGGAATCTCCTAACTTCTGCGAATCCTCCTGTTTCTCATCCTGCGTATCCTCCTCTGCGTCACCCTGAGTCCGCACATCCCCTTCCGAAGATGAGCTGCTTCCCTCATAGGGTTCTGATATCTTGGCCGGCTCCTTCTGCTCCGGCTTCGGATGATTCGTCCGGTAAAAATCCACAATGATCCATAATGCAAGCAATATTACAACGGCGATCACAACGCCTCTTCCTTTGCCATGCATCCAATCCCGTATCTTTCCCATATTTTATCCTTCCGTTATTTACGTTAAGTTCTTGATCACTACACCATATTTCGGAGGACAATTTAAGCGAAGAATTCCATTTTCCACACTATACATCGCTGTCTCCAGAGAAAAGCCCTCCGGACTGGTATTGATCAGACGCGCCATACGGGTTGCCTCCGTCAGACCAAGGCGCCACACCGGCAGTTCGACAGATACCGGCTGATCTCCGCTGTTGATGGCGATCACAAATTTGTCCTGCTCATTAAATCTGCCGTAGCTGATAAACTGATACTGACCATGCAAAAACATGATCGATCCTGTCTTCATTGCCTGATAATCTTTATGAACACGAATGATCTCCTTATGGAAATCAATCAGATCCTGATCTTCTCTGCCCCATGGATATGCACGACGGTTATCCGGATCGGTCCAGCCACAGAGTCCTGCCTCATCTCCATAGTAGATTGTCGGTGCTCCCGGCCATGTCATCTGGATCATAACCGCCAGCCGCATAATCGCCTTGTCAACACCCTCGTTAGCCGCCTCCGGTCCCAGATATGCGGTTCTTCCCACCTTCCGGTTCGTTCTGGTAAGGAAACGGGAATGATCGTGGTTGGACAGCTCATTCATCGCTACCTGCAGGGACTGTGTATGGAAACGTGTCATAAAATGACGCATAGATCCAAAGAAAGAATCCGGATTACCAAGCTGATCCTGACGATACTCATCACTGTGCTTCTCCACGCCTGTCAGAAACCAGGTCAATGGCTCCATAAAGGCATCGTAGTTCATGACCGTATCCCACTCATCACCCTTGAGCCACTCCGTCGGATCTCCATAATGCTCCGCAAGGATCAGCGCGTTTGGATTGGCCTCCTTGACATTGCGGCGGAACTCCTTCCAGAAGTAATGATTATATTCTCCGGACTGTCCCAGATCGGCAGCCACGTCAAGTCTCCATCCATCCACATTATACGGCGGAGAAACCCATTTACGCCCCACATGCATAATATAATCGAACAGCGCCGGGGATTCCTCATAGTTCAGCTTTGGCAGCGTATCATGTCCCCACCAGCCATCGTAATGGGGATTATACGGCCACTGATGCTCCCGGAATTTAAAGAAAGTATTGTAAGGACTGTCCTCAGACACATATGCTCCTTTTTCATAGCCTTCTGCGTTTTCATAAATACACTCTCTGTCCAGCCATTTATTGAAGGAACCACAGTGATTAAACACACCATCCAGAATGACCTTCATACCCCTGCGATGAACCTCTTCCACAAACTCGGCAAAAAGCCGGTTACTTGCTTCCAGATTTTCCTTATCCGTTACACGGCAGATATAACGGGATGCAGCTTTATTCGGATAATCGGGATCCGACTTCCAGTTTCCCTGCTCATCCTTCTGTAAAAGCTCTCCCTCATCCTTGACGATCCGGCCAAAATGAGGATCAACATAGTCATAATCCTGAATATCATACTTATGGTTCGACGGAGATACAAAAATCGGATTGAGATAAATAACCTCTACGCCCAGATCCTGCAGATAATCTAACTTCTGCATCACTCCGGCGATATCGCCTCCATAAAACTCCCGGACGCCCATTGCTGCGGGATATTTATTCCAGTCTGTCACTTTGCTGGTGCCTTCACCGATATAAATATACTCATTGTCCTCTACATCGTTGCTGCGGTCTCCATTATAAAAACGATCCACATAGATCTGATAAAATATGGCTCCCTTTGCCCAGTCCGGTGTGTGAAAACCCGGTGTCATAGTAAAATTGTAGTACTCCTCTACGGAATTGCACAACCCCACATTGTTATAATAGCATACCATCTGCCCGCAGTGAATCTCAAAGTAATAGAAAACCTGCTCCGTGCCAAGCTGTACAAATGTCTCGTAGTAGTCAAACAGGCGGTCATTATAAAGCTTCTCCATCTCAATGCGCTCATCATTAAATACCAGAATGACAGCATCCAGATTCTCTCTGGCGCATCTGAGCCTCAGCCTCACCCGGTCATAAGGATCCGGTTCGGACGGACAACGGTAAAATTCTGTTCCATCCGAAAATAACGCCTGCGGATTGAATATCGTTGTCAGATTATCCAGATACAGCTGCGTCTTCATCTGCTTTGACATCTTATAAAACTGCACATTTAAGTCCATGACCTGCCTCCATTACCATATATCTTCTTTTTCATTTTTTCATTAAAACACTATCTTTATCATTTTACATCATTTCAGGGCTTTTCACAAGTTTTTTAAAAGGGACTGTCGCAATTCGTGTGACAGCCCCTTTCTTATTTTGTAATTCTTTTCTATTGCCCGGAAAATGATTACTTTGTAATCGTTGCCCCGTCGCTGATCCCCTTTTTCTTGAATAATTTACGGTATGCTTTCACCTTACTCTCAGGTACTTTCACAACTACTCCGGAAGATATTCCCGAGAATGCGTTTCTTCCTACTGTACTCTCTGTAAGCTTTGTCGTTTTAATGGTCACTTTCTTCAGCTTCTTGCATCCACTAAATACGCGGTTTCCAATCTTTTTGACATTTTTTCCTATGATCACTTTCGTAATCCCGGCACGATTTCTGCAGGCGGATGCCCCCACAGATGTAACTTTGTATGTTACCCCTTTAATCGTTACCTGAGCCGGGATAGTAATGGTCCCCTTTGCTCCCTTCGCCGCTGCTGAATACTCCACGGTCGGGGAACCTGTTTTATCGCTTGTCACCTTATAGATTGCGCCTTTACTGCCAGTAAGCTTTTTTCCCTTTTTGGCCGGCTTGACCACCGGCTTCTTTGTCGGCTTTGGAATTGCAG
>OGZK01003296.1_pt1 | contig 12878 bp, 10 predicted proteins | sample 1576791 | NCBI WGS metagenome assembly OGZK01 (sample SAMEA3541556, study PRJEB24748) | human gut metagenome | biome: human gut; feature: human-associated habitat; material: faeces | place: China | collected 2012
AATCTGGACAAGCGCAGGGAAGAGATAACAAACTCCATCACCGAGCAGGGCAAGATGACCCCTGAGCTGGCAGAGGCTATCTCCAATGCGGCGGCTCTGGTTGAGCTGGAGGACATTTACCGCCCCTACAAGCAGAAGCGCCGCACAAGGGCTTCCATTGCAAAGGAAAAGGGTCTGGAGCCTTTGGCGGAGCTTATCATGGCTCAGAACACAAAGGCCGAACCCTCTGCCGAAGCTGAGAAATACATCAGCGAGGAAAAGGGCGTATCATCTGCCGACGATGCTATTGCAGGTGCCTGCGACATTATTGCGGAAACAGTTTCAGATGACGCTGACCTGAGAAAGCGCCTGAGAACACTTTTCAACGTCCGTGGCTCAGTTTCCGTATCAGGCAGCGAGGAAAAAGACCCTGAAGGCACTTACAGGAATTACTACGAATACTCCGAGCCTGTGAGCAAGATAGCAGGTCACAGAGTGCTTGCCATTGACCGTGGCGAGCGTGAGGAAAAGCTGAAAGTCAGCATCGTGCTCCCTGAAGGCGACGCTGAAAGAATTATCCTCGGCACATATGTAAAGAACGGCAGCCCATGCGGAAAGCTTGTGGAGGCTGCCTGCCTTGACAGCCTGAAACGTCTGATATACCCCTCCGTTGAGCGTGAGATACGTGCGGAGCTTACCGACAAGGCAAGCGAATCAGCTATAAAGGTGTTTTCATCAAACCTCCGTCAGCTCCTTATGCAGCCTCCAGTAAAGGGCGAGATAGCACTGGGCGTTGACCCCGGTTTCAGGACAGGCTGCAAGCTGGCTGTAGTTGACAGCACGGGCAAGGTGCTTGACACAGGCGTGGCATATATCACCACAAATGAAAAGTTCAAAGTGGAGCAGGGCAAGAAGAAGATCACGGAGCTTATAAACAAGTACAACGTTTCCGTTATCGCCATCGGCAACGGCACGGCTTCGAGAGAGTCCGAGCAGATAGTTTCCGAGATAATCAAGGGGCTTGACCGCAAGGTTTCCTACATGGTGGTATCCGAGGCGGGAGCTTCCGTTTACTCCGCATCAAAACTGGCAGCGGAGGAATTTCCAGATTACGATGTATCGCTGAGAAGTGCGGTCTCCATTGCAAGGCGCTTGCAGGATCCTCTGGCGGAGCTTGTAAAGATAGACCCCAAATCCATCGGCGTTGGTCAGTATCAGCACGATATGCCCAAGGCACGGCTTGATGAAGCGCTGGGCGGCGTTGTGGAGGATTGCGTTAACTCCGTAGGCGTTGACCTGAACACAGCTTCACGCTCACTTATGACCTACATTTCGGGCATAAACGCTACAGTTGCAAAAAACATAGTCACATACCGTGAGGAAAACGGCGAGTTCACCGACCGCAAGCAGCTGATGAAAGTCCCAAAACTCGGTGCAAAGGCATTTGAGCAGTGCGCAGGCTTCCTGCGGGTAATGGGCGGCAAAAATCCTCTGGACAACACCTCCGTTCACCCCGAAAGCTACGGTGCGGCAAAGAAGCTGCTTGAAATATGCGGCTTTACTCTGGCTGACATCGGCAGCGAGAAAATGAATACCGTTGCAGAGGCTGCCCGGAAGCAGGGTCTTGACAAGATATCCGAGGAAATAGGCATAGGCGTGCCTACTCTCCGTGATATCATCAAGGAGCTGGCAAAGCCGGGACGTGACCCCCGTGACGAGCTTCCCCCTCCCCTGCTGAGAAGCGGCGATGTTATGGAGCTTAAAGACCTGAAACCAGGCATGGAGCTTATGGGCACGGTGCGAAACGTTATCGACTTCGGCTGCTTTGTTGACTGCGGCGTTCATGAGGACGGTCTCGTTCACATCTCCCAGATATGCAACAGATTTATCAAGCACCCTCTTGAAGCGGTAAAGGTCGGCGATGTGGTAAAGGTATGGGTACTGGACGTTGACCTGAAAAGAAAGCGTCTCTCCCTGACCATGCGCCCCGACAGAGCGCCCAAATCCATAAACTGAGCAACTGAAATCAAGCAAAATACAGCTTTCTCCGATATAATAAGATTACAGCAGCTGTAAAAAAGTCACAGGAATGAAGGGCGGTAAAATGTACGAGTGGCATAAAAATATGCAGACCATTGTTGATGAAATAGACATCTGCATAAAAAACAAGGACGATGAAGCCCTGACACTGAAACATCTGGCAGACAGGCTTGGGTATTCGGAATTTTACTTTTCAAGGAAATTCAGTGAAATATCGGGCATGAAGTTCAAGGATTATCTGCGGTACAGGAAGCTTGCTTTTTCGCTCATCGACCTGCGTAACACTGACTGCGGCATACTTGAAATTGCGCTGAACTACGGCTTTTCCTCTCATGAGGCGTTCACCCGTGCTTTTAGGGAAGCCTACGGCATCACGCCCAGTCAGTACCGCAGAAAGCCTGTTCCCGTTGTGCTGCGTACAATTATCCGCCCATTTGACTGCTATCTTACAGAAAACGGAGGAAATGATATGCCATATTCAGACGGAACGGTAAAGACCTATTTTGTAACTATCCCCGCACACAAATTCCTGCATATCAGGAACTACGAAAGCATCGGCTACTGGGATTTCTGGCAGAAGCAGAGCCTTATCAAGGGTCAGGACTTCGATACGATATGTGGCCTGCTGAACAGCATAAAGGGCAAGCTTGACGATGTGGGCGGCGACGAAGACAACAGCGGAAGCGGTCAGCTCATGGCATTCCTGAACACCCCTGAGGGCAGGATATGCAGCTGGGGCATTCCCCTTGCGGAATGCTACGGCGTGCGTCTGCCTGCGGATTATAACGGCCCTGTGCCCGAGCAGATGATACTTTCGGATATTCCTGAGGGAGAGTACATAGTTTTCGAGCACGGTCCCTTTGATTTTGAGACGGAAAATGCCATTGTAGAGCAGCACATCGAAAAAGCTATGAAAGAGTTTGACTACCGATCCACGGGCTACTGTCTTGACGCGGCTCCCGGCAGGATATTCTACTTCTATCACGACTGCAAGCGCTTCTGGAAATATGTAAGACCTGTCAGAAAGGCATAATAACAGCCCCGAAAGTCAATGGCTTTCGGGGCTGTTATTATATACCGCACACTGTAAACACGCTGTTATTTTCAAAGCACCCGCTGACCCATGGTGAAAGCTCGAGCATCACCTCTTCCCACTGCAACGAAGCCTGCGACAGCTCTTTCAGCTTTTCCCATTCGGTCATGTTAACTTCAGTAAGACCGTAATAAGCAAAATCGGGCAGTGCTTTCATGAAAAGCTCCGTCAGACCGAGACTGTCCCACAGGTCAGCATGGATACAAAGTGAGTCATCAAGCCATGGTTTGTTTTGATAATGCCCTTTCATAAACTGAAAGTACAGCGAGCTGTGTGAATTTTTTCTCTCACGTTCACTTATAAAATATCTCATATCATCACCGTATAAAAAAGGTCATCTCACTATGCTCGGAGATGACCTTTGCTGTTTTTATATCAAAGATTGATGAAGTAATCTATAAGAGAGGGACCCTTTTCGATGAAAAGTCCTGTTTCCTTTGCAGACTCCTCGTTGAAAGAGGCTACGCCCTTTACAGGTGCGCTCTTCTTGTAGATGAGGAAAGGAACGGGGTCGGAAACGTGAGTTCTCAGAGCAAGAGGTGTGGGGTGATCGGGAAGAATCATTATCTTGTAATCGTCATACTTCTTGTCAAGCTCGGGGAGCATATAGCCCAGAACGTCCTTGTCGATTATTTCAAGGGACTTTACCTTGTTCTCGATCTCGTGTCTGTGACCGCACTCATCGGGAGCTTCCATGTGAACATAAACAAAATCACTGCCGTTTGCAAGAGCGTCAAGAGCTGCCTGAGCCTTGCCCTTGAAGTTGGTGTCTATGTAGCCTGTTGCGCCCTCGACCTCGGCAATATCCATGCCGCCGAACTTTGCAATGCCCTTTAAAAGGTCAACTGCGGAGATCATTGTGCCCTTGAGACCTGTCTTCTTGGTGAAGTTCTCCAGCTCGGCACGTCTGCCCTCGCCCCAGAACCATACGCAGTTTGCGGGGTTAAGACCTCTTGCGATTCTGTCCTTGTTGATGGGGTGGTCTTTGAGAAGCTCAACACTCTTCTTCATCATATCATAGAGCTTTGCGGCATTGGGGTGCTTGGGAACATAGTCTCTTACAACTCTGCCTGTGATGTCGTGAGGAGGTGTGAGAGGAGCAAGGTCGGTAGTTCCGCCGTGCCAGATAAGGCAGTGACGGTAGCTTACGCCGCTGTAAAGGTCAAATTCCTCGTTGTTGAAATGCTCTGCAAGATAGTCAACGAGAACCTTTGCTTCTGCGGTTGAGATATCGCCTGCGCAGTAGTCAACGAGTGTCTTGTCCTCGAAGTTTGGCTCATCGGAAACAGTAACAAGATTGCAGCGGAAAGAAACGTCATCAGCGGACATATCAATGCCGATGGAACCTGCCTCCAGAGGGGAACGGCCTGTGTAGCAAACAGCAGGGTCATAGCCCAGAACGGAAAGGTTTGCAACATCGGAGCCGGGCTTAAGACCGTCGGCAACGGTGCGTACAAGACCCACGGTAGATTTTGCAGCAAGCATATCGGTATTGGGTGTAACGGAGCGGCTCATGGGTGTGCCGCCGTCCAGCTCGGGCAGAGGGTAATCTGCCATGCCGTCGCAAAGTAAAACGATGTATTTCATATAATTCTCCAATCCGCCGCAGTGCGGCTGAAAATAAGGGCAAAAGTCCTGTTTATCTTATTTTAGCATATGCAAACAAAAAATGCAAGAGCAAATAGCAATTTAGCGTCAGCGAAAAAGAGATAAGCCGTCAAAACCCGAGAACCCGTGCTATTAAGCACAAGGTAAAAAGTTTAGTCCACCAAAAATGCCGCTCCCTTTCGGAAGCAGCATTCTGTCATATTCGTTATCAGCTAAGCTCAAACATACCTGTATAAAGCTGATAATATTTTCCATGGTCTGCAATAAGTGCGTCGTGGTTGCCACGCTCGATGATGTTTCCATGTTCAAGCACCATTATCGCATCAGAGTTTCTTACGGTGGAAAGTCTGTGAGCGATTACGAATACCGTTCTGCCCTCCATCAGACTGTCCATGCCCTTTTCGATGAGCGCTTCCGTTCTTGTATCAATGGAAGATGTTGCTTCATCAAGGATAAGAACGGGAGGATCCGCAACGGCCGCTCTTGCAATGGCAAGAAGCTGTCTCTGACCCTGTGAAAGGTTTGCGCCGTCTGAATAAAGCATAGTATCGTATCCCTCGGGCAGATGTCTGATAAAGGAGTCAGCATTTGCAAGCTTTGCTGCCTTGATGACCTCTTCATCGGTAGCATCAAGCTTTCCGTAGCGGATATTATCCATAACGGTTCCTGTGAAAAGGTGTGTATCCTGGAGAACCATTGACAGCGAACGTCTCAGGTCATCCTTCTTAATCTTGTTGATGTTGATGCCGTCGTAGCGTATCTTTCCGTCTGGCACATCGTAAAATCTGTTTATCAGGTTGGTGATGGTGGTCTTTCCCGCACCTGTGGAGCCTACGAATGCGATCTTCTGACCGGGCTTTGCGTAAAGGCTTATTCCGTTGAGAACGGTCTTGTTCTCCTCGTAGCCAAAGGTAACGTCATCGAACTCAACTCTGCCCTGTACCTTAGTGTAGGTAATGGTTCCGTCTGCCTTATGGGGATGCTTCCATGCCCACACGCCTGTGCGCTCGGAGCACTCGGTAAGTGTTCCGTCGGGAGCTTCCTTGGCATTTACCAGAGTTACATAGCCGTCATCGACCTCGGAGGACTCATCTATCATATTGAAGATACGCTCGGCACCTGCCAGTGCGGAGAGGACTGAGTTGAACAGCTGTGAAACCTGAGAAATAGGCATTGAGAAATTTCTTGTGTACTGGAGGAATGCAACGACTGTACCGACCATTATGGGACCGCTGAAAGAATGAACGCCCTTGATGGCAAGTATTCCGCCCACAACTGCGGTCAGTGCATACTGAACGTGACCGAGGTTGTTGTTTACTGGGCCGAGAATATTTGCAAAGGTATTTGCGTTTGTGGAAGCTTCGCAAAGGCGGTCATTGAGCTGCTCGAATTCTTCCTTTGCCTGCTTTTCGTGAACGAACACCTTAACTACCTTCTGACCGTCTATCATCTCTTCGATGTAGCCGTTGACAGCGCCTATCTCCTTCTGCTGTTCCTTGAAGTACTTACCGCTCTTGCCGCCTATCTTTCCTGTGAGGAAGAGAATGACAAACAGCATTCCGATAGATACGAGAGTGAGCTGCCAGCTGTAGTAAACCATCATTACGAACACGCCGATAATGGTAACAGCCGAAGAAATAAAGCTTGAAACTGCGTTGGAGAGCATCTCACGGATAGTATCGATATCATTGGTGTAGCGGCTCATAAGCTCACCGTGGGTATGGGTATCGAAATACTTTATGGGGAGAGTCTCCATGTGTGTGAACAGGTCTGTTCTTATCTTGAACAGTGTTTTTGTGGAGATATTAAGCATTATTCTTGAATATCCGAATGTGCAGAGGGCACCGATAACATACACCAGCATCATCTGTCCCAGAACTGCCATAAAGCCTCTGTAAAGCTCGGCATTTCCGCTGTCCTTGATAAGGGGGGTAAGGTAATTATCTATTATCTTCTGGAGGAAAGAGGTTCCTATTACATTTGCAAGCGAGCTGCATATGATGAAAACGACTACCAGCAGGAGCAGCGCCTTGTACTCTGCCATATAGGAAAGTATTCTCTTGAATGCGCCGAATGCGTTCTTGGGCTTCTGCATAGGTCCTTGCTTACGTGGAGGCATTATTCTTCAGCTCCTTTCTGCTGTGAGTAGTAAACTTCACGGTATATCTCATTGTTCTTCATAAGGTTATCGTGAGTATCGAATGCGTTTATCTCGCCGTTCTCGAGGACGATTATCCTGTCAGCATCGCTGACGGAGGAAATTCTCTGGGCGATTATGATCGTTGTGGTATCTGCCAGCTCCTGCCTGAATGCGCTTCTGATCTTCGCATCGGTGGCAGTATCGACTGCGCTGGTGGAGTCATCAAGAATAACTATCTTGGGCTTTTTAAGAAGCGCTCTTGCGATACAAAGTCTCTGCTTCTGACCGCCTGACACGTTTACACCGCCCTGACCCAGATCTGTATCATATCCGTCGGGAAAGCTCATGATAAAGTCGTGAGCCTGTGCCTGCTTGCACGCTTCAACGATCTCCTCGTGGGTAGCATTTTCATTTCCCCAGCGGAGGTTATCCTCGATAGTGCCTGAGAACAGAACGTTCTTCTGGAGAACCATTGCAACTTCGTTTCTCAGGTTATCAAGCTTGTAGTCCTTGACATTTCTGCCGCCTACCTCAACGCTGCCGTCAAGCACGTCGTAGAGACGGGGAATAAGCTGAACAAGGGTACTCTTTGCTGAACCGGTTCCGCCGATAACGCCGATGGTCTCACCCGACTTGATATCAAGATTGATATTCTTTACAGTGAGGTTATCCTCGTCCTTGGCGTAGCTGAAAGAAACATTGTTGAATCTGATGCTTCCGTCTGCGGGAACAAGTGCGGGGTCTGCATCGTCATCTCTGATCTCGGGAACTTCGTCGAATATCTCAACTATTCTGTGCATGGAAGCGAGGGAGATAGTTGTCATAACGAAGATCATGGAGAGCATCATAAGGGACATAAGTATCTGAGTTACGTAGCTGATGAAGCTGGAAAGCTCACCGACAAGGAATGTACCGCCGATAACCATATTTCCGCCGAAATAGATAACGGCAACGATGCAGGCATACATAATTATCTGCATTGCGGGCTGACCCAGAATAACGAGCTTTTCGGCATTTACCTGAGCGGCTCTTACATCGTCAGCGGAAGCTACGAACTTCTTGCCCTCAAACCTTTCTCTTACGAATGCCTTTACAACTCTGATACCGATAAGGTTTTCCTGTACCTTGGAGTTGAGGGAATCATACTTTTCAAGCATTTTCTCAAATCTGGGGAATGCCTTTGTTGTGATAAGTCCCACTGCAACGCCCAGAACGGGGATAGCGACCAGGAACACAACTGCCAGCTCTGCATTGAGGGAGATTGACATTATAAGTGCGAAGATAAGCATGAAAGGCGCACGTACCGCCATTCTGATTATCATCATAAAGGTGTTCTGAACGTTTGTAACGTCGGTGGTAAGTCTTGTTACCAGAGAAGCTGTGGAGAACTTATCCACGTTTGCAAAGGAAAAATCCTGAACCTTGTCAAAAAGCTTCTTTCTTACATTCTTAGCAAAGCCCATGCCTGCCTTTGCGGCAAACTTTCCGCCCAGTGCGCCGCAGCAAAGGGAGAATATTGCCATGGAGACCATGATAAGTCCCATTTTTACTGTGAACGCCACATCGCCGTTGGCAATTCCCACGTCCACTATCTTTGCCATTACCAATGGTATAAGAACTTCCATCAGTACCTCGCCTATCATTACCACAGGCGTGAGAATGGTATATTTTTTGTACTCGCCCACACAGGCGAGAAGCTTTTTCAGCATCTGTTGACCACTCCTTTGTAGTTATTCCTCTTTGAATTTCTCTAAATTTTCTATTGCAAGCTTCATCAGGCGAATGAACTCTTCACGCTCATGAGGTGTCATACCGTTTGAAAGATACTGCTCCAAACGGCAGATGTTGTCGTACATCTGCTTGCTTGTGCGAAGTCCCTTTTCGGTAAGGGTTATCCTCTTGATGCGTGCGTCCTCCTCGCAGACGCTTCTTGCAATGTACCCGCTTTTTTCAAGATTTCCCAGAATGCTCGCTACGGATGAGCGCTTTACCCCGAAATCATCTTCAAGATCACGCTGATACACACATTCGCCGTGGGCCGTGCGGTGAGCTATATAGGAAATTATCCTGCACTGCTCCCCTGTTATTATCTCGCCCTGTTTCATCATCATGGCATTGGTGGTATAGCGCAATGTTTTGGAAAGATGATTTATGTATCTGCCGATATGCTCATCCTCATTTCTATAGCCGCAGTCGGCATTTTCCATTTCATCAGCTCCTTTATTCCAAGAAAAAAATGTTAGACATCTATCAGTTAGAAGTCTAACATTTATTATAGCGGAATATAAAATCATATTCAACAGGTAATTTGTGAACAAAAGAACACAATCTCAAGAACTGCCCTTTGCACAATACTGCACATTTTCAAGGTAAAAAGTTTGTGCTATTTAACAAATTTGTCCGCAAACCACACGTTTTCTGCGGTGAACTCCCTGCCGTTAAGATACGAGAGAATGCCGCTGTCGGTGGTGAAATCAAATTTAAGCTTGTAGGAATAAAGCGCCTGAGTTTTGATGTTATAGCTTCGGTTCACCCTGTTGATGCCGTACTTTCCGTCACCCAGCAGAGGGCAGCCGATATAAGCCATATGCGCCCTTATCTGGTGAGTTCTGCCCGTCATCAACTCTATTTCCGCAAGGGTAAGAGTGCCGTCGGTCCTGAGCACACGGTACTTTGTTATTATAGTCTTGTTGGAGGCTGTTTTTTTGTCGGAAACGGTAACGGTATTTGTCTTGCTGTCCTTGAAAAGATAATGGGTAAGGGTGTCCGACTTTTTGGGCGGAACTCCCACAAGGATACAAAGATACTTTTTCTCCAGCTCCCTGTCCTTTATCTTCTGGTTGAGGATACGCAAAGATTCGGCATTTTTTGCGGCTATGACAATACCACCCGTATTCCTGTCAAGGCGGTTGCAGAGGGCGGGAGTAAAGCTGTTTTCGTCCGCAGGGTCATACTCCCCTTTTGCATAAAGATAGTGGAGCATACGGTTCACAAGGGTATCAACGGAACCGTCGTTATCCTCATGGACAACAAGTCCGTTTTTCTTATCCATCAGCAGGATATTTTCGTCCTCATACACCACGGTGATATCCGCAGGGGCTTTAAGGAACTCATACTCCTTTTCATCACTGCCGAAAAATTCATCGGGCAGATACAGCTCCAGCACATCGCCCTCGGAAAGTCGGGTGGATATCTCGCAGCGCTTGCGGTTGAGCTTGATATTTTTCGTGCGTATGCCCTTGTACATCATGCTCTGGGGCAGGCTTGGAGCCGCTTTCTGTATGAACTTATCCACACGCTGTCCTGCGTCGTTGGAATTGATAATGTATTTTTTCATTGGCTGATATCTTCCTTGTAAATAATATTGGTTTTTACAGATTAACGTAATTTAACTTTTGGGTCGATTGGAGTAATGCAGCTACTCTATAAATTGAAATTTGACTATTCCTCAGTAAGTTCTTTAATATCTTCTTCCAGATCTTTTTTTGTAATATCCTCATATGCTTCTTCTATTCCGTTTTTTACAGCCCACTTAATCACAAAATATAATGCAATTAAAACCAAAATTGCCGTTCCAAAGCTGATTCCAAGCTCTTCCTCAATCATATTTTTATCCTCCATTATTTGAGCAGCATAACAAATGAAATTGAAATAATAAGTGTTAAAATACCTGAACCCAAGGCAAGTAAAACCTTTTGATAGGGTCTTTTACCTTCTTCCCTGGCTTTGGCAATATCATCAAGCCTCGTACCCTCGGAAAACGCAACTATCTCCCTATATGTCTGAATATCAAACTGTTTTTTCATTTTTTCCAGTCTGAACGCCATATAAAGTGTAACACCCATTAACACGACCCAGATGACAATACCCGCTAAGCTCAAAAAATGGAACAGCGGTATTGGTGAAAACATTGCCAATAAAAACAAGACTGCGTAGATACGACTTAAGCTTTCAAATGTCTTTCTGTCTTCAGAGCTGATCTTTTCTTTCATGATTTCAATATCTCCTTTGATCAAATTATCAATTGAGACATTAAATACTTCGCTCAAAAGAACAAGACTGTTTACATCGGGATAGCTTTTATCATTCTCCCAGTTAGAGATAGTTTGCCTTGATACATATACTTTTTCTGCCAGTTCTTCCTGTGATAATGATAATTCATTGCGATGTTTTTTTATCTGACTTCCAAGCTCCATATTATCTGCCTCCTTCATTTTTATTTTAATCAAAGCAGCGTGTTTTGTCTATCAAAACCTTTTGACAACTGTAATTTTTTCGTTTTTTTAAATGTCAAAGGACTTTTACTTGGCTTGAAAACGCTTTTTTCCACAGAAATTCGATTCCTATAATTCCGATTTATCGTGATAAAAAACATTGAATCATTATACCATATCAACTAAAAAAAATCAAGACAGCTCAAAAAAATTCACCGTACCCACAGAACGGATACGGTGAAAGGTTATCTCTTACTTATTGAGAAGATACTCGTCAATAGCCTGAGCAGCGGATTTGCCTGCGCCCATTGCCAGGATAACGGTAGCTGCGCCTGTTACGGCGTCGCCGCCTGCATATACGCCCTCACGGGAGGTAAGACCGCTTTCGTCCTTGGTAACGATACAGCCGTGCTTGTTGGTTTCAAGTCCCTCAGTGGTGTTTCTGATGAGGGGGTTTGGAGATGTACCGATGGACATGATAACGCAGTCAACATCAACGGTATGCTCGGAGCCTTCCTTTACAACAGGACGTCTTCTGCCTGACTCATCAGGCTCGCCAAGCTCCATGGATACGCACTTGATTCCGCTTACAAATCCGTTCTCATCGCCAAGTACCTCGGTGGGGTTGGTAAGGGTCTTGAAGATGATGCCCTCTTCCTTAGCGTGCTCGATCTCCTCTGCACGGGCAGGAAGCTCAGCCTCGCCACGGCGGTAAACTATGTAAACCTCTTCTGCGCCAAGACGCTTTGCGCATCTTGCAGCGTCCATAGCAACGTTACCGCCGCCGACTACTGCTACTCTCTTGTTCTCCTTGACGGGAGTATCGCTGTCGGGCTTATAAGCCTTCATAAGGTTAACTCTGGTAAGGAACTCATTTGCGGAATAAACACCCTTGTAGTTCTCACCGGGAATGTTCATAAATCTGGGCAGACCTGCGCCTGAACCGATGAACACAGCCTCATAGCCGCTTTCAAACAGCTCGTCAATGGTAACGGTCTTGCCGATTATCATATTTGTTTCGATATCAACGCCGATAGCCTTGAGACCGTCTATCTCGTGCTGAACGATGCTCTTGGGAAGTCTGAACTCGGGAATACCGTAAACCAGAACGCCGCCTGCAAGGTGGAGCGCCTCGAATACAGTTACCTTGTAGCCTCTCTTTGCCAGGTCGCCTGCACAGGTAAGACCTGCAGGACCTGCGCCGATAACAGCAACTCTCTTGCCGTTGGAAGCGGGCATCTCAGGCTCGCCCTTGAAGTTTGCGTTGTGATAGTCAGCTGCAAATCTTTCCAGACGGCCGATAGCTACAGCCTCGCCCTTCTTTCCTCTTACGCACTTGCCCTCGCACTGGTTCTCCTGGGGGCATACACGACCGCAGACTGCGGGGAGGGAGCTGGACTTGGAGATAACGCTGTAAGCGCCCTCAAAGTTGCCGTCAGCGATCTCCTTGATAAAGCCTGGGATATCAATATTTACGGGGCAGCCCGAAACGCAGGGCATAGCCTTGCAGTGGAGACATCTCTGTGCCTCGTCAACTGCGATATCAGCTGTATAGCCCAGTGCTACCTCCAGGAAGTTCTTGTTTCTTACATCAGGCTCCTGAGAGGGCATGGGGTTCTTTTTAAGAGACATATTAGGCATTTCACTTTACCTCCTTGAAAAGATTGCAGGTTTCCTCGTACTTTCTTTTTTCAAAAGGCTTGTACATGGTGGAACGTCTCATAGCCTCGTCGAAATCAACAAGGTGACCGTCGAACTCGGGGCCGTCAACGCAGGCAAACTTTGTCTCGCCGCCAACGGAAAG